>WNFW01003398.1_pt1 | contig 11034 bp, 12 predicted proteins | sample 5400131 | NCBI WGS metagenome assembly WNFW01 (sample SAMN13153362, study PRJNA577476) | soil metagenome | isolation source: 20 cm soil or saprolite under grassland replicate 1 | place: USA:California | collected 2016-06-15
CGTGAAGTTGTCGCGGATGCGCACATGCGTGCGAGTTTTGGGCGAAACACGTTCTATACCATGTGTTTCTAAACCCTGTTCTTCTGGTATGGCGATAATATCTGTAGCCATTCGTTGTTCTCCTGAGAAAAAAACTATCAAGTACTACGGTAAAAACGCCTTTGCAGGTACTTGCCGGTCGAACCACATCTCATCAGAGATGCCAGGCTCCCAGAAGTTCTCCACTCTTCTGAAGAACTACATAGAACAGTCTTTTTCATCTGGCGTATTACACCTGTTGTACGAATTATAAAATTACATACAAAATCTTTGCCAGGGAGTAGCTTATACATGAAGTATACCAGAAGCGATGAAAAGTAGCCAGTAAATTTCTCTGAACGGAAAAGTTCAGCTTAAACATGTAAGAGAGATTATCAAAGATTAGTAAAATGGCAGTAAAAACTCTAGACGTGGTATCCGAAAATATGTACAATGGATGTAATATACATATCGGCTGTGCATAATTATGATAACAGTGACACATTTCTTGATAACTTCCCATGTTCATGGATACTTCTCCTAAGCAACTTGAGCAGGAGGTAGGTATGTCTTCCAATGTAGTCTCATCGAAAGAGAACGTAACAAATATGCCTGAGCAAACAAGGGAGCAACTTAGTCTTTTGAATAACGAACTGAGAGCAGCACTCGAGGCTCGCACTCAGGAGAATATGCTGCTCAATGAGGTCATTTCAACAGTCGGCTCAACTCTCAAACTTGATGAAGTACTGGGACATCTGGTAGATATCGTTGTCCGCGCTATACCTTGCCATGCTGCTTTTTTCTACCTCTATGATAAAGATAAGGAACGACTTACACTTGCAAGCACAAATCATCAATATAAGAAACTTGTTGGTAAAATTGAAATGGCCCTGGGAGAAGGCATTACCGGTTGGGTTGGTTTGCATCTACAGCCAGTAATTCTTAAAGAAGGCGCGTTGAACGACCCTCGTTTCCGTTACTTTCCTGAGTTAGAGGAAGAGAAGTTTCAGTCTACTATGACAGTTCCCATCCTTGCCAAAGATCGTCATCTCATCGGTGTCATTACTCTCCATACAGTCGCTCCATATGAATTTTTAGAACAACAGCAGACATTTTTAATCAATACAGCTGCTCTCGTGGCGGGAGCAATTGAGAATGCTCAGCTTTACGAGAATACACAACACAAACTCAATATCTTAACGACACTCTCAGTAATGAGTCAGACCATTAGTTCTGGACTTTACCTTGATGAAATGCTACGTTCACTAGCAACCTTAACCTTACAAATTATTGAAGCCGATCTCTGCGTGATTATGTTGATGGATCAAGCAAAAGGACGCTTAATAGTTCGAGCCTCCTCTCCCAATCTAAATGACAGAGCGTTAAGCCTACAATCTATTGACGTTGATCGTAATGTCTGGGAACAATTACGAGATTTCAACTCACGCGGTCATTCATCCGAATCGAGTTCCCATGTATTAGAGCGTTTGAACCCTTTGAAGGATTCACAATTTAAAACTTTGCTATCTGCCCCTTTGATTGCCGGTACTGAACACCTTGGCTTGATTAATTGTTACTTTAGTAAAGCACGCCGCAACACAGCGGAGGATCAAACATTATTAAGCACAATTGCAAACCAGATCGCGTTGGCAATTAAAAATAGTCATCTGGTCGATATGCTGGCACAAAAGAATCTGGTCAAAGGCTTCTTTGACGATCTCAGGTATGGAGCGTATGACTCGGAAGACTCCCTCCGGCAACGAGCAAATTTTATTGGGTGTGATTTAACAAAGCCGCATACTATTGCTATGATTGAAGTTTCGCATCTGGATGGTAACGATAACGGAGAAAATGAACGCCCAGGTACAAATTCTTCCACCAGACCGCTCGTAGATACACTTCTCCAATCTGAAGAAGATCGTCTTGTAATACACAAACGTATCAGTGGACAAATACGGCGCCGCATTCAGGATAACTACCCAGGCTCGGTCCTTTATGAGCATGAGAATCTACTTTCGTGCATAATCTGTCTCAGCAAGGATCCAACAGCAGCACGTTTAAAATCCTGGTTAGGAGACCTTGGACGCCAGATACGGAATGAGCATGGTATTCGACTTTCAATAGGCATTGGGAACCAATGTCAAAATATTAGCGACTATCGCCGCGGATTCGCCGAGGCAAGCGAAGCTCTACAAATGGGGCAAAGCCTGAATCACGATGGTAGAGTTACACATTTTAATGATCTTGGCGTCTATCGTTACCTTTATAAGATCGCACATATGGATGATCTGAGAGACATGTACCAGGATCAAGTAGCGCGTATCGCTAACTATGATCGGCGCAAAGGAACCGATTTACTCGACACATTAGAGACATACCTGGAATGTGCAGGCAACCTTACCAAAACCTCAAATCGGTTATTTGTGCATAGAAATACGCTTATTCAGCGTCTTGAGCGTTTGCAATCATTATGTGATATTGATCTACAAGATCGCAGTAACTGGCTTACACTTCAAGTCGCTATCAAGGTTTTCAAATTGCGCTCAAATGGAATGTAACATACTGCTTCAAAATAATGACTTATAAGTATTCCATATGACTTATAAGTCATTATTTTGATTGAAAGTCAGAAGATTATCAAGGGGAATATATCGTTGCATCGTCTTTATCTTGCACCGGATTGTTTCAGCATGTTACACTAGAGTGTGGTTAATTCATCTGAGCGCACAACTGACACAGCCTTGAGGCCACTTCAGCTTCGCCTCACCATACTCTACCTGGCCATTGCACTGATACTACTTTTCCTGAGTGTAGTAGGCAATTATCGTTTATTCAGCCAGGTTGGACAGACATTTGGTGGGTTTTTCTGGGCCATCAATACAGATAAGCAGATAGTCGTTGTCTCAACATCACCTCAATTACCCCCTATTGGTTCACTTACTAGCTTTGACCTCATCGTCAAAGTGAATGGGCAGCCAGCTTTTGAACTATCGAATGTGTATCAACATTCCAGTCCTGGACATTTGATTACATATGCTGTTCAGCAAAATAATAAACTCACCACAATTACATATCCAGCAGTCACATTTACATGGGATATGTGGTTTGAAAGTTATGGGCTAACATTTGTTGCAGGTCTATGCTGGATACTGGTTGGTTTTATTTTGCTTGCCAGAGCACCGAATTGGACAGGGATAGTAGAAGGCATTACCTTGCTACCGGTAGCAATCCTATTTTTACTCTTTAGCCATTGGGGTAACGTTCAGCAGGCTTATCCTGCAGATCTCGTTTTTCAATTCTTATGGACTCCTGCATGTGCTTTACTTGGGGCTGCTTTTATTCAACTCAGCTTGACATACAGACCGGAGGCGATGCGCAAATCCCGCTCACCCAGCATAGCTATAGATGTATTGCCCTACTTACCTTTGATTGCCCTACTCGCTTTTGATATATTTTCGTACCTTTTCCATGGGAGTGTCCCAGGACGACTCCAATTCATGTTATCCCTGGGCTATGCCGTATTCGGAGGAATACTTAGTCTTGTCATCGGCATTACCTCATTACTACGCATTAGCGGCTTACTACCCGGGACACGTATTCCCTCAAGTATTCGTCGTCGTCTAGGCAACTTATTAACTCTATGGATTGGTGGCATGGGTTTGGGGTTTTGTCTCGGTATTCTGCCTATTTTACTGACCGGCAAACCGCTCTTCCCTCCACAAATTTTTTATATCCTGTCTGCTATCTATCCATTTATTTTGCTCTTTGCCTTACGCTCGCTACGGATGATAGATTATTTGCAATACACCATTGAACAGCGTGAACAATCGCTTTTAGAGCAACAAAAATTGACCGAAGAATTACGCAAAACAAATAGTGAACTCCAACAAGCTACCTCTTTATTGTTACATGCTGATGCACATCTTCGTTCTCTCCTTTCCCAGCGGATTCACGATCAACCTAAACAACAAGCCTTGCGCATACGTTCATTACTAGGCCATTGGCAGTATAAATTAAGAGTCGAAGCCGAGGATAGCCCTGCAATCAAGAATTTCTTGCAGCCCATCATCGAGGTATTGGGTAAAGTACGCAGGATAAGCGAAGAGTTGGAAGGCGATTTACGTGGACTACAACTGCTCGTTGAGGATGCATATCAGAGACGTAGTCTTGGATTGAAATTGCATCTTGAGAAATTCATCCGTGAAGACCTGCCTCATTTACATCCAGAATCTCCGCTCAAAGTGCAACAAGATTTACGGGCTTTAGATGAATTAAGTTACGACCTGGAACAAACGCCCGCAGGTGAAAAGTTTGCAGAAGCTATTTCCTTTACCGTTACTCAGGCTTTATTGAACATCTACATTCATGCAGGCGCCAGCTTTGCAACAGTGCGATCTCTACATGTCAAGAATAATTTAGAAATCTACATCACTGATGATGGACGTGGCTTTGACCCAGACGCCATTTCTCCCGATAAAACAAGCTTGTTTAAAGCACAACTGAAAGTTCATGAGGCCGGCGGCACACTTGCAATTAGCTCTGTTCCTCGTCCACAGCCAGAACACGGCACAACAATCATTGTGCGTTTGCCTTTCCCGGACAGTAAACGACCACTCAACACCAGACCTCTTCCAAGCTCTAAAGTACCAGGAATGTAGGAGAAAATCTATCAAACCACAAAGTGAGGATCACTCTGGCTTCTATCCTGAACTCTGCCCTGAGTAAGACTCATATGCATGAGCCAGCAAAACACATCTACCTGTATCGCTTGGAGCGCCTTCAATCCCGAAGAAAGCTGTAGAGTTCGCTCTTGATCTCTTTATCCCGCTAAAGCGATCACAAGAATACCAGCAAAAATGAACATTGCGCCTGTCAGTCGTATTTTCCCAAAGCTTTCTCCTAACCAGCGCCACCCTACAAACGCCGCAAAGACAACGCTTATCTCTCTGACAGATCCTGCATAGCTTACTCGTGCAATCGTATAAGCCTTTAATGCAAGAATGTACGCCAAAAGAGTAAAGAGACCAACAATTGTAATACCTATCCAGTTTGTTCGCAACTCATCTACAATGGCAGTGTTCCCATAACGCATCACAACGGCTGGTGTGATGAATAGCACAGAAAGTGCAATCACCAGAACAGTATATGGTAGTGGGGATACATGATGTACAGCAGCTCCATCAATAGCAGTGTAAACTGAAATACAACAGGCAACACCTAAAGCCAACGCAAGGGCACTCTTACTCAACCCCGATGTCTTCCGTAAAGTCCACCAGGTCTTTCCTCCCACAATGATTAAGCCCAACACGAGCAGAGCAATGCCAATTAACCCAAAGAACCGTGGGCGCTCTCCGAGGAAGAATGTTGCCCAGATGAGTAGAAAAGCTGGAGCAGCACCACGAGCCATGGGATAGACAAGCGAAAAATCACCATTCTCGTAAGCACGAATAAGAGTAATGTAATAAATCGCTTCTACAAGCGCGCTACTTAATAAATATGGCCACGTAGAGAGGAGGAATAATGAACTCGTGAATAACAATGGGGAAAAAATGATTACACCAGCAATAAGCGAGCACCAGATAAAGACCTGCTTCTCTTTCGCGCGCTTGACGAGCAGGTTCCAGGTCGTATGCATCATCGCAGCCACCACTAGTAATCCTAAGGCGGTCAGTGGCATTCCAAAGTTCTCCTTCCCTAAGCCGATTCTATCTGATCTGTCAATGAATTGTTTAAGAAAGGAACACCCGCTCCGATCAAGGCAGCGTCAGAACCAAGGTAGGATGGAACAATCTCGAGCCTTGCGCATGTTTTTGAAGTCGAATGTAACATGAGCGAACTCTGAACACTGGCAATCAAAAGTTCATTCGCACCAAGCACATCACCACCCAAAATAAGCACATCTGGCTCATATATATTGATGTACCTTGCAGTTGCAGCGCCAATCCAGCGTCCTACTTCACAATAGACATACAATGCGACTGGATCTCCACGCAACGCTTCTTCCGCCAGCAATTGAGGACTAAAATGTTCCCGATTCATCAAGCGCCGCATGAGGTTGGTTTGCTCACCCCGACGCAGAGCGCGTTGCACCATTTTTTGCATTGCCTCCATTGAGATTAGTGCATTAATGCAACCATACTTACCACAACTACAACGCGGGCCACTCATGGAAATCGGTACATGACACGCATGACCAACATATGCCTGTTCAGATGTCTCAAGTTTGCCATCTATAATAACTGCAGCGCCAACCACAGAATTAACATTCAAGAAGAGTAAACGGCGAAATCCTTTGCCTACACCGAAAAAATATTCGCCTAATAAAGCTGCATCTACATCAACATGTAACTGGACTGGTAGATTGTACCGTGCCTCAAGAAGATCACATAGAGGGAAACCGTTTAACGAAGGGAGAATTGGGATTATGCCTGGGCAACGAGCTGTCAGATCGAGTGTACCCGGGATAGAGATTCCCAGACCAGATACAACGATGCGTTGAGATTTCGCGTATAAAAGAGCAGTCTCTAGTGTGCGTAAATAGGGTTCTAGTGTAGCAATTGCAGGACGCCCTCTAAGAGTTTTAGCATAGAAACGATGGTGTATCTTGCCATAATGATCCACCAGTACAACAGTAGCTCTACTACGAGTAATCTCCATTCCTACCACTACTCGTTTATTGGTTTTCTTGGGATGATCCGGCACTGATGACTCTACTAATTTCAAGCATTTATATAGAACATGCGTTCTATACTTAACAGCCTACAGTAACAGATACAAATAATAATCACGACACTATATGCAATAAAAGTATAGCGAGCGATAAGAACATTTGTCAAGATCAAATGTTCAAGCAAAGTGCGCCAAACAAGAAGAATGTGTAGTACCTCGTTGCAAAGATACATAGATACAATTCGCCAACACTTTTATAAATGAACAATATGATACAATAACCCCATATTTACCATATCTTTATTTCTACTAAAGGGGATCATATGGCACGAGTAGCAATATATTTTCAGGATAAACATGAAATACGCGAAGGTATGGAATATGCACAATATGCGGAGCAACGCGGATTCGAAGCCATATGGCAGGCAGAGTCACGCCTTGTCCGAGATGCCATTGTGCCAATGGCTGCCTTTGCTGCTGTTACATCCCATATTAAAGTGGGCAGTGGGGTCCTGAACAACTGGACACGCAATATCGGGTTACTGGCCTCAACTTTCTTGACACTCGATGACCTTGCACCTGATCGTATCATCTGTGGAATAGGTGCCTGGTGGGATCCACTGGCAAGAAATGTGGGCATTGAGCGCAAAAAACCGCTAAAAGCAATGCGCGAGACTATTGAAGTAATGAAGCGATTGCTCAACATGGAACGTGTAACCTTTCATGGTGAATTTCATAATGTGGAGGGTATTGAACTTGATGTTATCCACGGACGCCGTGAACCACGTAATGTACCTATCTACATTGGTGCTACACAGATGGGTATGATGGAACTGGCGGGCGAAATTGCCGATGGGGTGGTGCTCAATTATTGTGTTCCGCCAGAATACAATCATAAAGCCTTGAAGCACATAGAAATCGGCGCCAAAAAAGCAGGACGGAGGTTGGAAGAGATTGATCGACCTCAGTTGATAGTCTGTTCAGTTGATTACGATCACTATAGGGCAGTACAAGCAGCAAAAGCATTGCTTACGCAATATATCGCGCAGCAACCTCACATAGCGGAGGCAAGTGGTACACCTAACGAGACTGTGCAGAAAATACAATCTATTCTAGGGTGGCCGGCAACCAAAGAACAGATTCATGAAGCAATGCAGTATGTACCAGATGAATTGATTGAGCGCATTACTGCCTGTGGAACACCAGATGAAGTCCGTGTGAAAGTAGAAGAATACAATCGCACTGGCTGCACCTGTCCAATTCTTTATCCTCTAGGGGATGATGTGAAGCTCATGATTGATACATTTGCGCAAGTGTAATTGAGTACTCTAGCAGGGAGCATTATCGTGGCTGATTATCAAAATAACAACAGGCAGCCCAAAAAATCTCCAATATTGGGTCAAAGCCATGGTCTCTCCGACATTGAGGGAGAGATGATTCAACAGATGATTCGCGAAGAACAGCATTCGGCTCGTGAATTGTACATTCCCACAGAAGATCTCGCCCAGGAAGCAACAACTCAGATGTCTCCCGAAGTGGCACAGGTGATCGAGGATAGTCGAGTGCAAAAAATCTTACAAATGTTTAATCGCGATTACCTTTATGGTCAGGGGCGTTTTGACGAATACAAGGATGGGTTGATTCTCAAATGGGGAGATGGTTACTCACGTAAACACATATGGGCCAGCGTGGAAAATGGTAACTTACTATTCGAAATCAGCCATTTCAAGCAATGTGACAAGCCATATTGTAATGGCACACACCATGTGCTTTCACGTGAGCTATATACAAATATGGATGTGGTTAATCAGGAGCTTGGAGATCTTTTCCGTAGACCTGTACATGAGCCGCCAGATGACTAGAAACGACGAAACGTGACAGCACATATACTTGCACTCGAAAATGATCTCTTCTTCTCGGTGAAAATGCGCGATACACTACGCCATTACGATATGGAGGTCAAAACCGTACGCAATTTGCCAGCATTCGAAGAAAGTCTGAAAGCTAATTCCTCATCGTCATTTGCTCTGGCTATCGTGAATACAGCCACAAACGGTGTTGATTGGGAAACAGCCATCCGCAAGGCTCGAGCAGCAGGTCTGAAAGTGCTTGCCTTTGGTTCACATATGGATTTAGAGGCACGATCAAAGGCACTCAATGCAGGAGCGCAACGAGTAGTCGCGAATTCAAAATTTACGAGTGACATGCCAGGTTTGGTACAACGTATGCTCAATGAGCATGATGATTTCTCCCTTTAATGAGAGGGAGTCAGAGCCTGAAAGTGCCATATAAGAGGTGATAACCCCAGGGAATGAGCATGATTGCTTGTCCTAAATTACGCTTTTGGTATGGCATGTTCTGTGAGCGGTAAGTCCAATGATAACGAAGAAAATCTTTATGTGAACGGAGTGACATTTGCGGTATTGACCGCATACTGTGATAACGAGGGCGATGTGCGATCCGTCTGCTCATTCATTCTCCTTTTTTACAGAAAAATAGGCAAGACAAAAGAGGCCTTTCTACCTGTTATATACGTAGTAAAGACCTCTTTTTTCTCATGCAACAATCGACTCAGTGCTGGTAGTAACTAATGTCCACAAGCGCAGCCTCTTGCCTCACCACCACCACTTGCTGTCTTAAACGAGTGACCACAACCACAACTTGAAACAGCATTAGGATTATTGACAGTAAAGCCAGCGCCCATCAGGCTATCGACATAGTCAATTTCGCTACCATCGATATAGCCCATGCTCATCTCGTCTACCAGGATGTTAAATCCACTAATGGGTATTACAGTATCTCCCTCTTGCTCTTCGTCAAGAGTCATACCGTACTGGAGACCGGAGCAACCACCACCTGCGACAAAAACGCGTAAAGCAAGGCTAGGGTCGTTTTCTTGCGTAAGCAATTCACGTACTTTGTCAGATGCGGCAGGCGTCATATTAATGATGCTTGTCTCAACTACAGATTGCTGGTTTTGCTCAATCATGTTTTTTGCCTCTCTGTTCGGGCCAAAAGTTAGCCGAAAAAATTATACTATAGATACCTTATAGTGAAGATACCGTTGGACGAACATTCATGTTTTCATCTGCCAGTATTATATACTGCAAAAAGTGAAGCGTCAAGGATGTTGGCAGCCAATACTATAAAAAGTGAAGTGTGTAGCGAACAAACAGTTCTCACCTGCCATAAGAATAGACTACCTCCTCCGTCCTGTGCTCATCACGGGTGATCTCGCTTACTACTATAGCATATCCTGTCCATGACAGCTATGCTGACAGCAAAAAGGGGTACTCTTTCCACGTAAGACTGATTGTGCTCAACCGTTTAGGAACGTATTGACCCAGACACATGATTCATACAAAGCTGTACTGATGTCTGGATTGAAACCTATTATGCCAGTAGCCAGCGAGAGCAGCTCAATGAAATATTCCAAAGTGAAACTTTGGGTCCAGGTGCGCTGGATCAGTCGCAAAAGATGGTCATATTCTTTGGCTTGAGCTAGAGAGTTTGCAACTCCTTGTAAGAGTTCTAACCTTTCCTTGCTATTGCTGGTAGAATGTTCTCTTACTTCAGTTTCTAGCCACATCATCTCCACTTCGTTCAACTTCTTCGTTTGACTTAGATGAGAAATAAGCTCTTCCAATTCAAGAACTTGCTGTTGTACACTACGTATTTTAACGTGAGTTCGGGATAAGGCACGCCGAAAGCCTGGCCGGAAGGCTGAGATCCAGCGACGGTTTCTTGATCCCGAACTGACTCCATTTACGAGGCGGACGCGACCTTCCAGAGGTAGCCGTCCGGGTCGCTGAAGTACCCGAAGTAGCCCCACGGCGTGGTGGCTGCTTCCTTCACGACGCCGCCACCGGCCGCCACGGCTTTGCCCATGACCTCGTCCACAGCTTCCCTCGAAGGGACGACGAAGTGGAACGAGACACCCCGGAATCCGGATCCCTCGGAGGAGATGCCAGCGTCTTGAGCCGCTGCCTCCCTCTTGTAGAGGGCCAGCGACGACGATCCCTCACCCAAGTTGATCGACACGAAATGGGGATAGTCCTTGTCGATCAGGCAACCCAAGCCTTCCCCGTAGAACTTCTTCGAGTGGGCCAGGTCCTTGACCCCGATCATGATTGCGGTTACTTCCAGAGACATAGTTCTCTCCCTTCTTGTCCGTTCTTTGACGTTGCGTTGAACACCCCAACTGAATGACGAAACGAAACAGCGAAGTGTGACTGGCCCATGAGCTTGCGACAGACAGCACCGTCAGTTCGGGATCAGAGCCGAGGGCGCGGAGCATGGCGTCGTCATCCAAGCCGCATGCAGAACGACGGCGCTTGTTGAGAAAGG
>WNFW01012980.1_pt1 | contig 11034 bp, 9 predicted proteins | sample 5400131 | NCBI WGS metagenome assembly WNFW01 (sample SAMN13153362, study PRJNA577476) | soil metagenome | isolation source: 20 cm soil or saprolite under grassland replicate 1 | place: USA:California | collected 2016-06-15
GCCGACGCCGACACAACACAGCCAAACGTGATCAGAATCCGCGTGTCCAGCTTGGACACGAGAAACCCCACAACCGGCATCATGCACATGATTACCGCTCCGCCGGGAGATAGGGCCATGCCCGCCAGTTGCGCCGTGTAACCCAGCAACTGTTGCAGAAGCTGCGGGATCAGCACCGTGCTTGCATACAGCACGAAGCCCAGGAAAAACATGGCAATCGTGGCGATCGCGAAGTTGCGATCTTTCAGCATCTTCAAATCCACGACCGGTTCTTTTTCTCGCAGCTCCCAGACAATTCCCGCGACAATGCCGACCAGCATCAGCACAAAAAATCCGCGAATGAAGTTCGACGCAAACCAGTCTTCCCGCTGTCCTTTATCCAGGATGATTTGCATGCTGCCCAGCCCCAGGCTAATCAATCCCATCCCGATGTAGTCGATCCGGAATCCCGCTTTCAGATTCGCCTTCTTCATGTACGGCGGATCGCTGACCAAAAAGTTGGTGAGCACCAGCGAAAGAATCCCCACCGGCACGTTGATGTAAAAAATCCATCTCCACGAGAAGTTATCGGTAATCCAACCGCCCAGCCACGGCCCGATGGTGGGCGCAACGACAACGGCCAACCCGTACACGGCAAACGCCATGCCGCGCTTTTCCAGCGAGAAAGTGTCGTTCAAAATTGCCTGCTCGCTCGGCTGCAAGCCGCCCCCGCCCGCGCCTTGCAGAATCCGGAACAGCACCAGCACGCCCAGGCTCGGCGCCAGCCCGCACAAGAACGAACTCAGCGTGAACAGCGCCACGCACAACATGTAAAACCGCTTCCGTCCGAGCAGCCCCGAAAACCAGCCCGACAGCGGCAAGATGATGGCGTTCGAAACCAGGTAAGAAGTCAGCACCCACGTCGATTCGTCGGTCGCGACCGAAAGATTGCCGGCGATATGCGGTAGCGCCACGTTCGCAATGGAGGTATCCAGCACCTCCATGAACGTCGCGAGCGTTACCGTCAGGGCGATCACCCAAGGGTTGATCGTCCCGTCCGGCATCCTCAGCTTGGCTAGAATCCTGTTTCTCATCGCTCGCTTTTCCCGCTACACTCTTTCTACGTACGACCCCTTTGCTCCCTTTCTTTATTCCCGCTTAGTCCGTGAGCACCGTCGCGTCCACGTTCATCCCCGGGCGCAACACAGCTTTCTCCGAAGGAATCGGATCCAGCACAATCTTCACCGGAATGCGCTGCACCACTTTCACGAAATTTCCCGTGGCATTTTCCGGTGGCAGCAAGCTCAACACCGATCCAGTGGCGCCTGCAATCGAGTCCACGTGCCCGCTGAACGTCTTGCCGTAGGTGTCCACCTGCACTTCTGCCTTTTGTCCCGGCTTCATGTTTTTCAATTGCGTCTCTCTAAAATTCGCTGTCACCCACACGTTCTGCAACGGAACCACGACGAGCAGCCCTTGCCCAGCTTGCACGATTTGTCCCGGTTCCACTTGTTTGTGCGTGGCCACACCGTTTACCGGCGCGGTGATTTCCGTGTAGCTCAGGTTCAGTTGTGCCGCTTCTAGCGCTGCCCGGGCTTGCTCCACCTTCGCAATCTTTGCTTGCGCATCCGCAGCCTTCATGCTCACTTGCTTCACGTTTGCGTGCGCCGAAACGACTTCCGCCTTCGCGTGTTCCACTCGCGCCCTGGCCGCTTCCAGTTGCGCTCTGGCCACGTCCACACTGCGCTTCGCTTGCGCTAGTTTTTCCTGATCCGCCCTCAGCGCGCTCGCGGTGGCATCGGCGTTGGCCTTTGCCGCGTCATATTGCTGCTTCGAGATTTCGCCCTTTTCCATCAGCGGCCGATACCGCGCCAGATCCGCCTTTGCCAGCTCCGCGTTGGCCAGGCTCTTCTCCACGTTGGCCTCGGCCCACGCCAAATCCGCGGTCTGTGACTGCTCGTAGGTTGTCTGCGCACGCATCAGGTCCGCTTTCGCTTCCATGAGTTGCGCATCCGCGCTTGTTGTTCCGCTCAGCACGTTTTCCCGCGTCCGCGGCACGTCCACCCCGGCTGATCTCGCTTCACTTTCGGCAAGCAACAAAGCCGCCTTGGCCTGGTCTAACGCCGCTTGATAGTCGCGCGCATCGATCTTCACCAGCACCTCACCGGCTTTCACGGGCTGGTTGTCGTCCACCAACACTTCGCCGACGCGCCCATACACCTTCGAAGCAACGGGGGTAATGTGCCCGTCCACTTGCGCGTCGTCGGTCGTTTCGCGGTTGTGGTAATAGAAAAACAATCCCGTTACCGCAACCAGCAGGACCCCTCCCGCGCCAAGAAGCATCCGTTTTGTTTTCGGATTCGCCAGGCCCTTCGGAGCTTCTTCCAAAAGCAGCTCTTCGGTGACCTGCGGCGCCCTCGATGCATTTTCCAGTCCAACTTCTATTTCAACGCTCATCGTCCCCCCACCTTCACTTGGCGTAAACTTTTTCCATCTGCCCGATGGACCGTGCAAGATCGGCGCGCGCCTGATTGAACCTGTAAAGCGCGGCAATCTGATTGTCGTTCGCGCGTGATAAGGAATCCTGTGCCTGGATAACCTCGATGTTGTTCGCAACGCCCGCTTTGAAGCGGTCACGCGCCTGATCGACCTCTTCCTTCGAAAGCTGCACACCCAAATTCGCCACCTGCACCTCATTGCGCGCCGAATCCAGATTCAAAAGCGCCGTCTTCACATCCAGTGCGATCTGGTTGCGCAAATCCGCGCGCTGTTCATCGAGCTTGCGAATCTCCAGGTCTGCACGAAAAACTTCGGCTCGAATCCTTCCTCCCGTGAAGAGCGGCAGATTCACGCTGCCTTGATAGGTGTATGTCGGCAGCGTTGAGTTTCCGGACGTCCCCACGTAGGCGAACGTTCCGTCAAACCGCACGTTCGGCAGCCGCGAGTCTTGCGCTGCCTTCTTCTGGCTTTCCGCCGCTTTGATTTGCGAAGCCAACGCCTGCCACTCTTGCCTGTTGCCGAGCGCCGCCTCGATGCTGGCCTCGACTTCCGGTTGCGGTGTGTCAAAAAAACTCAGTGAGTCGGCCAGCTCAATCTTCTGCCGGGGATCCAGGTTGAGCAGCCGGCTCAATCCGTAGAGCGATGTCTCCCTCTCGTTTTCCGCCTCGAGCAGCCTCTGTTTCTCGTTTTGCAGCTCCACATTGGCTCGCAGCGTGTCGATTCCCGTGCCCACTCCTTCTTTCTGTAAATCCGCTGCCTGGTTATAAAGCGCTTGCGCCAGATCCACTCTTGACTGCGACGCTTGTACGTTCGCCACGGCGCGCAGCGTTCCGATGTATTGCGAAACCGCCAGGAGAATCACTTGCTCGCGCGTCGACAAGCTATTTGCCTTGCTCGCGTCCGCCGTGTTCCGGGCGGCCTGATACCTCTGCCACAACGTCAAATCAAACACCGGCGCGCTTACGCTCGGCCCAGCCGAAAATAATTGGTAAGGCCCCAGCGACTTCGGGAGTCCCGGAAACGCCGGCACTCCCCCAAACTGCGCCCGCAAGTTCACCTTTTGCGCTTCGTCGGAGATCCGGGCGTTCGCTTGCGGCAGCAATTCCGCTCGCGCAATGTTCTTGTCTTGCTCGGCCTGCGCCGCTGTCAAAATCGCAATCTGCGCCGTCGGGTTCTGCTTGAGCGCTAGCGCCACCGCCTGATCCAGCGTCAGCCGAAGCGCCTCAGTTGGCGCGGCCGCGGGAAGTGTCTGTGCTTTGGCCGTGGACTGCGCCCGCGCCGTCGCAGCGTTGAGCAGCAGGCTGAACAACGCAACATAAAAAACAATGTGAGATCCCTTCGTGCGTTCTTTGCGGCCGTGACCCTTCGTTTCCTTCTCGCTTTTGACGATGTCTTGCACGATCGCCTGGTTCAGGCACCCTTCTGCCACCAATTCTCCGCCCTGCCGGTGAATCTCCTTGAGCAGCATCTTTCCTGTGGCATCAATGAAGCCAGGTGCACCTTCTCGTTCGGTGACGCTGCCCGGAGTTCCCGCCAGCACTGCTCCAGCGTCCCGACTAACGGCCCTGCCAGCCGGCCTTCTATGTTTAGGACGGTCTTCCCGCGCTTCTTTTGTGTTGTGATTCTTAGCATCGATTCTCTTCCTGCGTGACCTCAATAGATGCATGAGGCTCGCCATCGGATGTAAATTCTCGTTGAAGAGTAAGTGCTTGTAAATTAAGTGCTTAGATGTGGGTTATCAATGTCGCTGAACTACATGTAGGACCATATTTGGGCAATAGGCCAATTAGTGCCATTTAAATAATGCTCAGATTTGGGCAGACCACGCTACTGCCGCTCACAATACCGGCACTCACTACAAGCTCACAACCGGCCAAACCCTATCGCTTCACGGCGATGGCTTGCAATTCGAAGTGTCCGCCTGCCAGCAACGATCCGGCTCCAATGAACTCTCTCGCTGGATAATCCTTGGTGCTGAAGTAGCTCGCGTAAATGGGATTGAACTTCTGAAAAAGCGACAAGTCCGTGCACGCAATCTGCACGTACACCAGGTCATCCATGGTCATGCCTGCTTGCGCCAGCACTTCCTTCTCTCCATCGAGCAGCACTTTGATCTCGTCTTCAATCTTCTCCGGCACCTTCCCCGTCTTCGGATCGATGCCGATGCGTCCCGCCAGGTACAGCGTATTCCCCGAAAGAATCGCGTCACTAAACGGCGCCGTTATTGGTCCACCCGCTAATTTGATCACCTTTCTCGTAGGCTGTATCGTCACCTGCGAAAACATTCCGCTCGCCGTCAAAATCCCGCCCACCACCAGCACGATTGCCGCAAACCCCATTCGACGATTCATTTCTTCCTCCTCTATTCAGCCTCAATTTGCCTGGTCGCGCGAGTGTAATACCCCATCCTCGCTTTCAGCAAGCCTATCCTGGCTGCGCTACTTTTCCACTTCCCACGCTCGCTTCAAGAGATTGACAATGCCGAATAGCAGTTGGATTCAAGTTCGATTTGCATCAAAATGAAATCAGTCCCGCGCGAATGACCCACAACGAAGTCAGCCCCACACCCAGCCAAAGCAGCACCCCCTGCAGCAGCGGCCGCCACCCCACCTCTTTCAGTGTCGCTAGAGAGATCCCGCTTCCAATCAGAAAAAGTGTCGCCGTGAGCCCGAGCCGCCCCAGTGTGAAAAATGATGGACTGAAGTGCGTCAGCGTTCGAACGTACGTGTTCAGCACCGTCGCAAGAACGAAAAACAGAATGAACCATGGAAACTGCAACCGCGAGCGGTGATGTTTGATCCCCGCGGTGGCGAGCGCCATAGGCACAATCCACAAGGCGCGTGCCAGTTTCACTGTCGTTCCCACCACCAGCGCCTCCGCCCCGTATTTTGTGGCCGCTCCCACCACCGAACTTGTGTCGTGAATTGCGAGTGCGGCCCATAGCCCAAATTGCGATTGCGATAAGTGGAGGACGTTTCCAATCGGCGGAAAAATCAGCAGCGCGATGGAATTCAACACAAAGACCGTGCCAAGCGACACCGCCAGCTCGTGCTCGTCCGCTTCCAGAATCGGCGCAATCGCCGCAATCGCACTGCCCCCGCAGATGGCCGTGCCCGCGGTAATCAGGAACGACGAATTGCCCCGAACTTCGAACAGTCTGCCGAGCGCCAGACCCAAAATCAGCGCGAAAGAAATTCCCAGCGCGGTGTAGAGAAAGCCGCTGCGCCCCGCCCGCAGCACCTCGTGCAGATTCATCCCAAAGCCCAGCGCCACGACGGAACTCTGCAAAAGAATGCGGGCGATGCCGCGGCTCTCGCTGATATAGGGATGCGTGAAACTAAGGCCAAATAGAATTCCTGCGCTGAGCGCGACGGGGGGTGAAACATATCCAGTGAAAGAAATAAGCAGGCCCAGGGCAAACAGAACTTTCGGGAGCACTCGCATGAAGTGGAAGAAGAGTATCAAGCCAGACACACAAAGGGCCAGCGGGAAGCTTTCTATTGATGGGGTTTTCCCGGCGGGTTTTTTGCTGGAGCAGGAGCGACAGACGCGGGTTGCGCAGTAGCAGGTGCCTTCGACGGCGGATGGGAAGCACCGGCAAGCCCGTCAATGATTTTCCCAATGGCGGCTTTGCTAACGCCGCAATCTCGGTCCCAGATGCGGCACTGCGCCAAAGTATACTTGCAACCGCACGTGCAGGACTCCGCATTGACCTTGTGCAGCGCTACGGTTTTTTGCTCTGGCGTGAGTTTCGAAAGATCCACTCCAGGAAGTTGCGTAGCCCGGTCCGCGTGCTTCAAGAAAATCTGCCCAGTGTCCTCGAACGTTTCCACTTTCACGTTGCCGATGGGCATGCCCAACAAGGAACGAATTTCCACTTCGTACAAAACGGGGTCGCGCAATCCTTCGTGCTTTTGCACCACGCGCCCTTCCGCGTCCAGCACGAAGGAAGTGGGCAGCGCGGGGATTCCGCCGTACTCCGTTCGCAGCGCGTCAGTAGCAATCGCCACTGGATAATTGATTCCGAATTCATCCACAAATTTCTTAATCGCGTCCTCATCCTCATCATCAACCACCAAGCCGATGATTTGCAGCCGATCCTTATATTTGTTTTGCAGCTCAACCAGATCGGGAATTTCAGCCCGGCAAGGTCCGCACCAGGTTGCCCAGAAATTCAGCAGGACCACTTTGCTCTTGTAATCCGTCAGGCTAAGAGGTTTTCCTTCCAGCGTATCCAGCTTGAAGTTCGGAGCTACGTCAGGATTGCGCACAAACCGGATCGTGGGCTGCTGCGCAAGCGCGCAAGCCGCGAGGAAACAAAAAAGCAACAAGGCGACGAGGTAACGTTTCTGTTGGCCCATGGCGTCCTCTCTAGGAAAACACAACGAGCAGCGGAAACCAAGTGAGACGGGCCCCAGCATTCTGCGACTGCACCCTGTTTCACTCTGGGCGTCGAAAACGGAATAATGCGACCGCCGTTTGCTACTAGTACATTCAGTACTCAAATTTTTCACCCCGCCTGAAACTATTGCCCCCTAATTCTACCCCTCGCAACCACATCCAATTTATTTTCATGCGCTTACGAGCACAGCCATAGGCCAACTTGATGCCTCTAATTTACGATGGGAGGGTAACTTATGGTTTGGACCAAACTGGGCTTGACCAAACAGCGCTTGAACAAGCTGCATTTCAATGCACTTAAGAAACTGCACTTGAGCAAGCGGCACTACTTGATTGCGGGTACCGCGGTTCTCCTGGCAGCGGCGTTGGCAGGTAGCGCCGTTGCCATGTGGGGCCACGGCACTGATCCCGTCACGGTTCCGGGGCACACCAGAATCCACGTGGTTCTGGACCAGGCCGTGTCCACCAGCACGAGACCGGGGCACCACTTTCGGGCCACCATCTCGAAGCCCGTGGTGATCGAGGGAAAAACGGTCATCCCCAAAGGCGCTCGCGCCGAGGGAGTTGTGGTTGAGGCCAAAGAAGCAGGACGCATCAAGGGTCGTCCGCGATTGCTGCTTGCGCTGCAATCCGTGGACGTGGACGGGCAGAATTATCCCGTTCACACCTTCTCTTCCCGCGAAGCTGGCCATGGCCACATGAAGCACCACCTGCTGTGGATTGGCGGCGGGGCCGGAGGAGGCGTCTTGATCGGCGCCTTGGCTGGCGGCGGAATGGGCGCAGCGATCGGCGGACCCGTCGGCGCAGCCGCCGGAACCACCGTAGCGCTGGTCACCGCGAAGCGCGACATCAAGCTTCGTCCGGAGACTCCACTCACGTTCCGGCTGGCCAAGCCGGCGACGATCAACGTGAAAAGCTGACCTGCTGCGCTAATCTTTCGCCCCTGGCGAGGGATTCCAGCGGTTAGCCCGACCATACAACCCAAATAACAACGCAACAGTGGGCGTGCATCGGAGCGAATGCTCCGAGCCGCCCGCTGTTTTCTCAACGCATCGTGAGCCGCGCGCGGACGATCTCCTTTGACATTCTCTTGCCTGAAGCATACTGTCGTCTCACGTCGGTCGGGCCCCAGGACGCAACCCATCTTTTTCAGTTAGCCACAAAGGATCGTAGTTAGCCACAAAGGGAATCGCTGGTCCGCACCTTCGCGCGGAGTTCCGCGTCCAGGTGACGGCAAGAACTAGTGTGTTGCGATCCGGAGGTATGCGCGGCCAAACAGGTGAAAGAGAGAGTAATGACGAAACGAATGGCAGACGTGGTTGTATTGGTCGCACTGGCGGCCATTGTTGCGGTGCCGATTGCCTTCTCGCAGATGGGGAAGGGACAGCCGGTGGTTTATACGTTTGTCAGCCGGTTTCAGGTTCCGCGGGCAAATTGGGCGCAGTATTCCGAGAACACGGAGAAAACGCTCGTACCTGTCGCGGAAAAGATGGTGGCGGACGGCAGAATCCTGGGTTATTCGACCTTCGAGAGCATGGTGCATACACCGGAAGGCTATACCCATGGCGCAGCGTGGACGTCGACTCTGTGGGCTACCTTCCCCGTAGTCCAATGCCTGAAGGACACCTCGCTCCACGACAAATCCCGTCCTGCCACATAAGGCGCTCCCTGCAACGTTTCTCGAGCGAAACGCACTACCTGCAAACAACTACTCACCGTTCGGAAAGGGAGGAACAACCATGCGACATCTGGGAGGACTCCTCGTCTTGGCATCGATTTCCTTGGTACTCAATTCGGCCAGCAACTCCGAAAACGGCGCCGTGGCCCCCCAGCCGCGGGAAGCCCGACTCGTAAATGGCGCCAAAATGAACGCCTCCAAAGAAGCTAGGATGGCCCAAGAGCAAGCCTACGGCGGAGATGAGCAAGGATGTAACGACCAGGACGACAAAGAGAAAGAGCGCGCGGCCCAGCTTGTTGCGCGAGCTCCGGGAGTCAGCGTGCCGGACGCCAAGACCCTTCTTTCTGCCGTCGCCATCGTTAACCGCGGCAACTCCGCGGCGATCAACGTCGAAGTAACCTCCATCCGGATGGCCGGCGCTACCCTCATAACTTCATTGCCTGCATCCCTCGGGACGATTGCGACCGATGGTTCGGCTTTTCTTGACGCGAACTTCTCTGGAGGATCGTTCCGCCCTGGAGTTGCCCGCAGCCTCTTTCTGGAAGGGAAATACTCCACTGGGGAAGAGCGGAAAAGAGATTGCCACTTTCGGTTTAGGGTTATCTTGCCGGCACCGCCGACTGCCCCCGGTTCGGGCCGTCTGAAAACCGTGACGATAAAGCCCGGAAGAGTGAAAGGCGGAAAGTATCCACCGCGGCCGCCTAAGTTTGACTCTGACGTCAACCAGTCGGAATGGACCGTTCCCAAGGGGCCCTTCGTCGCGGGAAAGCCTACACCGACTCATACGGGCGTGGAAAAGGCTCACCTTGGGGATCCACCGGCTATAAACTTTGTCGCGAATCAAAGCCTGAATGTCACTGGCGCTAACACTATTGCCGAGCCGAGCGGCAGCGCCAATGCCGGCGGCATCATCTTCTCTTCGGCCAATTCGCTGGCGGCTTATTCAACGAATAATGGAGCAAGCTTCACTCAATTGAACCCAACGGCCATTTTCCCGAATGATGCCGTGGGTTTCTGTTGCGACCAGATTGTGCAATACGCGCCCAGCATTGACCGCTTTATCTGGTTGCTACAGGGAAATGGCGTGCGCCTAGCTGTCGCCAGCCCCGCGCAGGTCCAGAGCAGCGGCGGCACCGCGTGGACCTATTGGAACCTTACTCCCGCTCTTTTTGGCTTTACCGGCTCCGGTTTTGACTATCCCGATCTCTCCATCGGCAACCAATTCCTCTACATGAGCTGGAATGTCACCGGCCGGGGCCATGTGGTGATGCGAACTTCGCTCGCCGGACTCCAGGCTGGAGGAACTATCACTTTGGGTTTCACCAACCCGGCGGACAGCGTCATGGCCTGGTTCGCTTGGGCCGGTCACAACAACACCAGCAGCATGCGCGTCTTCTCCCTCGCGGAAAACTCGAACACGTACTTCTGGCGCGATGTCACAGTCGCAAACTGGACCAATGGCGGCTTTACCTCCCTTACGCCCGACAATCAGAACTGGCTGGGCATGGTAAGCGCTGTCGGCACCTGGATGGCTGGCGGCACACGCTCTGGAAACCACGTCTGGTTCGCGTGGACCGCTGGCCTGGACAATAATTTCAAGCAAGCTCACGTGAACATGGTAGATTTGGATCGCAGTAACAATTTCCAGGTTGCACAGCAGGTGCAGATCTGGAATAACGATTACGCCTTTGGCTATCCCGCGCTCACCACGAACCGCTGTACTGCGGAAGTGGGACTCTCTCTCGAGTATGGAGGAAATGGAAACTACGAGAACCATGTCGTTGGATTCTGGGGCGATTTCATGGTGTACATCACCACTGCCAGCGACACCGGCACAGGTCGATTTGGAGACTACGTGACGCTTCGCCAGGCGCAGCCCACCATCTCAAATCCGGGCAATCTCTTCAACGCTTTCGGCTATGGAATCACCGGCGGGAAGGCCGATATCCACCGCGTTCTATTCGGGCGACCCGCTGCGGTGTGCAAGTACATTCCGCCTCCGCCGGAACCTTGCGTCTGTGACGACGGCTTCAAAGCACCGAATGTCAAGCTAGGTTCACAGGCCTGCATTCATATCTGCCGTGCGCACGAGCGCCCTAGGAACTAACAACTCTAAAGGCCACTTGGCTTGCCGTTGAGTTCGCCGTCGTGCCGAAGCGAAGTGCTAGCCGCTTTAGCCTGAGCTTCCAAGGCCTGGCATCTCAATTTCGCTGCCAGGGGCGGCTTCCTCTCTTCCTCTTGAACTTTCAACTGTCGACTTCTCTTTCTGCCTTCTGCCTTAAGTGCCTTATCCGAGGTTCCTTTTCACCCAAAGCCATCCGCGGAAATCCGCAGCCGGCTCACTTCTTCAATCGCCCTATCCCCTTTCCTTCTACTTACTCACACATATATATATAATAGCAGTAAATATCGTGCTACTATTTCGTATGATTTCTTGCCGCGAGTCCCGAAGGGGCCGACGCCATCCCGGCCTCTTC
>WNFW01012186.1_pt1 | contig 11033 bp, 5 predicted proteins | sample 5400131 | NCBI WGS metagenome assembly WNFW01 (sample SAMN13153362, study PRJNA577476) | soil metagenome | isolation source: 20 cm soil or saprolite under grassland replicate 1 | place: USA:California | collected 2016-06-15
GGAACAGGAACACGGAGTGGATCGCCTCCCGGACCGGGTTGTTGCCGCGGAAGGAGAACGAGACGTTGGACACGCCGCCCGAGACCAGGGCGCGGGGCAGGTGCTCCTTGATCCAGCGGGTGGCCTCGATGTAGTCGACGCCGTAGTTGTTGTGCGCCTCGATGCCGGTGGCGACGGCGAAGATGTTGGGGTCGAAGATGATGTCCTCGGCCGGGAAGCCGACCTGCTCGGTCAGGATCCGGTAGGCCCGCTCGCAGATCTCGATGCGCCGCTCGAGCGAGTCCGCCTGACCCTGCTCGTCGAAGGCCATGACCACCGCTGCCGCCCCGTAGCGCTTGACCAGCGTCGCCTGGCGGATGAACTTCTCCTCGCCCTCCTTCATCGAGATGGAGTTGACGATGGGTTTGCCCTGGACACATTTCAGGCCGGCCTCGATCACCTCCCACTTCGAGGAGTCGATCATCACGGGGACCCGTGAGATGTCCGGCTCGGAGGCGACCAGCTTGAGGAAGCGATCCATCGCGGCGACGCCGTCGAGCATGCCTTCGTCCATGTTCACGTCGATGACCTGGGCCCCCGCCTCGACCTGCTGGCGGGCCACGGCGAGCGCGGCGGTGTAGTCGCCGGCCTTGATGAGGTCCCGGAACCGGGCCGACCCCGTGACGTTGGTGCGCTCCCCGATGTTGACGAAGTTGATGTCCCGGGTGAAGTTGAGGGGTTCCAGCCCGGAGAGCCGGAGGATCGGCTCACGGTGCGCCGGCACCCGCGGCGGGATGCCGTCGACCGCCCCGGCCACCGCCGAGATGTGCGCGGGGGTCGTGCCGCAGCAGCCGCCGACGATGTTGACGAAGCCGCTCGCGGCAAACTCGCCGAGCACCGACGACGTGTCGGCCGGGCCCTCGTCGTAGCCGCCGAAGGCGTTGGGGAGGCCGGCGTTCGGGTAGCAGAGGACAAAGGTGTCCGCCAGGCGGGCCATCTCCGCGATGTAGGGCCGCATCTCCCGGCCCCCGAGGGCACAGTTGAGCCCGACGGCGAGCGGGCGGGCGTGGCGGACGGAGGCCCAGAACGCCTCGGCCACCTGCCCGGAGAGGGTCCGGCCCGAGGCGTCGGTGATGGTCCCGGAGATGAGCACGGGCCAGCGGCGGGCCCGCTGCTCGAAGAGCGTCTCGCAGGCGAAGATGGCGGCCCGGGCGTTCAGGGTGTCGAAGATGGTCTCGATCAGCAGGAGGTCGACTCCCCCGTCGACGAGCCCCGTCGCCTGCTCGAGGTAGGCGGCGACGAGTTGGTCGTAGGTGACGCTACGGGCCCCAGGGTCCTGGACGTCGGGGGAAATCGAGGCCGTCCGCGTGGTGGGCCCGATCGCCCCGGCCACGAAGCGGGGCCGTCCGGGCTCCGCCCGCATCGCCTCGTCGACGGCGGCCCGGGCGAGGGTCGCTGCCGCCACGTTGAGCTCGTAGGACAGCGCCTCCAGGCCGTAGTCCGCCTGCGAGATCGCCTGCGCCGCGAACGTGTTGGTCTCGATGACGTCCGCTCCCGCCTCGAGGTAGCGGCGGTGGATCTCCTGGATGATCTGTGGCCTGGTGAGCACCAGGAGGTCGTTGTTGTTCTTGAGGTCGCAGTGCCAGTCCCCGAACCGCTCGCCCCGGTAGTCCCACTCCTCGAGGTCGTAGGTCTGGACCATCGTGCCCATGGCGCCGTCCAGCACCAGGATCCGCTCGCGCAGCAGCGCGGTGAGCTCCTCTGTGCGATCGGGGGCGGGTTCTGGCATGCAAGTCGACTATAGCCCGGCGCCTCCGGGGCTCCCTTACTGCAGCTGAGCGGCCGGCCGAGGGCTCGGCGCAGGGGAGGGGTGCGCGCTGCTCGGTACTCGCCTGCGCCGGAGGGAAGGCGACGGGCGCGTGGGCAGCGACAGCGTCGACTCGAACTTCGCCAGGCGCCTGGCCATCTGGAACGGGAAGTACAGCGGCAGATAGCGCAGCTCGCGCAGTTGCCCGTGGTAGAGGGCGAGGATGAAGAAGAGGGAGAAGATGGGGACGATCACGATCACGTTGAGGGTCACCACGACGGCGAGGGTGTGGCGGGCCGTGGGCGCAAGGATCGACGCGGCGAGGGCGAGGATGATGAGCGGAGCCCGGAGCTGGGAGGTGATGCGGCGGGAGTACACCCGGAACAGGGTGAACCACGTGCGCGGCCCGGCGAACCCTACCCGGAACGGAAGGTGTCTGGCGAAGATCTGCGCCTCACCCCGGCTCCAGCGGGTGCGCTGCTCGATGAACTCGGCGAACGTCCTCGGGACGTCCTCGAAGATGCGGATGCGGGGGTCGAGCACGGCCCGGTACCCCAGCCGGCCGAGCTGCATGGTCAGGTCCGCGTCCTCCCCGTTCATCCCCATCACGAACCCCCCGACTTCCATTGCGGGCTGGCGGCGGAACGCGGTGTAGGTGCCCGGCACACAGCCGATGGCGTCCACTACCTGATCACCCCGGCGGCTCAGGCCGAATTCGAGGAGGGCTTCGAAGATGCGCAGGTGGGCATACCAGGATTCCTGGTGGTTGGGCAGCGTCATCGCCGAGACGCTGCCGACGGCGGGGTCGTCGAACCAGCCGGGGGCATACAGGATGGACTCCTCGTGGACCACGACGTCGGCGTCGATGCGGACCACAATGTCGGCCGTCGTGTGGGAGAGGGCCGTGTTGAGCGCCCATGCCTTCCCCCGGTGGCCCGACCCCACCACCATGCCCGTCGCAGCACGGAAGTTGGCGATGACCCGGTTGGCAAGCTCGTTCGTGGTGTCCGTCGAGCCGTCATCGGCCACGATCACGCAGACCGGCCCTCCGTGGACCTCCGCCGCGCGGTCGATGGACAGGAGGGTGTCGGCCAGGCCCTCCTCCTCGTTGTAGGCGGGGATGATCACGTCGATGGCAGGTCGCCGCAAACCGACCGGCGGCGGTGAGTGGAAGATTGAGTTGAGCACCGCCAGGATCACGCGGCCGGAGATGAGGAAGACCGGAAAGACGCAATATCCGGCCAGCAGGACCCACAAGCTGGGCGGGATGTACGGGCTGAAGGCGTACACGGCGAGGGCGACTCCCGCTCCCGTCACGCCGACGAGCACGGTCCAGGTCACCACCGTGTCCGAGTGCGGCCGGCCGGGTTCGACCCTGAGCGCGGTCGGCCGCGGGAGCTGGAATGTGGTGAGCAGCACCCGGGCGTCCATGGCGACGATGGCGATGAGCGACAGCCCCGTGCGCACCACACCGGCCCACCCCGGCGCCAGACCGGTGAGGACGGCGATGATCACGACCGCGACGTCGGTGAGGACGAAGAGGGCGAACAGCCACACCAGGTTGAACGCAATGATCAGCCGCCGCCCGAGGTCGCCCCGGACGGCCACCGCCAGGCCCACGAGGTACGCAAGCGCGAGGAAGCGCAGGCCGAACCCGACGCCCCGGAGGGTCCTGGCCAGCGTGGGTGTGTCGCCGATGACGAGCCTGGCGATCGCCGCGACGAGGCTGCGATAGACCTCGTCGACCTTCGGGGACCGGAAGCCGAGATAGGCGACGACGAACGCGCCCACCACCCCGAGCAGGATCCCGGTCCGCAGGTGGTTGCGCTTGGACGGGGACGGCAGCACCACGACGGCGAGGCCGTCTCCGAGGTCATCCCCGTGTGGCCTGGTGAGGGAGCGCGCCATGACCGCCGCCACGAGCGCGAAGCTGGCGAGGTAGAGGACCAGGCCTCGCAGATCGATCACTTGGGCATCCTCAGCCGCCGAGCTTGCGCAGGAACTCCAGGGCGATGCTGGGGTTCGGAGGCCCGCAGGTCGGGCACTGGGGACCGGGACCGGGAATGTTCAGCCAGTACCCATCCACGGCTCCGCCGGTGGCGGCGACGGCGGCCAGCATGGCGTCGGCGGTCGTTGGCTGGCCGTGGGGACCGGTGCTGAGGCCGGCGAGGACCAGCACGCCGGGATGCGCGGCGCGGGCCTGCGCGGCCACCTGGCGCACGAAGTCGCCATAGGTGGTGGGGTCGTTCTGGTAGGTCTGGGCCTGGACCACGAAGACGTCCGCCGAATCCGATGCAGCCCCGCCGAACCGGGTGGCGACATAGCTCCGGTAGTAGGGGCCCTGTCCCGGGTGGAGCCTGCCCATCAGGTCGACGCCGGGTGCTGCGATGAACCGCAGGCCGGCGCCGTGGACAAGCCTGGCCGCGGTTGCGATCGATCCGACGGGGTCTGCCTGCTCGGCGATGGGGGTCAACGACCAGGCTTCGACGTCGTACAGGATGGAGCGGACGTCCGGGGGGACCCCCCGGACGAGGGCCTGACGGATCGCGTCCACGCTGGTGAGCGACAGGACGCGGTTCGTCCAACCCACCGGCAGGCTGGCGTCGGGTGCTGCGATCACCAGGGTGTGGTCGTCCCCAAACCAGCGCTTGGTCACGGTTCCGTCCTTGTCGAGGCGCAGGAGCGAGGAGAGGGCCGACGCGGCGACGAGCCAGACCGGCTTCCCAAGTTGCAAGGGGAGCACGGACGAGGTCGCCCCCGAACTCGTTGGCATGACCGTCGGGCTGGAGGGCGGGGGAGAGGTCGTCGAGACCCCGGGTTTCGAAGCGCCGGGTTGGGAAGCCCTGGGCGTGCAGGTGCAGGCCATCAGCAGGACCAGCCCGAGAAGAGCCCGCCAGGTCCCCGGGGTCGAGGTCGGGGTCACGGATGGAGATGGACGCGCGCGCTCATTCCGGGGAGGACCCGCAGGGGGGCGGCATCAAGCTTGAGCACCACGTTGTAGACCACCACGCCCGCGGACCGGAGCGGCTGGCCGATCACCTGGGTAACCCGGGCGCGGAACGGGTGCCGGCCCACCCCGTCGAGGCGGACATCGGCCCGCTGGCCCTCGTGCGCCCGCAGCGCGTCGTGCTCTCCGACCTGCGCCACCACCAGCCACCCCCCGGTTCCGTAGATCTGGGCCACCGGCAGGAAGCTGGACTGAGGTGGCGAACTTGAGCCGGCCCCGGACGGTGCGAGCAGTGAGAACGGCTGGTTCGCCGGCGCCACCGAGCGGTTGTAGGTGCGAACGCCATCCGGCCCAGCGAAGTCGCCCGGGATGGCATCGACGCCCGCCACGACACCATCCATCGGCGCCGTCAGGTCCGCTTGCTGGGCTGCCGCATACTCGGAGGCCACACTGGCGTCGTCGGCGGCGATCTGTGCCTGCAGCGCCGCCACATCCTGGGGCGTCGCGACGTTGCCGGTCGGACGTGCAGAGGCCTGCGCCAGAGAGAGCTGGCTCTGCGCAAGCGTCTGGGAGCTCGCGGCGGCTTGCTCCGCCTGCTGGGTCGACTGCTGCTGTTGCAGGAGCCGGAGCTGGGCCCGGGTGACGGCCTCCGAGTCGCGCGTCACCTGGGCGTCCTGCGAGGTACAGCTCGGAGTCCCCGTGGGGAGCCCGGGCGCCAGGGGTCCGCTGGCGCCCTCCGGGCAATCGGTGTCGAAGGTCCCCTGGTCCCTGCTCTGGTCGGCCTGCGCGCTGGCGAGGTCCTGCTGGGCGACATTCAGGGCAAGCTCCGCCGACTGCTTGGAGCCCGACGAGGCAGCGGTGACGGCCTCGAGCTGTTTCTGAGCCTTGTCGAGAGCGGCCTGGACCTTGGGGTCAGGGCTCGATCCGGCCGGTGTCCCCAGGGCCGCCAGCCGGGCCTGATCGGCCGCAAGGGTGGCCTCGGCGGCCGACAGGGCGAGGTTGACGGCGACGTCGTCCTGCCGAGCGAGGATGTCTCCCTTCTTCACGTGGTCGCCCGGCTTGACGAGGACCGCCACGATGGAGCCCGAGCGGGCGAAGTTCAGGTCGACCTGGGCGGCCGGCTGGAGCGTGGCCGGCCACGCTGGTGGATTCGTGAAGACGTAGAGCGCGGTGGGAATCAGCACGGCCAGGCTGACGACTGCCATCAGCGTGGCGACGAACGTCTCCTTCAGCGTGCGCCGGTCCCGCCCCGCGTAGGGGGGAAGCTGGCGAATGCTGGGCACCGGCTCGGTGACCACAAGGGCCTCGCCCTGGAGGCCCTGCTCCTCGGGCTGGGGTTCGGGGACCGGGGTGGCGAGCGGCTCGCTTGCCGGTGCGCTGAAGGCGACACCGGCGAGGCCTTCTGCTGACGGTGCGGCCGGTCACATTCCTTGGTGGCCGAGAGCCTCGTACTAAGCTTCGGCCGTCTCCCTGTCGTCGATGAGGATGGTGAGATCGGCGTCGTCCCCGTTGCGGGACCTGTCCGCGTAGCGCCGCCACACGTCGTTGGCGCCCTGCTTCCACGTGACGCTGGGCTCGGAGAGGAGCACCGGGTCGACCCGTGGGGCATGCTGCTCCACCACCCCGATGACCGAGTTCATCAGGGTGTCGGCCAGCAGGTGGGGCTCGAGGCCAAGGTCGAGGAGGCACTGGTGCTTCGCGTTGTAGTAGTGCTCCTCCATCTCGAAGCGGGGGTTCGGGATGTGCGTGACGGCGGTGTCGAGGCCCTGGGCGCGACGGACCTGGGCGACGAGCTCGGCCAGCTCCAGGACCGAGAACTGCTCGGTGAACTGGTTGAACACCCGGAACTCGCCCAGCTGCGGCGCGTTGTCCAGCGTGAGGGTGACGCAGGCCAGGGTGTCGCGGATGTCGAGGTACCCCCGGGTCTGGCCGCCTTTCCCGTACGGGGTGATCGGCTGACCCGTGGCGGCCTGCACGCAGAAGCGATTGAGGACCGTTCCCCAGACGGTGTCGAAGTCGAAGCGGGTGGCCAGTTCGGGGTGAAGGACGGTGTCGGGCGTCTCCACACCGTACACGACGCCCTGGTTCAGGTCGGTCGCCCGCAGGCCCCACACGCGGCAGCCGAAGTGGATGTTGTGACTATCGTGGACTTTGGAGAGGTGGTAAAAGCTGCCAGGCTGCTTGGGGAACGGGAGCCGGTCCCGCCTGCCGTTGTGCTCGATGTCGATGTATCCCTCTTCGATGTCGATGTTGGGCGTCCCATACTCGCCCATCGTGCCGAGTTTGATGAGGTGGCAGTCCGGCGCCGCCTGCTTGATGGCGAACATGACGTTGAGGGTGCCCACGACGTTGTTGACCTGGGTGCGGACGGCGTGCTCCTGGTCGATCATCGAGAAGGGAGCCGACCGGTGCTCGGCGAAGTGGATCACGGCCCCGGGCTCGACCTCCAGGAAGAGCTCGGTCAGTGCCGCTGCGTCGCAGACGTCAAGCAGTCGCCAGTCGATCTCGAGCCCGGTCTCAGCCCACCAGCGGGCGACCCGCTGCTCCATGGAAGCAATGGGCACGAGGCTGTGGGAGCCTCCCTCGACATCCCATTGCCGCCGCGCCAGGTTGTCGACTGCGACGACCCGGTGGCCCAGGCGTGACAGGTGAAGGCACATCGGCCAGCCAAGATATCCGTCGGCTCCAAGAACGATGACTGACTGCGCGCGCGCTGTCTCCATCCATTCCCCCTCCGTTGTTCCGGCCTGGTCTCTGCGAGGAATCGCCCAGCAACCACAGCGGATGCTCCGCCCGCCCTCGAGCGCGAGTTGGTCCCGATTGTACGTGATGGGAGTCATGACCGGAACGGACGGGGAGACTTTGGTCCGTTTTTGCACTGAATTTCACAATCGCCTGTCGCGCCAGGCAAACTGGCCCGAGGCGCCCCTCAAGGCGCCGGGCAAAATTGTCGCTGTCGCCCCCAGATTCGTGGCACCGGCGCCCAGGTCTGCGAAAATGAGTCCCGCAACGCGCAGGTAACCGGAATCCACAGGAGGGAATCCAGGTGGGACGCCATCGCAGGTGAGCACCCGGGCGCTGGGGAGCCCGGCGCCCGGGGTGCGGACGTGGACGACGCCACCCCCGGCGACGCGGCATTCCACGGCCGCCTGGACAAGTTGCTGGAGTCGGCGATCGAGGAGCAGGAGCGTGAGCAGCAGGGCTTCCTGACGGTCCTCCAGGCGTCCCGGGACGCCCTCAACGCCGTTCGGTCCGAGCTTGACGGAGTGCGGAGCGTCATCGAGCGCCGGGAGCAGGCCGTCATCGACCTGCTCGACGGCCGCCTCGCTCTCGCCGCCCGGCAAGACACGATTGAGTTCCTCCAGCACCGCATCGAGCTGCTGGAGGGCGAGCAGGCGGCCCTCAAGAAGGCGCTCACGGTCAAGCTCGACGGAATCGCCCGGTCCCTCGAAGCCGTGGAGTGGCGCACCCAGGAGGGCATGGCCGCGCTGGCGAACCGGGTCGGTGGGCTCGACAGCTCCTTTACCGAGCACGCCCAGTCCGTCGTCGATCGTCTCGAGGCCGTCGACCGCCGGGACGGGGACCTGGCGTCGACGACCGTTGCCGCTCTCAAGGAGCTGGGCGAGAGCATCGAGGCCCGCCAGCAGGAGGTCGCTGAGGCCATCCTCAAGGCCCTGGACCCCGTCGGCCGCATCATGCAGGTCGTGCAGAGCCGGCTGGTCCGCGCGGCATCCGAGCTTGCCGTGTCCCAGGGGTCGCTGTTCGCCCGCCTGGTCGAGCGAGAGGGGCGCCTCGAGCGGCAGCGCGACCAGATCCTGTCCGATCTCCTGAACGAGTTTGCGGGGATCGCCAAGCCGCGCGAGCAAAGACGGATCGCCACCGGCCTGCGCGAGGCGGAGGAGAACCGCAAGCAGCGAAGAGACGCCGGCCGGACCCGAACGCGCGACGACGGGCTGCCGCCACCGCCGCTGGACGCCTACGGTGTCGGGCCCGGGCAGGGCCAGCCGCCTCCCGCTGCGAACCACGTGTCGGGGACGCCTGGCCCGTACGACCTTTCCGGCCCGCCCGATCCGGTGCCGGTCCCCGTAGAGAGCGATGCGGGTCGCCGGGGCCGCCGCGGGCGCAAACCATCCCTATAATTCCCCCTATTCTTCTCCCGCCGCCCCTCCCCAGTCCTCCCCTCGGTCCTTGCTAGGCATGACCGAGCCGGACGCAATCCCCTGGCCCCTGGTCCTGGCGGTTGTCGTAACCCACAACGGGCGTCCCTGGCTTCCCGGATGCCTCAAATCGCTTGCGCGCCAGTCCTATCCGGCCCTGGAGGTCGTCGTGGTCGACAACGCCTCCGAGGACCGGGAGCTGGTGCCCGGCCTGGTCGAACGGCTGCTGCCCAACGCCTCCGTCATGCACTTCGGGCGCAATGTCGGTTTCGGGGCCGCGGCCAACCGGGCACTCGAGGTCTCCCCGGATGCCCGGAGGGCGGAGTACTACCTGTTCATCCATGACGACGTTGCCCTCAACCGGGACTGCGTCGGCCTCCTCGTCGCCTCGGCCCTCGAGACCGAGGCGGGCGTGGTCGGCGGCAAGGGCCTGTCGTGGGACGAGCCCGAGGTGCTGCTCGAGGTCGGGATGTCGGCCGACGAGTTCGGCTACCCGGTGTCGGGCCTCGAGGAGGGTGAGATCGACCAGGGCCAGCACGACGTCCGCAGGGACGTGCTGTTCGTCACGAGCGCCTGCATCCTCGTCAGCCGGGCGACGGTGGAGCGAGGAGGCTCCTGGGACCCCGCGTACTTCCTGTTCGGGGAGGACCTGGACCTCTGCATCCGCGCCCGGATGCTGGGGTTCCCCGTGGTCGTGGCGCCGAAGGCGTACTTCTACCACGCCGTCGCGATGGCGACGGGCCGCCGCGAGGGGCCGCCGGAGCAGTCCATCCGGTACTTCACCCGGCGCAACCGGCTCCGGACCATTGCAAAGAACACCTCGACGACGCGGGTGCCCCTGCTCGTCGCCCTCTACACCGGCGTGCTCTGTGCCGAGATGGTGCTGCTGGCGGCCCTCCGGCGCTTCAGTGAGATCCCGCCGTATCTGCGGGCGTATGGATGGTTCCTCAGGACCCTGCCGGATGTCGCCCGGCGGCGGCGGGCGATCCAGCGCCGCCGGAAGGTCTCCGACCGGAGGGTACGCCGCTACATGGTCCGGGACCTTCCGCGCGCCCGGATCTTCCTCGAACGCCGGCTCCTGCAGTGGGGCGAGGAGACCGTCCGGCTCAGCGCCAAGACCTTTGCCCATCTGACCCCGGGCGCCCTCGCCGACCGCCTCGGGCGGTGGGCCCGGTCGGCGTCGGTGCTGTCCTCCCTGGCCATCGCCTTCGTGTTGCTGATCGCCGCGCGTCACGTGCTGCTCGGGGCCCCCGTGGGGGCCGGGACGCTGTGGCCGTTCCCCGTCGAGATCCACCGGCTGCTCAGCGACTACTTCGCCCGCTGGCGTGAGATCGGGCTCGGTACCACGGGGGCGCCATCGCCCGCCCTCCCGCTGTTCTGGTTGGTGGCGATCGCCTCGTTCGGCAACACGGCCATCGCCCAGAAACTGCTGGTCGGGCTGCTGCTTGCCCTCGGGCTCTTCGGCATCAACCGCTTCGTCAAGCGCCGGACGACCAACGTCACGGCCCGGATCGTGGCGGTCGGCGTCTATGCCCTGGCCCCGGTCATGCGCCTGACCATGGTCGCGGGGGACCTCGGGGCGCTGGCCCTGTACGCCGCGGCGCCGTACCTCCTCGAGATGGCCCTGCGGATGCTCGGTCCCGCCCCGGGGGCGGCCCTGCCGGGTGCGCCGAGCGGGGGAGTGCGCCCCGCGGTCCCCACCTCTTCCGACGCCCTCTCCCGCCAGGCCATGCGCCTGGCCCTCCTGAGTGCGATCGTGGTCGCGCTGGCGCCAAGCGCGCTCGTGGCGATCGTGGTCCTCTGGCTCGTCGCCGGCTTCCGGGCGCTGCAGGAGCGTCCCTCGTCGGAAGAGGCGCCGCGGCGGCTGGCGTGGCTGCTTGGCTCGTCGGCCATCGCCGCCCTGCTCCTCGTCCCGTGGTCGCTCGAGGCCCTGCAGCCCCATGGGGCCATCCTCGGCCCGCTCTTCGCCGGTCCCGGCGGCGGCAACGCGCTGCGGCCCCTCTGGTCCCCGGTGACCTTCGCCCATGCGTTGCTGCTTGCGCCGGGCGTTTCGGCCTTCGCCGGGCTCGCCGCTGTGGCCATCGTCGGGGGAGCGCTCCTCGTCGTCTCGACCTCGCGCCGGCGCGAGGTCCGCCTGCTGGCG
>WNFW01021943.1_pt1 | contig 11033 bp, 13 predicted proteins | sample 5400131 | NCBI WGS metagenome assembly WNFW01 (sample SAMN13153362, study PRJNA577476) | soil metagenome | isolation source: 20 cm soil or saprolite under grassland replicate 1 | place: USA:California | collected 2016-06-15
CACCCAGCGGCTTCAGCCGCACCAGCGGAATCTCATTCCATAGCAATGCGTGCGACGATGCGTATACCGGCTTTCACTTTGTGGCGTCTGGCAACATCGTTGTGGGAGAAGTGGATCAAGCGGACGGCACCGACTACACGCAGGCTGCGGACGGGAACGGAATCATTATCGATGGCAATTCAACGTGCAGTTCGGGCGCTGTGCCGCCCGCTTCGCTGGTTGTTAACAATGTGGTTTATGGCAATGGTGGGCGGTGCATCGAAGCCAACCAGGTCTCCAACGCCTGGGTCATCAACAATACTTGCTATTTCAACAATCTCGACCCAAACGTAGCCGCGGGTACGGCAGGCTCCATCAGTTCGCAGAATTCCAGCAACACCTATTTCGTCAACAATATCAGCGTATCCTGGCAGGCGACAAATCCACCCTACGAGTTACGCAACGCCAGCGCCAACGCTAATTTCTTCACGAATCTGTACTGGGGCGGACCCTGTTTCTTCGATTCCACGTCGACACCTCCTGGAACCGGCACAGGCACCGACTTCTGTGCATTCCCCAACTCAGGGTTCTTGCTGGCTGATCCTCAGTTCGCTAATCCGCCACATTTTGATGGAAAGACTCCCGGTCAGTACCGCACGGCGCGACCGCCATCTCCTTCGGCGGCATTCAGCGATTTCGCCATCGGTGCCAACAGTGCCGCGATAAACGTCGTGGGCACTGACTCAACTACCTTGGTTCCCCCGAACTCTTCCATCTGGAGCGATTTGGGGACATGGATATATAGCGACATCAATGGCAACGCGCGCGGGGGCGCCACAGGTAAATGGGATCTCGGGGCGTTCCAGCGCTAGCCTCGCCTCGATTTATGCGGAATAAGATTTTCGCCGTCTGCGGCGCGCGCTATTTCTCTGATTTGCGGCGTTCGCAGAGCGTGACGATCTTCGTTGGATCGATCGCTTCGCTGTCAATCTGCATTTCGACGACTTTTCCTTCTTTGTCGATCAAATAATTGATGCGCCGCGCCGCTTTGTATTTCGGATTGTAAAGCCCGTATTGTTTCGTGACGTCGCCGCCCCAGTCGCTCAGCAAGGGGAAGGTAACGCCGATTTTCTGAGCCCATTCTTTATTGCTGAACATGCTGTCCATGCTCACACCCAATACTTGGGTGTCTGCAGCTTCCAGCTTCGCCAGGTTCTGCTGGAAGTTCTGCATTTGCTTCGTTCAACCACCTGTAAAGGCGAAAATATAAAAAGCCAGCGCGACGCTCTTCTTGCCGCGAAAGTCATGCAGCGACACTTGCTTCCCCTGGGTGTCCATCAGCGTAAAGTCCGGGGCCATGTCTCCAACCTTGACGGTGGGTTCGGGCATGGCGTCCTTTTTCTCCTGCCCCCAAAGCCGATTCATGGAGGCAAGGCCGCCTAGAACCATCATCCCGAACACCGGGACCATAAGTCCTCTTCGCATTCGTTTTATCCTCCTCGGATGTTCTGCCGCGTCAGCCGTCCCATGAGCTGGCCGCAGGGCAGATGATAGCAGAGGAAGCGGCTTTTCGCAGGTCAAGAATTACGGTATCGTCAAACCGGCTTGGAGGTGTCTGCCATGGCGGTCCGGACAGTGCGGCAACTGGGCGATCCGGTCTTGCGCGAAGCCTGCAAAGAAGCGGAGGACGCCTCCGCGCCCGAAATTCGAACGCTTGTCGAAGACCTACAAGATACGCTCGCCTACTGGCGCAAAACCACTGGCTATGGACGAGGCATCGCCGCGCCGCAAATTGGAGTTTCAAAGCGCGTCATCTTCTTGCGTTTGCCGGGCGAAGAGCCGTGGCCCCTGGTGAATCCGAAAATCGTGAAACGCAGCGCCGAGCGCATTGTTGTGTGGGATGCGTGCCTCAGCTTTTTGTCCATTTTCATGCAGGTGGAGCGCAATAGGGACATCACCGTGCAATACCAGGATTTGCAAGGCGAGACGCGCGAGATTCAGGCAGGAGAGTTGCGAAACCTTTCCGAGCTGCTGCAACACGAAATCGATCACCTGGATGGAATTCTTTGCATTGATCGCGTCACGGATTTGCGAACGATGTGCACGAAGGAAGAGTTTGAAAAGAGATATCGCGCGGCAAGCCCGTACGCCACGACCGAAACTCGATAAGACAAACACTGCGGCGGGGAAGGGACTCCAAGTGAATGGACAAAAGGTCAAGTGGGGTGTGTTGGGAGTAGCGGGAATCGCGGTGAAGAAAGTAATTCCCGCGATGCAAAAGGGCGAATGGAGCGAGATTGCAGGCATTGCCTCCCGCGACCCGCGCAAAGCGCAGGACGCCGCCGCCCAGCTCGGGATCGCCAAGGCCTACGGCTCCTACGAAGAACTTCTCGCGGATCCGGAGATCGAAGCGATCTATAACCCCCTGCCTAATCATTTGCATGTGCCGTGGTCCATCAAGGCTGTCGAGGCAGGGAAGCATGTCCTTTGCGAGAAGCCTATCAGCCTGACGGTCCACGAAGCCAAGAGCCTGCTCACCGTGCGCGATCGCTGCGGCGTGAAGATAGGCGAAGCGTTCATGGTCAAGACTCACCCGCAGTGGTTGCGAGTGCGAAATCTGATTGGCAAGGGCGTCGTCGGAAAATTGCGCTCGATCGTTGGCGTCTTCAGCTATTTCAACCGAGATCCAAAAAATGTCCGCAACGTGGCGGAATGGGGCGGCGGGGGATTGATGGACATCGGATGCTACCCGATAACCACCTCGCGCTGGATCTACGGGGAGGAGCCTTTGCGTGTCGTGGGGATGCTCGAGGCAGACCCGGAATTTGGCACCGACCGGCTGAGCTCGGCGATGATGGAGTTTTCGTCCGGACATTCCGTGTTTACCTGCAGCACGCAGCTCGTTCCTTATCAGCGTATGCAATTTCTAGGGACCGAGGGACGCATTGAGATCAAGATTCCTTTCAATGCGCCAAATGACCAGCCGTGCGAGATTCTCATCGACAATGGCAAGGACATATTTGGAAGCGGAATCACCTCGGAAATGATTCCCGCCTGCGACCAGTACACGATTCAGGGTGACGCCTTTTCCAGAGCGATTCGCGAAGACGGCGAAGTTCCCGTGCCTCTGGAGGACGCCATTGCCAATATGGCGGTCATCGAAGCGTTATTCCGGTCAGCGGACAGGGGCCGGTGGGAAACGCCCGGGATTTAAGAGAGAAAGCAAACTCAGCTACGAGCGGGCCGCGTGCGACGAGGAAAGGAGCCTACCTGTCCTGCCAGTTGGAGAAGAGCGACGCAATGGCTCGGGCCGGCGCGTAAAACGCCAGCAAGACCAGGGAAGCCACCGCGTAAATCAGTAGGCGAAAGCTCATACCTATCCAAACCCCTCCAACACCCGAAAGTTGCGGGGATTCCTGAGCGAGGAATGGCAGGGAACCTGTCAGCGTAGGGTCAGGTCACCGGCCCCCACATGGGCGTGGAGCCGGTACTTGCCGTTACCACTCTTATGAAAAGAACGAAACAGGCCGCCGTGATCCTCATGAAAGGGCGGCGCCTCCAGTCCACCGGTGGTCACGGACGCGTCCACATGGGAATAATCGGCGGGATTGCCCACATGCACGATTAACTCGCCGGCATGAAGTTGCACGTCCTTGTCTCCGCTGACGTCCCTGATTTCCAGTTGGCCTGCAGGCATGCGAACGTAAAGACCGGTATCTCTTGGAACTTCCACGATGATTTGAATGTCGTTCCTCGGGCCGCCTGACACCCGGAGTTCGGCGGACTGGTCAGAGCGATCAAAAGACGCAAATGCAGGTTTAGTTGGCTGGCGGAGGGATAGCCCACCTGGAAAGGGTGATCCGGGAGGTTCGTTGCCTCGATCTTCTTGGATTGCTTGGATTGGGCCATGGCCAGAGGGGCCGAGAGGGTCGCCAAGGATGCCAGGGAAAGGACGTAGATTGCTCTGTGCATGGACACACTCCTTTTGCTGTTGATAGTGGGAACGAAGCTCGGAGCCAAAATGTTCCCCGAATTTCAAAGCTCCTGGGGCAGCAGGTAGCCCGGTGTGCTGCCAAAACGTCCGCCAAAGTACATCGCGTCCAACTCCGGCATATCCCACCAAGTCCACACCCGGGGCCGCAGTTTTAGGGTGATGTCGTCGAGCTTTGCGAAGACGCCGCCGACTTGAGGATCCACAATTGCCGCTGCACTCAGGTACCGGCGGTAAATCCGCGCATTGAATTCGTGCGACCTTTCCCCTGAGATGATTTCTACGGGACCTGTTGCCGTTACACCGCGCTCGGAGCCGGGCTTTCTGGCCTCCACCATGAGCGTGGCTTTCGGGCGCGCGGCAAGGTTGCGCGCTTTGCGACTCCTCGAGGAAGTCGCTACGAAGAAACAGCCATCCTGATACAGATACCAGACGGCGGTGAGGTGAGGAGAGCCATCCTCGTTCAGAGTTCCCAGGGAAGCGATGCGGCGTCCTTCAAGCAGCGGAAGGAATTTGGGATCGAGCGTTGTCTTGGCCACAGTTCCTCCGTAATGCGTGGAAATGTGGGCCAGTTTAGCAGTCTTTTTGGAATCAGGCCCTTAGCAGTGCCGGTGAACCACCCGCGATGGAGGGAACGAGCAGCACGCGATCGCCTTCTCGAAGGGAGCACGACTCCCCGCCGAGGAAGCGGATGTCCTCTTCGTTGAGATAAATATTGAGGAACTGGCGGATTTGCCCGCTCTCGTCGCGAACATGGCGCGAGAGGTCCGGGAATCGCTTGGTCAGCGTGTCCAGGGCCTCCGCGACAGTCGCGGCAATACAGTCGACCTTTGGCGCGCCGTCCGTGAAGCGGCGAAAAGCAGTGGGAATCTCGATTGTGACTGGCATAGCTAGTGAAACCTCCTGGAATCTCAAGACAAATCCTTCTTCGTGAAACCTAAGCCTTGGCCGCTGCCGTAGCGCCAAGCTGTGCGTCGAGATAGGCCTCGAAGGCTTCGAGGCGCGGCGCAATGGCCTCCGTCATAGGGAACTCGGCAGCGATGGCATCGGTCGTTTTCAAGCCATTTCCCGTGATGCAAACCACGGTGGTCTCGTCGGGCTTGATGCGGTTCTGGGCAATCAGTTTCCGCGTCACTCCGGCAGTGACTCCTCCTGCCGTCTCCGTGAAGATGCCTTCGGTTTCGGCCAGCAGCTTGATGGCGTCAACAAGCTCCGGATCGGAAATGTCTTCCGCCCAGCCCCCGGATTCGCGAATCAACTTCATGGCAAACGGACCGTCGGCCGGATTGCCAATCGCCAGCGAGCGCGCAATGGTGTTGGGCTTTTGCGGCTCGAAGCGCGCGAGATTGCGCTTCACGCCATCGGAAATCGGCGAGCAGCCGGTAGCCTGCGCGCCGAAGAATTTCACTGGCTTGGCTGCGACCCAGCCAAGCGTGACGAGCTCCTTGAAAGCTTTGGCGATTTTTGTAATCAGGGAGCCGCCCGCCATGGGGACAACCACGTTATCGGGTAGTTCCCAGCCGAGCTGTTCCGCGATTTCGTAGCCGTGGGTCTTCGAGCCTTCGGAATAATAGGGCCGCAGATTCACATTGACGAGGCCCCACTGGAAGCGGTCGGCAATCTGCGCGCACAGCCGGTTGACGTGGTCATAGTTGCCGTTGATGCGCACGATACGCGCACCGTAGACGGCGGTGTTCAGCACTTTTGCGGGTTCGAGATCTGCAGGAATGAAAACGCAGGCATCGAAACCTTGCTGCGCTGCCTGCGCGGCAACGGCATTCGCGAGATTTCCGGTTGAGGAGCAGCCGACGGTCTGGAAACCAAAGCGGCGTGCCGCCGCGAGGGCCGTGCCAACGACGCGATCTTTGAAAGAGAGAGAAGGGAAGCACACGGCATCGTTCTTGAGATAGAGATTCTTGAGGCCCCATTGCGAGGCAAGTTTGTGCGAAGCCACCAGGGGAGTGCCTCCGGTGGCATTCGGCGCGATGAAATTGTCGGTCAGCGGCAGCAGTTCGGAATAGCGCCACATGTTGAACGCGCGGCTGGCGAGATTTTCGCGGCGCACGATTTTCTTTAGCGCGTCGTAATCGTAGGAAACTTCAAGAGGCGAGAAGCAGTCTTCGCAGAACGACCGGGGCACGTTGCCCCAGGTTTTGCCGCATTCGCGACATCGGAGCTGGTAGATGGAATTAAAAGACATAGAGCGATCCCTTAGAAAAGAGAACACGTGGGTGAAATTCGATTTGGGCAGCAAGGAGGGGATAAACGAAAAACCCTCCGTGCCAAAGTGCTCGGAGGGTCTCTAGGAAACTCTACCAGCTCTTTAGCAGTTTTTTACGTGGAGCAAGTTGCCCTAAATCGCCACGTGTCGCCGCAACCGCAGCTAGCTCTTTATGCCTGATTGGGATGGGGAAGTCAAGGGAAGACTCGGCGAACCGGGGCCGAGTCATGAGACTCGGCCCCAAGAAGTTAACCCGTTTCGTTTGTTGCGGTTATGTGGGGCAACGGTGCGCCGCAAACTAGCTTGCAGCACAAGCTAGTGTGCGGATCGCATACTGTGCGTGTTCGTCGCGAGGACCGGAAAGTGTGATCAGCGCCGCTGCAAATTCCATTTGTGCGTCGTCACCGCGAAGCGCCAGCGCCTTCTTGACAAGAGCGTAGCCGTCCACGCCAGCGGCCGGGTTCGCGTCCATGCGCATGCCGTCGGTCATGTGCGGAAGGTTCTGTCCGAGCCACTGCTTGTAGGTTTCCACGAGATAGCCGGCGTCGAACCACGCCAGTGCGTCGGGATGGCCCGCGGACTCGGCGGCGGCGGCGCGGGCGTGAAGCCGCGAGAGCAGTTCCTTTGCGGCAACGGGATCCTTGCGCGCGTAGAGCGTGGCGCGCCGCAACGTCTCCATACGAACAAGCACCGGCGTGGCCGGCGTGAGAATTTCCAGCGTATCCTTGGCGAGATTCTTCGTGTCGTAGTTCTCGGAACCGCTGAGGTTCCAACTTTCGCTAATCCACGGCAGCGACCTCGCCTTTCCGACTTGAAACGCGTGGCAGATCAGCGGCGGCCCGGCCTGCGCGATGCTGGCGAAAAGCAGTATTGCGGTCGCCAGCGCGGCAAAATAGCGAAGCGGCCGAATCTTGGTAGGTGTCATTTGTGTTGTCTCCTTTGATGAGTTCGAGTCCAGTGAAAACCGAACTTCACGAGACAAGACGTTTCGGTTTTGCGGAATGTTAACGGCCGTTCGCTAGCGCTCCGACCACGTGCGTTCATACATGTGCCAGAGATAAACGTCACCATAGCCGAGCGAATTCCACCACGAATCCAGCATCTTCTGATCGAGGCGCAGAATGCCTTCCCGTGTAACGTCCTTGGGCGGTGGGGCGAGCGCAGCAAGACGATCGTAAACAGTGGGACGATCAGCATCGCTCACGCGAGAAAGCAAATGCCACAGCGTAAGCGCATCTACCTTGCGCGCGTCGGCAAGGAGAATGCCCAGCAGGGCATTGCGTTCTTGCGGCGTGGTGTTCGAAAAATCAAACTTGGCCAAAGCGTCTCGAAAAGAAGCGGACGCGTCTTCCAAGTACGGCGTGCCCGGCCCAACTTTCGGCCGTGTTGCGCACACTGCTCCGGCAGGAATGAACGATTCGTGGTCCTTCAACTTGAACCCGACCCAGCCCATCGTCGTGCGCAGCAGCCCACCGCCGGAGCCGTCCACGTGCAGCGTGTACACGCATCCCAAATCCACAGCGACGGCGGAAGGCGTATCCACAACGAATTCGCCGGGCGGCGCCCAAATGGTGGCGTGAATGGTTCCGCGCTCGAGTGACAGACGCTTTCGGTTGGGTCCACTTGCAATAACGCGGAGGCGCGACGCCGGGTCGACCTCAATGCGGCCGGTTTCTTCGAGGGTGATGCTGGCGCGCGAAGAATTATCGGTGACCAGCGTCTGGCCGACTTTCAGCTTTGCCGTTCCCGCATTTACGCCCAGAGAATGCCAGCCAATGCGCGGCGTGCCCTCGATGCGCGCAATTTCCCACGCAGCACCTGGATCGCCAGTCTGCCTCGCGCGAAAAACGATGAACGTGGTGACGCCAATGAGAAGGACAGCGGCGACGGCTGCAAGTTGAAACGAAAACCTAAATCCTGCGAAGTTCCAGCGGGGCCGCGCAAGCTGTTCCGCAGCGAGCTGATCAAAATCCGGCGCAGGCTGGGCGTGCCGATAGCGCCCCAGCGTGTTCTCCAGCTTCTGCACTTCGGGGTCCGGCTCGCCCGAGCCGTCCCACAAATAACCGTCCTTCATGCTAGGGTCCCTTTTGCTTTCACTCATGCTCGCTCACTTGTTTCTGCTCCCGCATTCTTTGCCCCGTGTTTTGCTCGGCACCTCTCGCTCTTTCCGCCAGTTTTTCGCGCAGCATTTGCATGCCACGATGAAGATTCACGCGCACCGACCCATGCGTCAGGCCCATGCGTGCGGCAATCTCCGGACCGGTCATCCCTTCCACAAGCCGAAGCGTCAGCGACTCGCGATACGTTTCCGGCAGCGTCCGCAGCACAGCTAAGGTCATGGCAGCCTCTTGTTCGACCACATGGTCATTCGTGCGGCTCTCCGCCTGCTCCTCGGCCCCCGGTTCCATCTGCCGTTCCGCAGAATGCGACCTTCGATAGTAATCGTTGGCCCGATTGCGGGTGATAGTGCCGAGCCAGGCCCCAAAGCGCGAACTGTCCCGGAGCGAATGAAGCTGGCGCAAAGCCAGCAGAAAAACTTCCTGAACGAGGTCATCCACGTCCCGCGGCGGCACGCGGCAGAGCAGAATGCCGTGCACCATGCGCGCATAGTGCTGATAGAGCAAGCCGAACGCGCGCCGGTCGCCGTCGCGGGCGGCGCCTACAAGAGCGTCGTCTGCACAAGTTTCACTAACGGGCTGGACAGTCACAGCCTGACGTTCCATGCGCGTGGTCCGAAAGTCAAGGATGTATCCCAAGCGCAAGCCCGATAACCAGCTTTTCCATCCAATCCTCCAGACGCGCCGAAGGCGTGAAGTGTTAACAACGAGCGACCGCCGCGGGAAGCGCCGTCTAAGGTTACTCCCTAGCCGTCAGCAAGTTACGCAGCAGGCGTTCCCAGAGTTGGCCTTGACAACAATTTCCCAGGTTCCTGCGTCCAATAGAGGGTGAACAAAATCGAGAAGGTACCCGGCCAGCAGGTAGTTATCGTTCGATGACTCACCGGAAGGGCAGCAACTACAAAGAATTGACAGTGTTATACTACTCGGGCGGGGGAAGCCGTTTGCCCGGGAGTGTTGGAGACGAATGCACTCCGGTCGATGAGCGTTGCGCACCTACTACTATACAGGCGCAGGGGCCAGCCTTAAGGAGTAAGGGGACATGGGAGATCAAGTTAAAGAACTTTTGAACTGGGCGCGCCAGCGTAAGATCCTGGCGGGAATATTTGTTAGCTTCACATTGGTCGTGGGAATCCTGATCGGCTCGATAGTTTCTGGCCGGGTCTCTGCGACCAAAGGATTTGGGTTCGCGGGCACAACGGCGACGCCGCTCACGGTGCCGGACCCCATCCCGGCGACAAATACTTTTGCGGGCATCGTAAACAAAGTTGAGCCCGCGGTGGTCAACATCGCCACTACGCAGGTTCTGGAGAAAAAGCAATCCCGCAAGCGACGTTCGCAGCCTTACGACCAGGACGATCCGATGCAGGATTTCTTCGACCGATTCTTCGACGGCCGGCCGGATGGTCCCCCGCAGGCGGACCGCAGCCTGGGCTCGGGCGTTATCGTGGACAAGCGCGGCTACATCCTCACGAACAATCACGTCGTCGAGCAAGCCACAAAAATCCAAGTCCAATTGGCTGGCGAGACCACTCGGTATACCGCCAAGGTTGTCGGCGTGGATGAAGAAACCGACTTGGCGGTGATCAAGATTGACGCCAACAAAGAACTGCCCGTCGCGAAACTGGGTAATTCAGACGGCGTGCAAGTTGGCGACTGGGTTTTGGCGATTGGCAGCCCCTTTGGACTGCAGGCCACGGTCACAGCGGGCATCATCAGCGCCAAGGACCGCGCCGGCATTGGCCAACAGTTCCAGAGATTCTTGCAAACCGACGCGGCCATCAATCCCGGCAACTCCGGCGGCCCACTGGTCGATCTTTCAGGCCAGGTGATTGGCATCAACACGGCCATTATCACCAGCAACCGCGGCTACGAAGGTGTGGGCTTTGCGCTTCCGTCTACCATGGCGATTAAGGTGTACGACCAGATCATCAAGCAGGGCCGGGTGACCCGTGGTTCGATCGGCGTCAGCTTCCAGGAAGAGATCAGCACCAACCCCATTACCCTGAAATCCCTCGGAACGCCATACGGGATAGTGATTGAGACCGTGCAGCCCGGCAGCCCCGCAGAGAAGGCCGGACTGAAGGGCGGCGACGTCATCACCAGCGTCAACGGTCATCCAGTCAAAACTGGGAATGACCTCGTGAATCCGATCTTGGATACTCCTATCGGCAACAAGATTAAGCTGACGTACATGCGCGACCGGGTCCAGAAAGAAGCCACGCCTACAGTGGAAGACAAGACTCGGGTCTTCCCGAATACTGCTGGCCGCATGAGCGACCAGCCGGGCGAAGTGGCTCCTTCCGAATTTGGCTTGCATGTCGAAGAGATGACGCCCGAGCGCGGACGCCGCGTGGGCGTGGAAGCTCAAAAGGGCGTGATTGTGACCGAAGTTGAGCCGGCGTCGTTTGCCGAAGACCTATTATTCTTACGCGGGGATGTGATTACCGAAATCAATCGCACGCCCATCAATTCCGTCGCTGACTACCGCAAGGCGGTGTCCAATTTGAAGGCGGGCGACGATATCGTGTTCAAGGTGCTTCGCCGCCAGGACACCGACCGGATGGCAACGGTGTATCTGTCCGGCAAAGTGCCGTCCGACACGCAACAATAACCCGGCGACACGAGCCAATGCGCATAAACCTTAGGAAGGCAACACACCTGGCTTCGTCGCTGCTCCTGGCAGCGGGGCTGGGTGTGTTTTCCGATGCGGCGCAAGCGCAGG
>WNFW01020522.1_pt1 | contig 11032 bp, 9 predicted proteins | sample 5400131 | NCBI WGS metagenome assembly WNFW01 (sample SAMN13153362, study PRJNA577476) | soil metagenome | isolation source: 20 cm soil or saprolite under grassland replicate 1 | place: USA:California | collected 2016-06-15
TGCCGATTCGTTTCGGATCGACACCTGCGATCTGCGCGAGGTACTTCGAGGCGTCCACCTGGTCCTGCAAATCGCGCCCTCCCATGTGGCGGTAGATCGCCGTCCGCCAATCGCGTCCGTAACCGTCGGATCCACGATAATCGAGATCCAGCACCGTGTAGCCCTTGGACGCAAGGAACTGGTTGAACATGTATTCGCGCGGATATTCCGACCAGAAATTCCCGACGTTGTGCAGATATCCGGCGCCGTGCACGAAGATTACAGCCGCGCCGTTCGGCTGCGCCTGCATGTCCGCGGGTTTGTAGATGTGCGCCGGCACCCTGGCACCATCCGAGGAGGGAACCATCACGATCTCGGGCACGATCCACGGAAACGACAACCACTCCGCGCTCGGCGAGACAGTAAGCTGAGACATCTCGGCCCCGCGGCGGTCGCGCAGCAGGAAGAGATCGGGCGGCCGGTTCACGTAGGAGTAGACATCGGCGACGAGCTGGCCATCTGGTGATACGACGGTCGCGTGCTTCCCGGTTTTTGTCGTGATCCTTTCCGTCTCGCCACCAGCAGTAGGCATGCGATAGAGATGCTGCTCGAACGGCGAGACTTCGTTCGTATTTAGGTAGAACCAGCGCTCGTCAGGTGAGAGCGTGACATCACGAACTTCCCACTTGCCTCGGGTGAGCTGTTGTCTTTGCGTCCCGTTCGGAGCGATCGTGTAGAGGTGAGAGAATCCATCTGCTTCGGACACGAACCAGATCCGACCTTCCGCCGGACCGTACCAGCCCGCGCAATCGCTGCAGGGGCCACCGACCCAGGCGGTGTCGCGAAGGGATTCGAGCGTGGTCAGCTTCCCTGTCGGATCGATAGTCTCGAGCAGCCGCATCTTGTTATCGGCGCTGTACGCGTAGATCAGCGCCCTCGTCGCCGCGTCATTCCAGCCGAGTAGGCCGAAAGCGCCGGTGGTCGAATCGGTTGAGAACGGCTTGAGCCACGTTACGTTTTCTGACGGAAGCGTGATGAGGGCAATGCGTCCGTGCTGCTCCGCGTCGCCCACTTTGGTGCGGGAACGACGCTCCTCGGTGTATCCACTCACGGTGACGTACTGCGGAACGTCCGTCGTGCGTTGTCCACTGGCGGGCGAGCGCGTCGTGATGAGGAGTGATGTTCCAGTTGGCGATATAGAAAAGTCGGAGACCTGCTCGCCGCTTTGCAGATAGATGGGCTTGAGGGCGAGTGAGTCGCGGAGCAGTCGCTCCGCCCGGGCGATGCTGTCGGCGCGGATGCGATCGCGCACCGACTCGAACAGTTCGCGCTGTTGCTGCTCGAGCCGGCCGCGCTGTCCCTGCGCTCGGGCAGAATCTGCGGGAGCCGGGCCCTGGCGAATGTCGGTGAGCTGTCGAAGAAAGCCGCTGACGAGGTCGATCGAGTAGATGTTGTTGTTGCGTACGAAGAAAATCTGCCGGTCGTTCGTCGAAAATTGCGGACTGCGCTCAGCGTCTACGGTTTGGGTCAGCCGGCGTGTCGTGCCATTAGTCAGATCGTTGACGTAGAGATCGCCGTTGAACTCCACCGCCGAGTAGCGCCCGTTGTGCGATAGCTCGCTGGCGGCGTATCGGTAGCCGGTCGTATCGGCCTGCTGGATCGAGACGCGCTCCGGCTTCGCGCCCGGAACGGCGCGCACGCGGAACTGTTTGAGTGTCTCACGCCAGCTCGTCCCGGGCTCGAGCCAGGTGAAATAGATCCATTTGCTGTCGGCACTCCAGCGGATGTTGTCGGGTTGGCGGCCGTAAAGCTCGGGGCCGCGCATGATGTTCTTGATGGAGAAATCGAACGGAGTGGATTGCTGGGCTGCTGCCGGCAGAGCAGCGCACACAAGTGCCAGCGCGAGGGTCTTATGCATGACGAAAAGAGAATTTGGGCAGACGAACGTTCGTGAGGTTAGCGCTAAGGCGTCGCGGCAGGAAGCCTCAATTCGAAGACCGCGCCGCCGCCATCGCGATCAGCGTAGGTAAGGCTTCCACCTTGCGCCTCGGCCAGCCGCTGCGCGATCGAAAGACCGAGGCCCGCCGAATGAGCATCTGCGGCTCTCCCGGGGAGCCGATAGAACGGCGTAAAGACCCGATCGCGTTCAGCAACTGGAACTCCGCTCCCATGATCGCTGACTCGAAAGACCACCGTCTCGCCCTCTACGCCCCCCGTTAGCCCGATCGGAGTACCGTCGGGCGAATACTTGAACGCGTTGTCCACCAGATTCCCGAGGATACGCAGAGAATGGACGAAATCGAAACGTCCGAAAGAGAGAGTGGCGGGGTCGTCGAGTGAAACCTCGAGCCGATCCTGATCTGCTCTTCCCGAAACCTGCTGCGCGACAGCGCCAAGCAAGTCGTCGACGGCGTTTATCTGGATGTCCAGGGGTAGCGCTCCGCCATCCAAACGGCCCACGTCGAGGAGATCGGTGACAAGCCGATTCAGGCGATCAGCCTGCTCTTCGATGATGAGCGCTCGCTCGTCGCCCAGCGGCTGGAGCTCGTGGGCGAGCGCTTTGATGGTGGTAAGCGGCGTCCGCAGGTCGTGGGACAGCGACGCGAGAAGGGCGTCCTTCAGTTTGTCTGCTTCACGCAACGCTTCGGCACGTTCCACGGCGGCGCGCTCTGAGCGCGCCCGATACAGGAGTTGCGCGGCGACGATGCTAGTGATGAGGAAAACTACGAGCACGAGCCAATCCAGCGGGTTGCGCACAAAGAGCGTGTTAAACGGCGGCAGAAAAAACCAATCAAAAACCAGGAACGCCGCGACAGCGATTGTGATGCCGAGTGCTCGACCTCCGGCCGCGCTCGAACCCAGAACGACAAGGAGGAAAACCAGCGCCACGTGCGCTTCGTCCAGCTGCGCTCGCGCCGCGAAGAGAGCAAAAGCCGCCGCCGCAAGCGAAAGAAACGCCAGAAGCCAGATGATCGGACGATTGCGGCTCAAGATCCCTTTCTCTGTGGTGGCGCCGCGAACCGGTATCCTACTCCGGGCTCGGTAATGATGTAGCGCGGATCTAGAGGATTGGATTCGATTTTTCGCCTGACGTTAGCGATGTGGACGCGAAGATACGCCTGGGCGTCTCCATATTGTCTCCCGGTCCACACCGCGGAAAAGAGCTGGCGATGAGTCATCGTCTTCCCGGCGCTCGACATTAGAATCCGCACGAGCTCCCACTCGGTTGGCGTCAGGTGGACCGGAACACCGTCGCTTGTCAGCGTTCGTGCTTCGAGGTCCATCTTGAGCGCACCATTCTCAATGGTGGTCGACCCGGCCACGCGCGGAGCGGCCGCGCGGCGCTGCAGAGCCCGCACTCTCGCCTTCAGCTCGCGGGTGCTGAAGGGTTTCGTCACGTAGTCGTCGGCACCGGCGTCGAGCACGTCGACTTTTTCCTGATCCGCATGTCGAGCTGAAAGAACCAGGATCAAAGCGTCAGACGATTTGCGGATTACTGCGCAAAGCGATGCGCCCGCCGCATCCGGAAGGCCCAGATCGAGGACAATCAGTGACGGCCGCTCGAGCGCGGCGAGACGTATACCTTCGGTTCCGGTCGCCGCTTCGACGACTTTCGTGAAGTCCTCAGCGAGAGCATTGGATACCACGCGACGGATTTGCGGCTCGTCGTCGATGATTAGTGCAGTCTGGTTGGCCACGCATCTATGATCGCACCCCGGCGGGCGCAATACTACGTGAAATGGACGAACGGCCCCGTTCTCTTTGTGAAATCTTTGTACGAGCGCCTTCTGGGTGGTGCGAATTTTAGATCCATGGCGAAGGCCTATAAACGACTCAAGCACTTTCTGTTCGGCCGACCGCTGCCCAGCGAGCGGCTGGAGCACGAACGGTTAAACAAGAAGACGGCCCTGGCCGTTCTTTCCTCCGACGCGATCTCGTCGGTCGCCTACGCGACGGATCAGATCCTCATAGTTCTGGCGGTGCTGGGAACGGCCGCGGCCGTGCATTACTCGGTGCCGATCTCGGCGGTGATCGTCGGACTGCTCGTCCTCGTCGGACTTTCCTACCGGCAAACGATTTTCGCCTACCCGAACGGCGGCGGCTCCTACACCGTCGCGAAAGAAAACCTCGGCACCGGGTCGGGCCTCGTCGCCGCCGCCGCACTGCTAACCGACTACATCATGACGGTTGCAGTGTCGATCGCGGGTGGAATCGCGGCAATTACGTCGGCGTACCACGCGTTGATTCCGCACACTGTGGGGCTCTGCCTTCTTTCTATCGCTCTGCTGGCCATCGTCAATCTTCGCGGAGTCCGAGAGTCTGGGGTGGCCTTCAGCGTGCCGACCTATGTGTTCGTAGCGATGATGGTGGTCCTCATCGGCTACGGCAGCTACCTCGCCTTCCTCGGTTCGCAGCCGGCCGAGGTCCACGGCGTCGTCAAGGTTGATCCTGTATCGCTCCAGCAGCACGATTATGAGCGGGATGATCAAAACCACGATCCACGCGCCTTCGATGAATTTCGTCACGACCTGAAGAATCGAGACAACTCCCGTGGCGACCGCTCCCAGCCCGTTCAACGCCGCCTTCCATTGCCATCCGCTGGCGAACGATGGATACATGCCGAGACAACTCGCGGCGCGCGGAGACAGACTCGCGTTCTCGAACGGCATCGTCGCCCTCGGCCTGATTGCGGGCGTGATAGTCTGGATATTCAGTGGGCAGACGAATGCACTCATTCCGCTGTACGCGGTGGGTGTCTTCATCTGCTTTACGTTGTCGCAGGCCGGCATGGTAATGCATTGGCTGCGAACCCGAGAGCCCGGATGGCAATGGAAGGCGGCGTTGAACGGGCTGGGAGCGGTCGCCACGGGAGTTGTCTCGATTCTTCAGGTCGTGACGAAATTCATCGAAGGCGCGTGGATCGTGGTTTTGATCATCCCGCTCATAATCGTGCTGCTGCGAGGGTCAGAGTCCGATCGTGCCGTTGCATCATACCGTCGTCGTGCCCGTCAACGGGATTACCAAAGCAACTTCCGCGGCACTCGTGTACGCGAGTGCGATATCGGACGAGATTGTGGCGGCGTACATCGAGGTCGACAAGCGTGCAACCGAAAAGTTGACGTCTGACTGGGAGGAGTGGGACATCGGAATTCCTCTTGTCGTTATTCCGTCTCCCTATCGGTCTGTTCTTCGCCCGCTGGTGGAATACGTCGACAGCCTCCGCCTGGTTCTGCCGGGCGAGCTTGTGACCGTAGTCGTACCTGAGATCGTGCCCAAGCGCTGGTGGGAGCATCTCCTGCACAACAAGACCGCGTTTTACATCAGAACGGCATTCCTCTTCAAGCCCAACGTAGTCGTGACGACCGTGCCTTTTCTGCTTGGCCATGCCTATCGGCTGCGTGACCTGTTCGAGCACGATGATCAAATCGATGAAGTACCGGATACCGCTGAAACCCATCTGGTGACGCAATCCCCCTCGACGACCGAGACTGCACCCGGACAGGTCGAGGCGGCGTGATGATGCGACTTGTTTTCGCGGTCTTCGTTCTTATCGCATGCAATGGTGCGTCACCCGAGGCGACCTCGCGCGATTATGGCTTGGCGCGAAGCCTCGTCGGCGCATGGGATGCCAGTTTATCACTTACACGACCTTACCCGCTCGAAATACATCCACCTGCCGCGCAACGGATTTGTGGGACCATTGGATTCGTCGAAAATCATCGCGGGGATGAACGCTCCGATAGCGTGGGCGACCTGGGAGTGTACGATCTGGATCTCTCACGCCTCGGCCTCAATTGGCTCGAGGACGGCTCTTACCCAGCTGCAATCGCGACTGCATCCGCGACACCGCGCGCCTCATCGCGGCAATTGCCTCACGACTCGGTTGAAATCGTACTGAATCCGAGGAGCTCCGAGCGAATCGTGTTGCTCGGCCGACACGACATGAGTGGGATCACTGGTGATTGGATGGCTCAGTCAGCCCGAGGAACGGCGACCGGATTATTCTCGCTGAGGCCGCACTCGAGCGCGCCCGACCGGCATCCCGCCTGCTAACGCCGCGCCACTTGGCGGTGCGCGGACACAGCCGGGTATTAGGCGGCGCGGGGTGCGACCTCGAACGGAACTTCGGTGGTACGAGGGACTTTACGGCCGCTCACAATCGTAAACCACTCGTGCGCTGAAGCGACCAGAATCACGACGACGGAAATGAGAAAGAACGCCGCGACGGCGGCATCGATGTGGTCGTTGAGAATTAGCCGCTTCGCATCCGTCAGAGTTTGGACTCCGGCCGGTAACGCGCCGATCGCGAGCGTGTCCCGAACCAGGCGTGCGTGGGAGAGAAACCCAAGCTTCGGATCGGGCGAAAAAATCTTCTGCCAGCCAGCGGTCATTGTCACCGTCGCGAGCCAAACCAGCGGGAGAATCGTCACCCACGCGAATCGCGCCTTACCCATTTTGATAATGACGGTGGTGCCGACGCAGAGCGCGACTGCCGCGAGGAGCTGGTTCCGTGGTGAGAATGAACAGCGCCTCGAACATGATCGCGAAGTGGTACCAGAGCGCCATCGCCGTGGGACCGCCAAGCACTCGCGAGAACAGGTGCGCCATCCCCACCGCGAGACTCGGCGCCCCGCCGGTGCGTGAGAGTAGCGTCTTCTCGCCGACATCCTGCGCGAGCAGCTGCATCTGCGCGGGATCGAGCGTGAAGCCCCAATGCTGCACAGCGGCCGCGGCGCTTGCCGCCGTAGTGCCGATGGCGCTCGCCGGAGCGTTGATCGCGAAGTAGACGCCGGGCGTTAGGACGCACGCGGCGATGAGAGCCATCACCGCGACGAGGGATTCGGTGAGCATGCCGCCGTAGCCAACGATCCGCGCGTCGGCTTCGTTGGAGAGGAGCTTCGGAGTCGTTCCCGAGGCGATCAAAGAGTGGAAGCCGCTAATCGAGCCGCAGGCGATGGTGATGAACGCGAACGGGAAAATCTTTCCCGCGAATACGGGCCCCGTGCCATTCGTGAACTGCGTCAGCGCCGGCATCTGTAATGGCGGCAGAACTATTACGATTCCCAGTGCCAGGGCCAGCACGACGCCGATCTTCACGAAAGCCGACAAGTAGTCGCGTGGAGCAAGGAGAAGCCAGACTGGCAACACAGAAGCGAAGAAGCTGTACGCCATGATGAGGAGAGCGAGCGTCCTGCCGGTGAGTGTGAACGTCGGAGCCAGCGCTGGGTTCGATGCGACCCATCTCCCCGCGAGCAGAGCGACCATTAGCAGCACAAGTCCGATCGCGCTTGCCTCTAGCACGTGGTGCGGCCGGATCCATCGCATGTAGATCCCCATGACCAACGCCGTCGGAATCGTGAGGCCGATCGTGACGACGCCCCACGGGCTGGACTTGAGCGCGTTGACGACGACGAGCGCCAGCACCGCGATCAGCACGATCATGATGCCGAGGACCGCGACCAGGGCCGTGTAACCGGCGACTGTGCCGATCTCCTCCTTCGCCATCTGGCCGAGCGATTTCCCATCGCGCCGCACCGACGCGCACAGGATCACGAAGTCCTGCACGGCGCCGCCAAGCGCGACACCGACGATGATCCAGATCGCGCCGGGAAGGAATCCGAACTGCGCGGCGAGTGTCGGTCCAACTAATGGACCGGGGCCGGCGATCGCCGCGAAATGGTGACCGAAGACGATCCAGCGATTTGTGGGCGTGAAGTCGCGCCCATCGTTGAGGCGCACCGCCGGCGTGGGACGCGCCGCATCGAGAGCGAAGATCCTGCTGGCGATGAATCTGCTGTAGAACCTGTACGCCACCGCGTAAGTGCAAAGCGCCGCAACGAGCAGCCACGCGGCATTCACCGGCTCGCCGCGCGAAAGCGCCAGCCACGCGAAGCTCGCCGCACCAAGTGCGGAGATGAAGGACCAGATGAGAATCGTGCCGAGTCGTCGCATGGCGGTCGCTGTTACGTCTGCGATGAAATTGAGGATGCGTTAACTTTCTCGCAATCCAACACGACTTCTTGCGACCCAGTTTTCTGCTTGCCGCCAGCGCGCTTTCGCTGGCTTGCGCGTCAAGATCTGCTGAGACTGCCACGCCTCCCGCGGTCTTCCGTCCACTCGAACGAATGGCGGGACAGGAAGTCGTGGTCTTTCCGGTACAGTACCTCTCTTCGACGGACACTCTGGGCTGGCAGCAGCGGATTCCCAACCGCGCGATATTTCTCGCGACGCTCGACGATCAGATCGAGGCGGAGCTCACCCGCCGTGGACTCGGCCAGGCGTGGACATTCGGGGCGGAAATCGAGCGCGCGTCAAAACTCAACAGCATCCTGATGACTGACGCTCGGTCACTCTCCGCCGACGCGCTACGCGGGCGCGTTTTCGCGGAGACTCCGCTTCACGATCCGCTCGCCTCGCAGGTGCGCGGACTTGTCGGTCTCAAGGGCCAGCGCTACGCAATACTCCCCGTGGAGCTGAGGCTCGAGAGCCGGGGCGTAGCTGGTACGGGCGTTGCGGTCCTGCGCGTCGTGACGATCGACGCGCGCATGGCTCAGATTCGTTCTGTGTTCGAGGTGCAAAGTGACCCGATGAAGACGCTATCGCCGGCGCTCACGGCCAGCGTCGCGAGGCATCTCGCGGACCTTGTCGTCGCGCCCTGACCCGACGGCGTGACCACTGTCTTTCACGTCTCGGATTTGCATTTTGGCTGGCCGGCAGTGCCGGAGCAGATCGAGGCCATCGAGCAGATCATCCACGACGGGAAGTTCGACGTCGTGGTGATTTCGGGCGATCTCACACAGCGTGCGCGCGCGGGGGAGTTCCAGCGGGCGGCCGCGTTCGTTCGTGATGCGAAGAGAGTCAGCAAAGTGATCACAGTACCTGGCAACCATGACGTCGCGTGGTGGAGAGCACCCCTCGGCTTCGGTCACAAGCCGCGGGTGTACGAGAACTACCGCAAGTTCATCGACAGGAATCTCGAGCCCGTGCTGCACGTCCCCGGCGCGACTTTTGTCGGGATCAACACGTCACACGGCGTGACGCGCCGCACGCTGACGTGGAACTTGCGCGACATCTCGATCATCGGCGACGTTCACAAGAAGCAGTTAAACCAGGCGGCTGAACTTTTCGCGAAATCACCGCCGAAGGACGCGCGGGTAATTGTCATGCACCACAACCCGGTTCGTGGCGAGTTGTCGCAGCGGCACGGACTGAAGAACACCCAGAAGATTCTTGGGGCTTTCGCCGAGATGGGCACGGATTTAGTGTGCTGTGGTCACGACCACCAGGAATCGGTGCACTACATCGAACACACGCGGAAGGGCACGGTGATCTCGACGGCCGGCACGATCTCGAACAGATCGCGCGGCGGACGGCCTTCTTCCGTCAACGTGATCAGTATTGGGGTCGAGACGATCGACGTGACGACGCACGTCTGGTCGAAAGAACAGCGCACGTTCGCGAAGGGCCCGCACAAATGCTTCAAACGATCGGAGTATGTGGCGGCTGAGTGATCGCGATCAGCTCGCGCTGGAGCTGGATGGCGCGCCTCCGACAAATGCCGAGGAGCTGAAGGCGCGTCTCGAGCGTCTGGGCCTTGGCTCGCTATATCGGGTGCGACTCACGACCAATCGAACCGTCGTCGTCAGTTATAGCGGTGGCGAGCTTCGCATCCACAACAGCTTTCTCGCCGCCAATGAAGAAGTGTGGAAGGCGATCATAACGTTCGTGCACGGGCGTACGCGCGTCGCGCGGCGAGAAGCGCGTCGGACAATTCTCGAGTTCCCGCTAGGGTGGACCGACGCTCCGCGACGAAAGCGAGCGCCGGAGCGAACCAACCCCGCCGACCTGCCCCTCATTCGCGAGCTCTCGCGCTGGCACACCGCCTACAATGAGGAGCGGTTCGGCGGGTCGCTGCGGACGATTCCAATCCGCATCTCGCGCCGAATGAGGAGCAGGCTTGGTCACTACAGCCCGGCGGCCGAAGGGTGCGAGCCAGAGATCGTATTGAGCCGACGCCACATTCGGCGTGATGGGTGGGAGGAGGCGTTGCACACGCTGCTTCACGAGATGGTGCACCAGTGGCAGGACGAGCAGGGATTCGTGGTTGATCACGGCGCAAGTTTTCGGGCGAAAGCGCGCGCGGTCGGGATCACTCCAATGGCTTGCAGGGCGGTAGCCTGAGGGGGAAGCGGGAAGAGGGAGAGGGAAGGGGACCGCTCTTTCTGTTCTGTGTTCTTCCCGTTTCCATCATACCGTTTCCTCTTTCCCGCTTCCCGCCTCCCGCCTCCCGCTTCCCGCTTCCGCTAACTTTCCCCCGTGACCGATTTTTATAACATCGACAGTTCGCTGTCCGAAGAGGAGCGCGCGGTTCGCGATACGATTCGTTCGTTCGTCGACGGGAAAGTTCTGCCCATCATCGGCGACTGCTACGTCCAGGGAAGATTTCCAAAAGAGCTGGTGCCGGAGATGGCCCAGCTCGGGATGTTTGGCGCCAATCTGCCCGAGGAGTACGGATGCGCCGGACTGAACAACGTCGCGTACGGATTGATCATGCAGGAGCTGGAACGGGGTGACTCGGGCGTGCGGTCGTTCGCTTCGGTGCAGGGCGCTCTGGTGATGTATCCGATCTACGCGTTTGGTACTGAGGAGCAGAAGCGGCATTACCTCCCCAAAATGGCGCACGGCGAAATAATCGGATGCTTCGGCTTGACCGAGGCCGACTATGGGTCGAATCCGTCGGGCATGATCACCCGCGCCCGCGAGCAGAAAGACGGCAGCTGGGTGATCAACGGCGGGAAGATGTGGATCACCAACGGATCGACGGCGCACGTCTCGATCGTGTGGGCGAAGACCGGGGACGACGCGAGCGACAAGTCCATTCGCGGGTTCATCGTCCCGACGGATGCGCCTGGCTTCACGAGAAAGGACCAGAAAGGCAAGCTGTCGCTGCGAGCTTCGGATACGAGTGAGCTGGTGCTGCAGGACGTCAAGGTTCCGGCGACGGCGCTGCTACCAAAAACAGGCGGGATCAAGAGTCCTCTCATGTGTCTGA
>WNFW01004897.1_pt1 | contig 11025 bp, 10 predicted proteins | sample 5400131 | NCBI WGS metagenome assembly WNFW01 (sample SAMN13153362, study PRJNA577476) | soil metagenome | isolation source: 20 cm soil or saprolite under grassland replicate 1 | place: USA:California | collected 2016-06-15
AGGTCCTTAGGTCTTTCATGTTTTAGTTCGTCTGGCACCTCATGTGGCGCGCCGAGGATATCAGGGACAACGCCTCAATTCATCCCCGAAGCGACTTGATCAAGTCGGAGTAAAGTGAGAGGTATGCCCGAGTTGTCGCCGAAAGATCAAAACGGGCCGTTGCAACCCGTGCCGCTTCTTTACCGATCTCCTCTCTGCGCGCAGCCAACGAGGCCGCCACGATTGCCTTTCCGAGAGCGATTCCGTCGCCAACGGGGACAAGCCAGCCAGTCTTCCCCTCGGAGATCGCTTCGGGAATGTCCCCGACCGGCGTCGCGATGATGGGCAAGCCAGCCGCCATTGCTTCGAGCACGCTCATCGGCATTCCCTCCCGAAACGAAGGGAGGAGAAACACGTCGGCGGCTCCGTAGAATCTCCACGGCTCATCCAACTCTCCCATGTAGGTGTATCGTCCCTGCGACTGCCTGAGGCGGGAGCTCACTAAAGCTCGAATTTTTTCTTCTACAGGACCAAATAGAAGTAGCCGTAGACGTACCTCTCCAGAGATTAGGATGCGCTCCGCGGCCTCAAAGAGGACCAAACAACCTTTGTCTTGCGTTATCCTTCCAGCGAAGACCGCGACAAACTCGTCTCCAATGCCTAGGCTTCTCCGGACCTCGTCTCGCGGAAGCATCGCCGAACGAATAGATGCAACTCTTACCCCGTTCGAGATGACCGTACCAGTTCCAAGTTGCTTTCTGAGCGAGTCTGCGACGCAAACCATCGTATTGCAGATTTTGACCGAGAGTAGTTCCACTAGTCTGAGGAAAGCACCACGCAGCCCTGGAGATCTAGGCGGTAGTCCGTGCACGGTGATGAGGGTGGCTTTGCCTAGCACGCGGCCGAGAAAACATGCTACGAATGACTGCAGGTAGAGCTGTTGGCAATGAATGATGTCAATCGATCGCCGTCGCCGCCAAACGCTGGTGAAGGTGTTGACGCATACCAACGCGCTTTTCAAGACCGAAGGTACGGTCCGGGCCGTGAAATCCGGTAAGCTTGTCTCAACGGACTGGGTCTCAAGTTCTTTCCGTAGGTTCGTGACGAAAGTCCACACTCCCGATCCGCGAAATGCGTAAGGGGTGAGAAACAGAACCCGAGGTTGCGCCTTGCCCAGGTGGCCAACTGAGTCCGATCTCATCATTTCGGACCAGGCTTCGCGAGCACAAGATGAATGAGGTCGCGACCCTCTCGGATGGCGGAGCCCCTGGTTAGGACGGCCAGGAGGGCTGCGTACAGGATGGAATAGAAACCAATTAGGAGACAAAATTCCGTTAATCCGAGGCCAACACTTCGTTCCACCTGAAACAAAATTGAGACACTCACGACTGCCGCTGCGAGGGGTTTTGCGAATGGTTGCACGAGGCTCGTAGGGTGCAGAGAGAGCCTTTTTCCCACCAGCCAAAGGCCCAGGAGGACGGGGACGCCGGAACTGGCGTCAAGGACAATTGCTGCGCCGACCAGACCCCCTCGAAGAATTCCAAATGGAAGACCGATGGCCAGAATCGCTACGGCAAGGAGGGAGATGGCAAAAACCTCTTTTGGTTCTCCGGCTGCGATGAGGGCATCGAATAGGGTTCCGGAAAGACCGATAAGTAGGCCGGAAACACAGAGGATCTGCATCGGTAGGATTGATGCCTCCCAACTCGCGCCCAAGATTGTTAATACGAACCGAGGAGCGAACAATAGCACTCCGAAGCTGAGGTAAGCTGAGACCCCCCCGTAGTAGCGAATTGCAAGTCGCAAGGCTCTTCCAAGACGCTCCTTGGAATCCCGAATCTTGGCAAACAATGGGTACGTCACGTCACTGATCAATCCGGAGAGGCTGGAGGAAAGGAAGATTCCCCATGATGACGCGACGACGTAGAGGCCAGCCGCGGCTGCGCCGCCGAATAACCCGACAAAGGCGACGTCAACTGAACTTGCAATAAATCGTGCCAACGAGGTCAGCATGATGAAACTGCCAAAAGTAATAAGATTCCGCGAGATTGCACGATTGAATCGAAGTCGCGGCCTCCACGGAACGGCAATTTGGAAAAGTGCAATTGCCACGACCGAAGCAAGAAGAGCTGAGAGCGGGAAGCTCCAGTATGACAAACCAAACAGCGCAAAACCGATCGCAGCGAATGGCGCGACGAACTTCGCAGCTTGATCAGGAATGGCGGCCCTTCCGAACTGCAAACGTTGAAGAGCAAGAACTCGCGATGGGAAAGTCACAGCAAATGCCAGAAGGGGAAGCGTTGCGATCGGGATGAGCAACGCGAATCGAGGCTCTTTGTAAGCCCAGGCCACAAATGCACCAAGCAAAGGCGTGGCGGCCATGATGGCCCCAGCCAATCCAATCCGAATCGTGAACGCCGCCTCCAACGTTTCTTGAGATGGATCTGATCGGCGGACGAGTTCGGTTCCCAAACCGACATCGGCCAGAAGAGTCAGAGTTCCAACGAAAACCGAGGCTACGGCGAACAATCCGAAATCCTCGGGCGACAGGAGGATGGCGAGGATGATCGCCGTGAATCGGGCAGTAGCCGTAGCACTCACTTTAAGGACTGTCAGAATCGCCAGTCCTCTTGCGCCTCGCTCCCGAAGGGTCATCCCTGCGCCCATTGGATTTCGCTGGACCTCGCCTGCTTGCAAATTAACCTTTGGACCTGGTTCTCGGCCAGCGACCACCTTCCGGGTTTACCCGTCCTTCGAGGCACTGCCTCCAGGTCGGATATTGCGGAATGCAAGAACTACGGCGATAGAGTTATCTCAGGCCCTCCTTGGTTCGATGACGCGATTTCGTTGCCAACCAGGACCATGAGTATACTGTTTCTTGCTCTAGATGTCAATCCGACGATGCTGAGAGGGGACTCCATCCACACCCTCGAGCTCGCCAGGTTCCTCGGAGGTATGGGAGTCAGTGTCCATCTAGTAACCGCCCCAAACGGTATCGGGTCGCCCGAACTGGGTCCGAATGTTACCCACTACGTCCCCCCCGGGTCATCCGATCTGACCCTAGTTCGATTCTGCCGTCAAATCGCTAGCAGAACAGGTTGCGATGTGGTTTACGAACGGAGGTTGTCGCCGAAGATTTCCTATGCTCTTTCGCGCTTGCTCCGACTTCCCTTTGTTATCGAGATCAACGGTTCTGAAGACGAAGCAGAGATGCAAGGAACCTCGCGGCCGCGAAAGGCGCAGGGAATGCGCCATTCGGTCCGGAGGCACATGTATCACCAAGCGGCAAAAGTGGTCGCCGTTAGCGACTTACTCGCTGAAGGTGTTCGAAAGGCCTATCGCCTCCCTCGCAACAAGCTCATAGTGGTCCCAAACGGGGTCGACACGGAAAGATTTCAGCCGCTCGACAAAGCTGAGTGCCGCAGGCTTCTCGAACTAGAACGCGGAAGTTGGGTCGTGTACGTCGGAAACCTCGTTCCGTGGCAAGGCGTCGAGGTCCTCGTTCAGGCGATGCCATTGATTCTGTCTCGGGTCGCGGACGCGCACTTGGCCATAGTTGGAGATGGAATTCTCCGGAATAAGATCCTTCATTTGGCCTCCGAACTCGACGTGCTCAAGCGAACTCATATGATGGGCCCGGTGCCTCATGAACAAGTATCGCGCTTGATTTGCGCGGCGGATCTCTGCGTCGCTCCTTTCGTGAGTGTTAGGAATTCTAAGATTGGTCTATCTCCGCTGAAGCTGTACGAGTATTTCGCATGCGGTCGCCCAGTAGTTGCTAGCGAGATTCCTGGAGTTGCTGAAGCGATTCGAGAGTCCGGTGCAGGCGAGCTCGTTCCTTCGGACGATCCTGGCGCATTGTCTTCGGCAATTAGCTCATTGCTAAAGGATGAAGCGAAGATGCAGAGCATGGGCAGGAATGGCAGAAATTTCGCAGTCAGCTTCTGTTCGTGGGCGATGGCGGCACAGCGCGTTGAAGCAACCCTGATTGAGGCAATGGAAGACTCCTCTCAATCATCCGGGTTGATGAGGCCAAGGTCGTGAAGTTCTGAGTGTCATTACTCTCGTGCATACAAGAATGGCGCCATTCGTTGAGGCGGATATTGGACTCATTTCCCCGGAATATGAGGTTTCCCCATTTGAGTACAAAAGCAAAATGGACATTCCGCATTTGGCGCGTTCAATACGCGGTGCTTACGCGTCCTTTTCTTGGTTCGCACTCAGCCACGCATGGATTACCGTTCACCTCTCGAAGCTCCTACGCGTCCCCAGCGTTGTGGTTGTCGGCGGTTGGGATGTCGCCGCGATCCCTGAGATCCCCTATGGCGCCATGCTTGCGTCTCGAAGCCGCAGGAGGGTAAGCTGGACTCTGTCGGCTGCGGACGAGGTAATAGTCGCATCGGAAGCAAGCAAGCGTGAGGCCCTTCAGTGGATGGATCGAAAGGCCACTGTAGTACCGCTCGCAGTCGATACAGGGTTTTTCCTTCCTGGAGAGGCGAAACAGAACTCGGTCATGACAGTTGCAGGGATCTCACACGAACAGGTGATAAAAACAAAGGGCATTGATATTTTCTTGGAAGTTGCACGTAGGCTTCCGAAAACCCCATTCGAGCTGATTGGTGTCGAATCACCAGAGTGGATGGTGCGTCTAGGAGAGGTTGCTCCTGATAACGTAAAGATTTCACCTTGGATCGGGCGGAGCGCGCTCCTCGCCAAGTTCCAGAAGCACAAGGTGTATGTCCAATTGTCCGCTCACGAGGCTTTTGGACTCGCCCTTGCAGAAGCCATGGCCTGCGGCTGCAATACCGTCGTGAGCGATCGGGGTTCTCTGCCCGAGATCGTTGGGAGAGTCGGTCGTGTCGTGTCCTACGGCGATATCGATTCAACAACCGCTGCAGTCGCGAAAGCACTCGAGGAACCAGGGTCAGATGGCAGCCGAAAGCGTGTTATTGAGGCGTTCTCGATCCAGCGACGAAAAGAACACCTCTTAAGAATCTTGCGAGAGCTTCGATGACATGGATCTCACCGCAATCGTTGTCACGAAGAACGAGGAGGCCAACATCGGCCCGTGCCTCGAAGCCTGCATGCGCTCGCTTGATGATGCTCTTTGTAAAAGGTCCATCAGCACAGCGGAAATTTTTGTCGTCGACTCGGCGTCGGTTGATCACACGGTCCAGATTGTCGAGAAATATCCTGTCTCGATCATACGATTGTCCAGTCTAGCGCCTCTTTCGGCCTCCGCCGGACGTCATGTCGGCCTGAAACACGCGAGGGGTCGTCGTATCTTATATGTTGATGGAGATTTCGAGTTGAGTCCCCCGTGGCTTGCCGAGGCCATCCAATGCCTCGACAGCGACTCCAAGCTCGCAGCGGTTTCTGGGCGCATCGAAGAGCGTTACGAAGACTCGACGATCCTTGCCAAACGGCTCATGGAAGCGGTCGGGAAACATCGCGCGGAGCCAGAAGCGATTCCGATTGGCCTCTACCGCCGGGATGCGCTAGACGCCACGGGTGGCTTCCACCCCTTCTTACGCGGCGGTGAAGATCGGGAATTGGCGCGACGACTTCGACAGGCCGGCTACTCGTTGAAAGGCTTGGACATTCCCATGGGCTTGCACAGGCGAGTGCCTAGGGGGTTGAAGCTGGATTACGTGAGCTTTCTAAAGTCTGCCTTTTGGTGGAGTTTTGGAGACGGTCAAGCCTTTCGCTTGGGTCACCGTGATCAAGGGTCCGTTGGCCTCGGAAAACCTCTCCGTTATCTAAACTTGGAGCATCTCAGGAACTACGCCTTGTTTTTCTTGGTCGCTACAGTCGTGTTGACCAACGTTGCATGCGCGACACGGAACCTGTGGTTTGTGGCGCTTGGCGTAGACGCCATGGCAATAGTCATGGCAAGGTATCTGAGTCACAGGGCCGGGTTGACGTGGCGCGAAACCATTTTTGTGTTTCAGGGCATTCCCTATTCGACTGTACGACATGTGGCCTTCTTGCTCGGAGCCATGCGGAAACCTCGAGACGCGACAGAGTACCCGCGGACGGAACAGGTCACAAAAGAGCCGGGACTTCCAATCTCGCTCGCCCTCAAACAGCAACGAAACTGAGGCCTCGAATGTCTACGGATCTCAGTTTGTGCGCGACGAACTACAATTCTCATCCGATCACGGCGAAGTCCGTGGCCTCGATCGTCGACTTGACAAGCGATCTCGATCGAGAAGTGGTTGTCGTGGACAATTTTTCGGGCGACGGCTCCTTCGAGATTCTCGAAACTCTCTCTTTAGACTGCCCGCTTCGCGTTATCAGAAGACAGTCATCTCGAGGTGAGGGCAGACAGATTGCCTTCGAGAATTCACGCGGTAGATACATCGTTACTTTTGATCTGGATACGGTATACAATGAGCATTGGGGACGACTTGTTCATTGGGCCGTTGCAACGCGTATCAACTTCGGACTAAGTTGCGTCTATAGTCAAGTGTACCCGAGAGAACTGCTGACGAAAGTGGGCGGATGGCGCGGATTCCAATACTGGGAGGATGTGGACCTCTGGATCCGTCTAGCTGGCTTAGGGGCATATCGCACGTATCCGCTAGTCTGTGGAGAGAATTTCAAACGGGTCCCGGGAAGAGGGTCATTAGAGAGGGTACTAAGACTCTATGCTAAGTGCCGCGACAAGGTAGCGATTGCCGATTGGATTCCGTTATCGTTGTACATTCGCGGCTACTGTGCTATTCCGTGGGGTCTGGGGCGAATGCATCAAATCGCCGTGTTCTTACCAGCGTTTATTAGTGGCAAGATGAAGCGAAAGAGGCTGTGTGGACCTTCGTACGACACATCCCTGGTTCGGACGTCCAGCATCAACGTTGACATCGGGCTAGTTCCAAGCTCTCGATTGATGGACACGAATTCCCTTTACAATTCGGCCGAGGGCTGCAGACTCGCTCTTGAAAGAGGTGACTTAGGATTCCTGCCTGGCGCATACGACTAGGATTTGGGCTGGGTAAATGGCCTCACCTGAAGGACTACCGCCGGTCTGCGTGTGAACAGAGCGCTGGTTGTCGAGTTCGGTCTACCGGTGTTTCCTGGGGAGACCCTTCCGAGGTTGCTCCGAGGTCCAGCCGCAGAATGCTATTCGCCGAAGTTTTTCAGCCCCGCCTTCTCGAAAGGTGGTTGTAGCAGTGTCGAGGTCGAGCCGCATGCGTCGTTTCCTTTTTTTCGTCAGCCGACTCTTCTGCCTCGGAGACCCAAATGTCGGAACGAGGCTCCGCTCATTGCATGTACGGAGCGTCCTCCGACGCCTCGTTTGGGATTCAGTTCTCGATGCGGGATGCTCGCTAAGCGGGCAGGTTGGCTGGGGCGGTGGAATTGCACTGAATCCCTTTCTCTTGGCGATCTTCAATCCGTCACGGTTGGTTACCGGGAGTGACATCGATCGCGGATCCATTTCGAGAAATCGGAGCTTACTATCGAGTACCCACGTTGCGAATCTCAGTTTCTCGGTCCTCGACCTAGCCGACCCGAATAATCGACCCAACCAGGACGCTGTTGTCTTGTCTGACGTGATAGCCAACCGCGATGGCGATCTAAAGTTGCTTGTCGGCGCGTCGAAGCTTACACGGCCAGGAGGACACATAGTCGTTCACACCATCTCTCGGCTTCCATCTCACGAAGTCCAAACCGGTCAAGTCATGGTGGGATCGACGGGTTACTCGATTGCAGAACTGGAACAGGCTCTTAGGAGCGTTGGCGCCTCAAATATTCACATCAAATACACATTCGGTCTTTTTGGCGGTCTTGCTTGGCGTCTTCATGATCGGTTTCTACCGCTAGGTTACCCGTTTGCCGTGCTCATGTTTCCTAGCTGCTTTCTGATAGGTCTTTGGGACCTTCTGGTCCGGAACCGAACAGGCCGGGGTTTATTAGCAGTCGGCCACATCGGATCCGACGGGATGGAATGTAAGTGTTCTCAGTGGCACTAACCGGCGATGTCGACGCCGGCGAAGACCTCAGTCGAAGCCTCGCACCACTCGTCGAACTGCTAGACGGTCACGGCGTCAACATGACGATTCCGGTCACCTCGGCCTGCCTTGAAAAATTTCATCGTCCTGTTCGGTTACTTGCAGATCATGGCCACGAAATCGCAGGCCACGGCGACGTCCACGCCGCGTTTCGTGATCCGTTCGACGTCCAGGTCGAACGATTGCGAGTCATGCTACGCCAGTTTGAACATTATCTCGGCCTGCAGCCTCACGGTTTCCGATCCCCATACCTAAGGCACAATGCCGATACATACCGCGCGTTACTCGAAACGGGTTTCCAATACGACAGTAGTCGTGTTTGTAAAGACCCGCTCATGTACCTGCGGGCACGTTATGGTGCGATCCATACATACCCTTCCAGTTTCGCGGATATTCCGCGGGTGTTCATCCAGTATTTCTCTGGGCGGACTCTATCGAGGCCGTACGATGTCTATGGTGGCTTGTTGGAGATCCCTGTTTTCGAACTCGATGATTGGTTCTTTCTTGATGCTTCGCAGGGACCTAAGCTTCGACCCGAACAAGCCTCGATCATTGCGGAACACTGGTTGATGGCTCTTCGAGATTTCAAACGGATGAGGGGGAGCTTGCTCGTCATCCAGGCACATCCCCTTCGAATGGACCGAGGGCTCCTAGAGGCGGTCGACATGTTCCTTACCGGCGCCAAAGTGGCGGGATGCTCCTTCGTGACACTTTCGAAAATTCGTCCTAAATCGCCAAGTGGTAACAGGGAACCGGTCTCGCTCTAAGCCGGCTGCGTGGCCACCTCGTCAGGTGGGGATTGCAAGCATGCTGTACCTCGAGATTTGGTCCAAGGTTACCGCGCGAAGGCTGATCAGTGTCATGCAATGGCGTTTGACGGCGCGTCTGGCGGCTGAGTTGTAGGGCTGTTTGTGCATGTCATCCAGAACTACGAGTCCTCCAGAATTCACTCGTCCGAGGACGTCGGGAAGGGTAGCTAGCCGTGTCTTCATCGAGCCCAGGTCGTGGAGAACGAGATCGAATCGTTCCTCCCTTCTTCGAAGGAAATCTTGCCAAGGAAGAAGCCTCATCGGTACGAGACCGACCTTCCTTGCGAACAGGTCAGTCCTGGCGAGCCATTCTTCGGAATCGTCTATCGACCACAGATCTACCTCCGTGGTCGAAGTCGCCGCATAATGAAGGAAAACTGCACTGCTGAATCCGGAACCTAGGTCTAGGATCTTTCGCGGCCGGAATAGACGGCAGGCAACCAGGAGGAATGTAGCGAGCTCAATCGAAATTGCCATTGAAGGAATTGATACCTCCGTGAGATAGCGGTGATAGTTACTCTCCAAGCTTGTCCTCGCTCGTTCGGCCAGGGTTGCGTAATCTTCCAATTCGGGGAAAGCCCGGACAAGTCGCCTCCCTGGGCCCGTTCGAGGGCTACACTCTTTAACGGCCTCTGGCAGTTCGAACACGCCTCTAATTGCGAGGCGCATGCGACGTGAAAAAAACTCCCACATTCGCATCGATAGCCGTGTAACGTCGGGGTCAGTTCGCGACGACAAATCCCGCAGAGGACCCCCCGTCTCTGGAGCTCGTGAGGCACGTCCGCGTTGCTTTCTTGTGGCGTGAATCGAAGAAGCAACGACCAAAACAGCGTAATCCATCCGAGGAATATGATCCAACCCAGGTAGGAGTGAGCAAGGAGCATGTTCTGAAGGTCGGTGCCCGGCGTGTCCGAATAGTATCCGACCAGGATGATTACCACCATGCGGAGGACGTTGGCCAGGTACGAAGTCGCAAAGCCCAAGACGATTAATGCCCACATCCTCGTCGAAGGCCGCTTAAACTCGGTGAGCTCGAATGCAACGAACGCCGACGCGAAAACCCCGAACGAATAGATCCCGGAGCAAGCTGTGGTAATTACGACGGTCACTTGAACCGAGAAATGCTCTGGCGTGAACGTGAGGCCGGGGGCGGTGGACCCAGAAACCGTGTGGACCTGATTGGACACCCCGAGCAGCGTCAACACGCCGCTCGTTTGGGGAGCAAGGGCGACCCATGAATATACATCAACAGATTTGTTCAGGTCCGCGTAGTAAACACGTGTAATGAGTAGTGGAGCTACCAGAAACGCATTTAGCAGGACGAAGAACAGCAGAGTAAAGTCTCTCTCTCGAGCATACCGCTCCGGGACAAATCCGTATCCCAAGAGCGTCCCGGCGGCGAGGAGTGCGATCGTGTCCTCCGTCTGGAGGGATGGGCTCGCGGATTGCATCCAGTTGTAGGCAAGGTCTGCAATGATGATGGCGGCGCCGAAAGCCGGGAACAAACCTACGAGTCTCCCCCCCCAGGTCAACCTGTGAAGCAAGCGGCTCGCCAGGGTATTGGGTGTCTCGGCATTGGATCGGGGGACCCGCCGAAAAATCCACATGAAAAAAGCACCACCAATAGCGAGGAGGGGTAGGGCGAGCCATTCAACAACAATCCCCTTCGGGCGGTCAATAAGTAACCCAACGCCCGCGAAAGTCGTCACGAGGGCGAGCAGAGTACTAATCGGTCGCGAATTCGCAATGGTCTTCGCTAGAGTTCTGAGCCCCATGTGTCGCCTTGCATTCACCCTGATCTGCCGTATAAGAAAGCTCGCGGCCAGTTATCGGAGTCGCGAGGGGTCGGACGATTCTTATATTCACATCCCATACGATGGTCAGGTCGACCTCATGAAAGTCGTCAGCGGCTCGGCCTCCATCTCTCTCGCCCGCGGAATCGCCAAGGACCTCCCCGCGAGCGTGGTCGACGTAGCGTTTGAGAGGCATCCGGGAGGCTTCCCAGATGGGGAGCGATACGTCCGCCTCCTCGCGTCCGTCGCAGGCGACCATACTGTCTTGGTCCAGAGCACCCACCCGGACCCGATGATTGTTGAGTTCCTACTCTTGGCCGACGCGATCCGCGATGCGGGTGCTCGCCGGATCACCGCGGTAGTCCCATACTTCGGCTATGGACGGCAAGACAAGCGGTTCCTCGAAGGCGAGGCGATTTCGGCAAAGACGAT
>WNFW01003805.1_pt1 | contig 11024 bp, 8 predicted proteins | sample 5400131 | NCBI WGS metagenome assembly WNFW01 (sample SAMN13153362, study PRJNA577476) | soil metagenome | isolation source: 20 cm soil or saprolite under grassland replicate 1 | place: USA:California | collected 2016-06-15
TCAAAGTCATCCGGAGGGTGTTCATGTTCTGTTTCGTTCACGAGTTGCTCCCGCGTCTATTGACTTTCAACTAGCACTGACCTTTGTCACACCACCACTCCCAGATGTTGACCGTCTCCGCAGCGCCCTCTGGGCCTGGGTTGTAGTTATGCACAGTGAGCTTGTGCATACCTATATCAGATGGGCTGTACAGGACGATGAACGGATAATCCAGCAGATAAATCTGATGGATCTGATTGAAGACCTGCTGGCGCGCTAAAGGATCAGACATCTGCTGCTCTTGCAGGTACAGTTTATCCAGGTTGGGGTTGCAATAGAAAGCGATGTTAAACCCGGCCGGAGGGAACTGATTACAAGCGAAAACAGACGAGTCATCAGCATCGTAGGTCAGCGAATTCTCGAACTCGGCGATGTCATATTTGCCTGCTGCCGCACCAGTGGCAAGTGAGGCATTGCCACCTGTCAGGAAGAACCCGTAGAACGTGCTGGCGGGATAGTTCTGTATCTCAAGCTTGATACCAATCGCTTTGAAATTTTGCTGCAGGACCAACTCGTCCCCTGCGCGCCAGCGGTTGTTGGCGGTTGTAGAGTACTGAAAATCGAGTTTCTCTTTGCCTTTGTAACGATAGCCACCGGCGTCTTTCGATGTCCAGCCGTCCTGGTTCGATTGCCATCGCAATCGCCTGACGTACTGCTTGATCCTTACCCAGAATAGGATTGTGGAAGTTAAAGTATATCGCCTCGTAGTTAGTTGATAGAAGATTGGCTGTCAGCTTGTAGTTGGTCAGCCGCCGGTAGGCTCTCGTCTGTGTGACATCCAGGAACCATGAGGAATCAACTGTGCCCGCCTGGAGGTCCTTAAGAATGGTATTCTGGTTGGTGACGATGCGGAATATGACTTGATCAAGGTAGGGCAGGCCTTCAGCTGCGCGATAGTAGTTGGAATTGCGCTTCACGGTGTAGTGGTCACCTGGTTTACTATCAGCCATTATAAAAGGGCCACTGGTAACGGAGGGGTTCAGGTTATCGGGGGAAGAGAGAACCTTGTCGGGAGCCATGCTGCTGAAATGGTGGGCAGGCATAGGTGCATTCAGGCCATCCGCCCACGCAGAGAGGAATGGCTCGAACCCAGACTTCAGATAGAACGTAATGGTCAAGTTATCAGAGGAGACGTCCGCTGAAGTGATCAGGTTAAAACCTGTAGTATTGGCCGCGGCAAACTTGGGGTTGGTCCATAATCTCCAGGTAAAGTCTACGTCTCGCGCATCCAGTGGCTGACCATCGGACCACTTGAGACCGGGGCGCAGGTGGAATTTCCAGACCGTGAGATCGCTGTTGACGCCGCCATTGGCAGTCGTCGGGATTTCGGTCGCCAGACCGGGATGCAGGGTACCCTGAGCATCACCATAGAAGAGCGGCGCATAAATGGCCTGGTCGACCATATCCGCGAACGTCTGCGAAGAGCCATTCGGAATGAGAGAGGTGGGCTCTTCAAACAGGTCGTCGGTCCAGGTGCCACCTTTGACAGGCGTTGCAGGCTCCACCGTGGAGGCAGCACAGGCGCAGAGGAACAGGATCAGCACTGCGACGATGGAAGAGGTAATCATCAGAGATCGCGATTGGGGTCTCTTGAGCATCATATCCTCCTCGAAAAAATAACAAGATTTAAGGCACAGGTTTATTCTCAGTCATGTGAGAACCGTTCCAGTTAAAAGGAAAAGTAGTCACATTCCACACTTTTTAAGAAAAGATGGGCATCAGGGTCAGGATATCGCATTTTGACGCCCTGATGCTTGTGCCATTTTATTATAAGGCATAGTTCAAATGTACTTGACGAGTATCGTATTATTTCGGATGAAGTTCCCGTAGCTCAGTGGATAGAGCATCGGTCCTAAGTTTTCTTTTTTTCATAGCATGTGCTATACTATTCCTGTGCTGGCGTAGCTCAGTGGATAGAGCGCTTGCCTCCGGAGCAAGAAGTCGTGGGTTCGAGTCCCGCCGTCGGCGTTACATGTCGTAGTACTTTCTGGAACATCTATTCAACTGGCTATTGACATTCTTCAATCTCTCCTGTTATGCTTACAATGTTGAGAAAACGTCGGAGGGATTCGGGAAATGGCATCTAATCAACCACCTTTTACCACTCATACACAACCGCACTCAGATCATCATATTTCGCAGCAGCAGACATTACCACATGTAGCTGCAACCAGTTCACCACTGCCAACGCCGATTCCTGTAAGTCCCGCGGATCCAATGGTTATTTCACGACCATCCATCAAACGACGACTTCAGATTATTATCCCCATCGTAATACTCCTGCTCCTGGTACTGGTCATTTACTTCGTCTGGAAAGGCTCTACTGCTCCCAATCCTCTTTCATCGAATTCAAGTATCACTCAACAGAACTTTGGGAATAGCCCGGCATCAACAAGCTCAAATACGGCGGCAACAACCTCTACAGATAGCGGCAATATTCAGGTCTATATCGTGGGGGCTGTTACACATCCAGGAGTATATACTCTTCCGACAGGGGCGCGAGTCTACGCCTTGTTACAGGCAGCTGGCGGTCCGTTGCCCAAAGCAAACCTGGTCGCACTCAATCTAGCAGCGAAATTGACCGACGGAGAAGAAGTATATGTGACATTGATAGGTGAAATACCGCCGACGTACCTGGGTGGAGTACCGGGTCCTGGCAATGGTACACCCAACAGCAATTCAACGGGCCAACTTGTTAATATCAACACGGCTAGCGCCGATGAGTTGCGAACAAACCTGCATATTAGCAGCGCAACAGCACAAAACATCGTCAACTACAGGATACAACACGGTTCCTATTCGTCGATTGACCAATTACTACAAGTCGTGAGCAAATCAATTTATGACCGCATTAAGGACCTGGTCACGATTTCATGAGTTGCTGTTCCTGACCAACTTATCCGCAAACCTTTCAGGCGACAGCAAGCATAAACCAGTAAGTTATTCTATTTCCCCGTGAAAAGGTAGTCGTTAAAATCACATGGTAGAGAGTGAGAGTAGAGCATTTGACCTGCGTGGCCTGGTACTGGTCGTTGTAATTGGGGCGTGGATTGCCGGTATCCTGCTCGGAAAATGGATTCCCTTGCCTGCACTGGCGCTGCTTGTTGCCGCTTTTATAGCACTTCTTTGTCTCATTTTGTACTGGCACAATTTTCAGGTGCGGACGGGTATGCTTATTATCATATTCCTGTTGCTTGGCGCCTGGCGATATACAATTTCTTCACCTGTTAACGATATTACGGCCATCTCAGCAAACATCGGAGCAGGCACACTTGAAGTACGAGGAAGTGTCAGTGACGAACCAAAAGTGGAGGGGAAAATCCGCTTATTGCTCATTGCGGTCAGTAGTATCAGCAAAAACGGAGGCACATCCTGGCAAGATGCGCATGGACAACTGGAAGTAGAAACACTTGGCGGAGCAATAGAGAACCCTTACGGGGCTAATTATGGAGATGATGTTGAACTACGAGGTAAACTCCAGATACCTCTGCCACATGCTCCACCAAATATTTTCGCCAGTATGATCTTTCCTCGTATCAGTGTAAGTGGAACGGGCGGAAACCCAATTATTGCTGCGCTCTATCACCTGCGCGTTGCGCTGGCAACCAATATCGGCCAGTCGCTGCCACAACCAGAGGCAGCGCTTTTGACCGCCATTGTACTCGGACTGCGCACTCCCGCACTCAAATTCCTCGCTGTGGCGTTTAATGTGACCGGCACCGCGCATTTGATTGTGCCATCTGGCTATAAGGTAACCATCTTAGCCGGGTTAGTGTTCGCCTCCTGTACTCGGTGGCTTTACGTCAAGCGTGGTAATCAGACGAAGGCCATGCTACCCGCACAGAAGCGCAGGTACGACAGACGGCGATGGTTGGCGTCAACAGCATTGATCAGCAGTATCGCAGCCTATACTATTCTCAGCGGCGGCGGACCAGCAGCGCTGCGCGCCGGCATTATGGGCGGGCTGCTGGCGCTCGCTCCGCGTCTTGGAAGAACTTACAATGTCTATAACGCGCTGGCTGCATGCGCACTTCTACTGAGCATCATCGATCCTTTCGTCATATGGGACGTGGGTTTTCAGCTCTCTTTTCTGGGAACGCTGGGCATCGTCGTACTCGCGCCGATCATTCTGAGAGCGCTGAAACATCTTGAACGCTTCCCGCTTGGACATTACACCGCTGAAATATTCTCAGTTACCATAGCAGCACAATTGGCGACACTCCCTATAATGGCTCTCTCCTTCAAGCAAATTTCGTTTATCGCGCCTATCACCAATATTCTGACCGTGCCTCTGCTGGGCATACTAATCTTCATGGGAGTGCTCATTTGCGGATTGGGAATGCTTTTTGCGCCACTTGGCATACTTTGTGGCTGGGTTGCCTGGCCGATTTTGTGGTATATCGAGAACGTAGTGACAGAATGTTCCATGTTGCCAGGCGCCTATATGAACGTAAACAATCTGAACGACGGATTGGCGTGGTGCTATTATGTACTACTTTGTCTTGTTGTGGTTACTATTATGTACACATGGCCCAATCAGAAGAAACCCCGAGACAGCAAGGCTCACGCGGCGAGGTTGTTATCGAGGCGTGGATGGCTCGTTCTTCGATTGAGCGCCGCGGCTTTCGTCGTGCTTGCAACGGGTACGGCTGCATTTGCAGCGCATTCCGATGGGAAATTAACTGTGAGCTTTCTGAGTGTTGGACCTGCTAATCAGCAGCCGCAAGGCGAAGCTATCCTGATTCAAACCCCGGATAACAAGACTGCCATCATCGACGGTGGTATGGATGCAACCTCGCTTGCCCAGGAACTCGACGGCCGTCTGCCCCCGTGGCAGCGCTCACTAGACGTGGTTGTCCTCTCAACAGAAAAATCAGACCACATTGTTGGATTGCAAGACGTGATTACCCGTTACCAAATTGGCGAAGTTGTAGATGCCGGGATGCTCCATCCAACTGTGGGCTATGCTCTGTGGAGACGCACAATCGCAGAACGAAACCTACACTATGTAGAGCTTCGACAGAGTATGACAATTGCAGTAGGTTCAGAAGTCGCGCTGCAAGTATTTTGGCCACGTTTACTTTTACACAAGGGAAGCAATGAGGAGATAGATAATGGTCTGGTTGTGCGTCTCATCACCCCTGGTTTGCATATCCTATTCTTAGGTGCAACAGCCATGAGCAAATATGCTCTCGCCGGGCTGCTCAGCGATATTGCTCCCAGGTACCTCCAGGCAGATGTCGTGCAGGTCGTCGCACAGGTGGGAAAAGGGTTTCCGGCGGATCTAAGCGCCGTTTTACAGATAGTAAAACCCTCGCTGATCCTTATCACTCCGGGAGCTTTGAGTCCAAAGCAGCGGAAACAGGCGGCGTCATCGGTCATCGACCCACTTCCCGCAATACTTTCAGCAGGAACTACATGGCAAATCGAACAAACAGCACAGGCTGGTACAATAGAGATCGATTGTAGCAACCAGAGATGGGGCATAAACGTATAGGTATAAAATGAGTTCACATGATGGAATAGAAAGTAGTGAGTAAGATGACCTGCGAACGCTGTGGAAAAGAGATTTCTGCCAATACCGCAATTTGCCCTTCTTGCGGCACAGTAGTTCAACCACCAACTACCTATGGACAGTATTCCTCCAAAGAGTACGGTGATGATCAACCTATACCCACTTACGATCACGGGATTTCGCCACAGGTAGACTTTGAGGCGCCACATTCTGCAATCTATTCTTCTCCCCCAAAGCAAGATTTTGGCTATGGGCCATCATATAACGCGCGTACCGCATATCAACCTGGTACGATCAATGTTACGGTCGTCAATAATTTTAATACTTCTTCAAGTAAAAACAACAGCGGGGCACTGCTTGCGGAGATTTTTCTCTCCTTGTTCGGCGTTTATGGCGTTGGTTGGATCATAGCCGGTGAAACAACCATAGGCGTCGTGCTACTTGTGTGTAGCTTTGTGCTCATCTGGCCCCTGGCCATTATGATTGCCATTTTTACCCTGGGATTTGGTATCTTTTTTTGTGATCTCCCATTAGCGGTTGGCTGTATTGTTCTTAATGCAGTTCTTTTAAATAACGCTTTACATCGAAAAGCAAGACTTGCCTCGTACTCAACGGTCCAAACGCAACAGGAGATGCCGCCGAGACAAGCCCGTCGACCACAGTAGGACGGTGGGCGACGCAAGCGTCCCCTCTCCACATCCACACCACCCCCATCCCTACGAGACGAACACGCTTTCCTGCTCGTTTCACAACATTCCAAACCTTGAGAGCACCACCCCTGCCCCTACGGGAGGCGAGCTTGGGAGTTACCTGGTAAAGGCCAGGCGACGATATTTTTCGCGAGACTCTAACCAGGCCTCATCGGAAAGGCCCAGTTTCTCACGTAAGGCTTCTGGTGTTACACCTGCTTTCAGCTGTCGAACGGCAAAGGTATCACGTAATAACTGCAGAGTGACACGCTTTTGTATACCAGCAGCTTTCACCGCTCTTCCGAGGATATAATTCAGGTTGCGGTCGGTACAGTCGAACAGCTCATGTGTCGGGTGATACTTATCCTGATATTCCTTTAAGATTGTGACAAATTCGGCTGGAAGGGCAAGTCGCCTTTCGCGATGCTGTTTCCCAGTTGATGGAGCAAAGTGTATGGTTATCGCGGGCGCACCAGGGTATGAAATATCGATGTGACCCAGTTTCAGGCCCATCACCTCTTCCTTCTTTAAGCCCGCATAGAGGACGAGATAAAGCAGGCAGTGGCAGCGAGGGTCTGTAGATGCTGCTTCTAGCAGACGCTGAATTTCGTCCTCGAACAACAACTCTGGCAAAGGGGGTAAAGGGCGTTCTAGCACAAGGCTCGCTGATGGATCTTCACGAATAATGCCCTCACGAGCCAACCACGAGAAGAAATTCCTGAGGAAGGTGACGCGGCGAGCCATTGTCTTTGGAGCAGGCACTTGACCTTTGTTCCCAAATTTCAGTTTCATGAGCCAATCGGTGAGTTGCTCTTTGGTAATACGTCCTACTGGAGTGTCTTTACCCATAAAACCGCTGAACATTTTCAAATCTGAAAGGAAACATGTCACAGTATAATTTGATTTACCACGAAGGAGCAGTTCTTGCTGATAGGGAATGGCACAGGCCGCCAGGCTGGACTGGTCAGTAAGCGGATGAGTACGAATAATAGGTGGGAAAGGCGTTTCTAAAGGATCGGGTGGCTCCGCAATAACTGTTGGAGCATCCGTAAAAAGGTTGCTTTGCAAGACAGTCGTGTCGTCTGTTACTAGAGTACTCATATCTGGTTCACCAACAAGTTGTTGTTGAGTATCCTTTTCCATCACTCGCTCCCTTATAGTTGGGTAACCACCAGGCTACCCCTATAATGCCGTTATGCGTTTCATTATAGCAGGAAGTAGCAAGTTTGTTCAAACAGGTGATGGCTGGATATCGCTAAAGGGTACGAACCGACACAAGCGGAAAACCAAAGATACCCGGGAAGGATATAGTTCAGGGCATCACGACTTCTGTCAAATTCTCTGATAGGCATGATCTCTCTGAGGAGTCGCAGTCCATTTCGATTAGTAGCGAAACACTGCGGCTAACAACCCTTCATCCGGCATTTGCGCTCGATCGACGGCATAAACCGACCCGCCATGTAGAAGCGTTTGGGTAGCAGCTACGTCCAGGAGATCGTCATCATTGAACCTTGCTTCCTTATGTATATGTACTATATTGGAAACCGGATCAAAGATTCCCCATTGCTCCTCGTTGACAGCCACAAACAAGTTTTCAACTCGTCCATAAAAAGCAGCAAGAACGATTTTGCCGGTAGTATTAGATACTCGCTCAGTACCTGCATATTCTCGATAGAAGTCAAAAACTTTTCGCTGAGCTTTCTGAAAGTACGGCTCTACAATGGGCAGAGCCTGCAAATGCACATCCTCAGTCCTCAGCTTGTCAGGATTGCCCTGGAGGCCTTGATCTATCAGATGTGCATACGTGTTTGCCTTCTGGTATATAGGCAACAGGTAATCTACCCCGGCCAAAACGAGAGGCGCCTTCTCATTGTGTAAGAGTTCGTGCAAGCCTTTATCAACTTGTTGGAAGTACCGCAGAATATTATCCTTTTCATCGTCGGTGCCCACGCCCTGTCCGTGGAAAATGGTACCTCTACGGCCGCCTTTGCCGATCAATGAGCCTGAGGAGCTGCTGTGATAGTTAAGCTGGTTGTCAGGATCATCATACCTGAGGGCCTCTGAAAGACTTACTGGAACAGATTCCGGCAATTCGACCTCGGTGGCGCTGTAGCGTGTACAATCAATGAGCCTCAGTTTGTTTTGGCTCAGAGCAAGGACATAGAAACGCCCATCATTCGTAAGGAAGGGGAGCAGTGGCTTGAGATAGAAATGGTCGCCGACGACGACTTGTTCCTGAAACTTGGATGGCAAACGATAATACTGGAACACCTTTGGTGAGCGGAATATCGCCAGCCCTTCACTCTGGTGCAGCCAGAACTGTGTATCATCTAATAGTGCTTGAATAGGCTTCAGCAACTCCTCTCTGTCCATGGAGCGACTTTTACTTAGAAGCAGGCGGTTCTCGACTTCACGAATTTGATTCCTTAGTCGCAGTGGGTTCTGTTGCATTTCCGCTCCAGTTCCTGCCTTGTATGTGGGAAGGTACAACGAGATACAGGGGCTATTCTGTTTCTCCATCAACACCCTTAATTCACGCTTTGATGGTGTATTCATACTGGTAACTCCTTGGTTGCAATCTATTCATTGCTTACAGAGTACTGTTTCTGTGTCTCAATAACTTCACTCTTGCCCCTATTCTCATCACAATTGAGTCTCAATTTCCAGTTATACCTTTTTTTGATTGAAATTCAACCCTAAAAACGTCCCAAATCAGACCTTCTGTATACAGCTTAAGACCGTGACGTTACAGCAATATCACATTACCAGGGTATATGGTCACAAACGGGTTACAAAATGAAGAGTAGGCATACAATACTTGCATGCCTACTCTTTTTATCCCACCTCTCGGACTGTTTAGACTTCTGCCCCCTCATGCTCTTCCTGATCCCGAGCTTCTCCGTGGTGATGACGTACAACCAATAGTGGGAGCTTCGTGGAGTTAAGGATTTTCTCTGCCACACTGCCCATTATCAAACGCAGCAGACCTGTACGTCCATGTGTCGACACACCAATGAGATCGCAACCGCCCATTTCTTCAGCGCCACCAACATGTCCTGCCTGCTCAAGTATTGTGTCAACAACGTCTGTGCCTATGACCGCTGATGAGGTGAGCGTGAGATTGTAATTTGCCAGGCTTGCTTGTAAACGATCAGTTGTATCTGTCAGGTACCCCTCCGCTTCTTCCCTGGCTTCATTTCGGACAGTGGTATCAAATTCGGTCGGGCCCCTATATTTTCCTGTTGCCGATGGAATATCTATGACACGTAACAGGTGCAGCGCACCTTGCGCGGGCGCAGCTAAAACTGAAACGAGTTGGGCAGCCGGCTCTATAGCGGTCTCCCCCAGTTGTGAGCCATCCAATGCAACAAGTATACGCCAGGGACGTGGTTCTGTCGGAGTAGGTATCAAGCCTTTTTCACTGAGGACAAGCACAGGAACAGGGCTACGGCGTACAGCTTCATGAGCAACACTGCCGAATATCCAACGTCTCAGACCAGATTCTCCGTGACTACACAGAACAACTAGATCAACATGCTCCAGGTTAGCGACAGAGAAAATGGTTGGGGATACTGCACCAGAAACTGGTTTCAAGGTCACATCAAGGCCTTCCAAATCGCTTGCATGAGATTTAACGATATCAGCGAGGTAGTCAGCGGATCCTTCCAAGCGTTTCTCAAAAGCTGTCGGCTTTAATGCAATGGTGTGATCTTCTCGATACGTGCCGAACTCGACTGGGGGCAGCACGACATGGAGAAACAGAATTGATCCGCCAGAAGCACGAGCAATCTTTGCAGCAACGGGTATTTCGCGTTCTGCCCCTTGCGAGCCGTCGAGAGGTACCATAATCCGCTTGAACAATGTTGGGCTCCTTTCTAGTTCCGTACTTTACTTCAAGCATTGTTCTGCTATCAGTTTTCTTTTTATAAACAGTCGGCGAGTTAAAAAGACTCACGACTTTTCCAAATAGATCTTTCTAACGAAAAGCATATACGTAACCTCTCATCAACTATCACATTTCGATAACACAGGGCAATGCTGCCTCAACAATCCTCACAAACCTGACTATATACCTAAGTATATACTACTCACTGTTTATTCGCTAGAGAGACACAGCAGCTTAGCAGCTGTTCGGGCGAATAGCTAACCTGCATGGTAAACTGCACTCAATGTAATACTCAAGGGACATTGGAAGCTAACAGTTGCCAAATTTATATATCTATTGTATACTATTACTATCTTTTTCAATCCTTCGATGTCCAGTCAATCTTTGCTCACATGAATCAGAAAATACGCGATAAAAGATGAGGGGTGTCACCATGACATACATTCGTCTTAGAGAAGGTTCGCTCGATGCGTGAGGGAGGAAGCTCAAGCCATGTTTGTCTTCTACTCTGTTCATTATCCGCAGCCTGAAAAGGAAGAGCTGTGGGGGCAGCAGATGCGCCAATTTGACGAACTGATCAAAAAGCAGCCAGGGATCATTTTCGTCTCGGACATTTTTCCAGATCCCGAAAAAGGCACGCTCATAGGCTTCACCTTCTGGGAATCTGAGGCTGCCTGGAAAGCTGCCTGGCCCGTTTTGGTGAAAGAGGTGCCTTCCGGGGAATGGGAAGTCAAACCACCCGAGGTTTATATGCTCAATTCTGCGGGCTAAGCTGTCCTTCGAGCAAGGAGGAAAGACGATGTACTTTCTCGTTCTTTTCCGGCCTGGTCCGGCTTGGCTAACCGATTCACCCCTGGAGGAGCAGCCGTTTACTGTCGAACATGCGGTTCATCTA
>WNFW01003404.1_pt1 | contig 11023 bp, 6 predicted proteins | sample 5400131 | NCBI WGS metagenome assembly WNFW01 (sample SAMN13153362, study PRJNA577476) | soil metagenome | isolation source: 20 cm soil or saprolite under grassland replicate 1 | place: USA:California | collected 2016-06-15
AATTAGATGATAGTGAAGGAAGCCGACCAGATTCGTGGCGAGATCGCCGCCCAGGATAATGATGCGTCTCGCCCGATGGATCTTTTTTGCCACCGCGGCGATTCGATCGGTGTTCAGCGCATTGCGGAGCTTCTGCAGATTTCGGACGTCAACATCGACCGCCTCGCGAACGTGCGCCGAAAGATCCGAGCCCTTCGTTTTGCTCGTACCCATGGTGTCGAGGGACGTGGCCTGCGAAACGGAAAGCTCATGCAAGTAAAGTTGAAACTCCCGATAGCTGCCAAAACCCATTTTCATGGCCACGCGCAGGGCCGTAGCTGGATCAACTTTTAGCTTATGGGCTAACTCACGGACATTCAGAAGAACATACTCGCGGGGATTCTCGAGCACGGGCCTAAACAATTCCTGGCGCTTCGGGCTGAGCAAGCCGAAGGTCTTAGCGAGATCGGGCCGGTTTGCCCGTGAGCCCAGCGAGTTGCGCTTTTTCGGCATGAGGCCGCACTTTTATCCCATTTGCTGTTGGCATGTCAAACGATCGCAACAATTGGTGCTTGCGATACTGGAGCATGCTTATCGTATTGCAACACCTGTTGCACGACTACCCAGGGACCGCAGTATCTCCAAATTTGACTTGACACTGTCTTCGAAGTTCCTTAAAGTCCTCACAATTCAGGGGGTCTGTCACTGTGCATCGCTTGTTGCACATTGATGTTACCACGCATGCTGGACCGCAACACATGATGCAGGTCGTCAAGAGAGGTCGGAACACTCCGCACCGGGAGGTTACATATGGGGCATTCAGGCTGCTGGTTTGTCATGAGTTCCTTGTCTCCTGCAAGGCTGCGGAGACGTCTCTTTTCCGCTCTTATTTGCCTGTTCCTTGGCTTTGGTGCGTTCACGCCTGCGGCGCACGCGCAAACCACTTCGACGATTGAGGGTACCGTCACCGATCGCCAGGTGTTGGCGGTCGCCGGAGCCGAGGTGCGTCTTGCCGGCGACACGGTTGGTTTTGACAAGTCGACTGTGACCGACGGGAACGGCCATTATCAGCTAGGAGCAGTTCCGGCGGGAACCTACAGGCTGACCGTCTCGCACTCCGGGTTCGGCACTAGAGCTTTCAAGAGCCTGGAGATTACCCTGAACCGCACTCTTAGATTTGATGTCGCCTTGGAAGTCAGCAGTGTGCAGCAGGAAGTGGAAGTATCCGCTATGCCGCCGCTCCTGGAGACGACTTCTTCATCGGAGGGCGTGACCATCACTCCCCAGCAGATCGTTGATATGCCGCTTAACGGACGAAACTACCTTGATCTCATGCAACTCGTTCCGGGCGTGGCCATCAACCGGCAAGCCGATCTCAATAGCGACAATGCCACGCCAGTTCTTGGCGAGCGTGCCAACAACACCGGCTTCCTCATCGATGGTCTGTCCAACCAGAACGAACTCAATGGCGGTGCTGCCGCGCAATTCAATCAGGACACCATCGCCGAATTCCAGGTCATCACCACCGGCTACAAAGCCGAGTTCGGCCACGCCTCCGGCGGCGTCGTCAACGTCATCACCAAGTCTGGTTCAAACGACATACACGGTCTCGCCTCCGCCTACCATCGAAACAACACCTTCGACAGTTCCGACATCTCCGGAAAGGGTGTGCCCTACCTGTTGCGGTGGGACTATGACCTGGCCGGCGGTGGCGCCATGGTCCGGGACAAAGCTTTCTGGTTCGGCTCCGCGGAAGGCATTCACGAAAACCGCCAACTAAATTTTATCAACCCACCGGGAACCCCGCAGTTCATCCTCGACAAAGAAAATACATTCAATGAACCTACGACTGACCGCGAAACACGTCTATTCGCCAAACTCGATCAGGTTTTTCGCAATCACCATCTCACCGAGCAAATGAACTACACAAATCTGCATATCAATAGCACGAATCCTCTCTCCGCTTCTACCTCTCTCCCCTCCACACGCACAAATCTCGGCGACCGTAATCTTCTCCTTGGGTTCAGCGACACGGCCACGTTTGGCTCGTCCAGCCCTTTTATCTTGAATATCCATGGTCAATATCGTGACGAGCCGACTCTTGCCAGCCCTGCGCACCCTCAAGCTGGCCCCGACACTCTCTTCAACGTATTCAGCGCATACCGGACCGGCTTGATTTTCGGAGACGTCGCGACACCGAGCTACGGCGCCACTTTTACGCCTTCAACTCTTGACCAGAAGTATGGAATCTTCGGAACCAGTCTGGCAAAAACCCTCAATCGTCACTCCGTAAAATTCGGCTGGGATTTTGAACGAACTCATGTAGACGGCACGGAAGCAAATGGACAGCAGGATCAGTTGTTCGCTACGCAGGCCGATTACGAGCAGTTCGGCCCCGTCGATGCCGGATTCTTCCTCCTCCTGACCATCGGCGGCCTCACTCCGCAGGCCAATCAAATTAAGCTTCGCAATAACTACCATGGGCTCTGGGCCCAAGACGACTGGAGGGTGACCCGCACCTTGACTGTGAATGGCGGAGTTCGCTGGGACTATGATTCAGCTTTTAACAAGAAGGATAACGTGTCCCCGCGCATCGGATTTGCCTGGTCGGCCACACCGAAAACTGTCGTCCGCGGCAGCTTCGGTTTCTTCTACGATCATTTCCGTCTCGGTTTGGTTCGCGATATCCCGGGTTTCGGAGGCGCAGACCTCCGCGAAATTCAGCCTCTTTCATTCCCTCGGCTTTTCTATGGTGTCCCAACCGTGGCTCCTGCACTCTTCGGCCTGTGTCTTTCTCAAACGGAAACCGACGCACAGCTCCAGACACAGCCCGACACGTGCTTCCCGCCAACGATGCCGCCGAACCCACCATCGCCATTTCCTGCGCTGCCATCGCAATTTGGTGTGGATCATCTCAACAATGTCGTCGCTTCCGGACACGCTCCCATTCCCGCTAACACAGTTGTGAATCAAGGCAGCATCCAACAGCTATCTGGCCTATCACCGGACGCGTATTTGGCCGCCGCCGACGCAGCCACAGGTATGCCATCAAATTTCTGGCTGTGGGGCCCCTTCGGTGCGCTGTCCTTTCTGGTCATCCAGCCTAGCAATTTCCCCGTCACCATCGATCCTAGCTTCGCCACGCCTTACAGCCGCAGCTATACTTTCGGCATTCAGCGCCAGCTCTCCAACGATTGGGTCGTCAGCGTCGACTACTACCACAAGGATATTCAAAATATTCTCGGTGTTCGGCAGACGAATCTGGAGTTTGCTTCGCGCATCAATAATGACTCCACAGTTCCCTTTGTGAATGGTTTCGGCCCCTGGTATTCGGGAAAATATGACGGCGGGATTTTATCCTTCCAGAAGCGCATGAGCGGACGCTTTACACTGGGAGGCAGCTACGCCTACGTATCCGAGAAAGACGACGCGCTCAACTCCAACCTTGGTACGGGTGCACTGGGCGGTAACAACGGCTTCCCCACCGACAGCTTTCGTGGTGTCCCTCCAGTTGTTACCGATCCGGGTACGGTTGACCCCATAACAGGCAAGGTGACCTGCACTGGCGGCACCAATGCAACTGCTGCTTTCATCGCCTGCAATGGCAACTATGTTCCTAAGGCAGGTGTCTTTTATGATGGCGCCAAGCTCGACAGCGGCTCCTCAGACTTCGCCCTTCGCCACACCTTCGAAGCCCATGGTCTCGTGCAACTCCCGTGGAAGATTCAGTTCAGTAGCCTGTTTCGCGCCCAGAGCGGTTTCCGTTACACAAACTCCGCTGCGCAGCCGATCGACCAAGACGGCAACAGCAATTTCGGTGGTCGCAATTTGAAAACCGGCCGTAACGCTTTTACTGCTCCCAAGTTTGTGAATATGGATCTGCGCATCGCCAAGACTTTCGTGATTCGGGAAAGGTTTAAGGTACAGGGTCTTTTTGAATTCTTTAATCTCTTCAATAACGCCAATCCTGCGGCCATACAGAACTCGGAAAGTCAGGCTTCCACCCTCGGCACTGTTTCGCAATTCCTGCCGGGCCGCGAAGGCCAGGTTGGCCTTCGGATCGAATTCTGAGTTGAATCGGCTTGACGGAAGGCAAAAGATGCGGAGATCGATAGTCACGGCTTGGTTGGGCGTTCTGCTGCTCGGCCCGGCGCTCGGCAACGCCCAGCCGCAAAATCAACAAACGCAGAAACCTCCCGCAACATCGGCGGTCGCGACCACTGCAGCGAAGCTGCAAGGCCTCGATACGCTCGCCGACCAAGCGATGAAGGAATGGAGGGTGCCTGGCGTGGCCATCGCCGTTGTGCAGGACGGCAAAGTAATCTACGCCAAGGGCCACGGGTACCGCGACGTCGAAAAGAAACTTCCCGTCACGACGGGGACGCTCTTTCCCATCGGCTCCATCACCAAGTCCTTTACAGCCCTGACGTTTGCCATTCTAAAGGACGAAGGCAAGGTCGATTGGGACCAACCAGTCCGGAGCTATTTGCCCGAATTTGAGATGAATGATGTGGTGGCCAGCGAGCGTGCCACGCCCCGCGATCTTTTCTCGCATCGCACCGGCTTGCCGCGGCACGATCTGGTTTGGTATTCGTCTGATTTCAGCCGCGAGGACATGGTCGGCCGGCTCCGCTACCTTAAGCCCAACAAGAGCTTTCGAAGCACCTACCAATACAACAATCTCACCATCATGACCATGGGCTATTTGGAAGGGAAGCTCACAGGCCTGGGATGGGAGGGTGCCATCCGGCAGCGAATCTTCGGACCGCTACGCATGACGCATTCCAATTTATCCGTCGAGGAAATTGAAAAGACCGACGATCACGCACTGCCTTACGAGATGAAGAAAGACGCAGTGACTAAGGTTCCGTATCACGGCATCGAAGCCATCGGCCCGGCGGGCTCGATCAACTCCAGTGTCGATGATATGTCGCATTACCTGGATTTCCAACTCGGCGACGGCAAGTACGGAGACAAGCGCATCGTTTCGGAAAGCAATCTGCGCGAAATGCACAGCCCACAAACAGCCATATCCGATCCGCCGCCGGCGTTCAGCTTGCCCGGATTGGGGCACTTCAGCTACGGCCTGGCTTGGGTCGTGACCTCGTATCGCGGCCACAATCTGGTGTGGCACAACGGCGGCATTGACGGCTTCTACGCGCTGCTCTCGATGCTCCCCGATGACCATATAGGGGTGGTAGTGCTCACCAATCTGCCCCATGGACAAACGCCCGAAGTCCTTGCCTATAACGTCTACGATCACCTGCTCGGTCTTGATCCTCTGCCGTGGTTCGATCGCTTCAAAGAATTGGAAGCGAAAGAAAGGCAGCAAGAGGAAGAAGGGAAAAAGAACAAACAAACGGACCGCAAAACGGGCACGCATCCATCGCACAATCTTTCCGAATACGCAGGTGAATACGAAAATCCCGGCTACGGAAAGATTCGAGTGAATCAGAAAGGTGACGCTCTCGAGCTAGCGGTGAACAAACTGGGGCCGTGGCCGCTTGAGAACTATCACTACGATGTTTTCGAAGTACCCGAAGGTTCGGACAGCATTGTTGCCGGCGAAAAATTTCAGTTTGAAATGAACAAGAAGGGAGACATTGCTCGTGTCTCCGCTGCCCTGGAGCCCAGCCTGGGGGAGGACATCGTTTTCACTCGGGCGCCCGAGAAAATCGCGGCACATATCTTGCAGAGCCTCATTGGAGACTACGTACTAAAGGGCCAGGCCATGAATGTGGCCCTCATTGATGGTGTGCTTCGCCTCACCGTGCCAGACCAGCCGCAATATGAGTTGGTACCTACAAAAGGTCTGTCATTCGACGTGAAGGGCTTTCCTGGCTTCAGTATCGAATTTCAGAAAGATACCTCGGGAAAAATCTCCGAAGCTGTTTTCAATCAGCCGAACGGAATCTTTCGCGCGGCGAGAAAGTAGAGTGCGAATTTGTTAGCTGGAACCAAATGGTCATATTCGCGAGACGGGTTCATCGAGACGAGCGCGACTGGTGGCGACTCTTGAGAATAGACGCTCTTACTCTGCGCGAAATTCATGTCCGTCTCAAGTCTTCGTTTGAAACCAGCTTCGGCAAGATCTGGGAACGCCGCATTTTGCTGGTGGAAGCCTGCAGCGACGGCCTTTCCGGCTGGGGCGAAGTTACCGCCGGCGAAGGCCCATTCTACAATCCAGAAACTACCGATACTTCGTGGTCCATTTTTTGTGGCTTCGTCGCACCGCTGGCTATGGCAAAGAATATCGAGGCACCAGGCGACGTGCCAGCTTTGTTGGCCCCAATTCGCGGTCACGAGATGACCAAGGCTGCGCTAGAAAACGCTTTGTGGGACATCGAGTCGCAGCGCCGTGGTACCCCTCTGGCCTTGCTGCTTGGCGGTACAGCGCGAGAGATCGCTTGTGGCGTCTCGTTGGGCATACAAACCAATCCGGATGCCTTGCTTTCCATGATCGAAAGGGAATTGGCGGCAGGCTATCAACGCATCAAACTCAAAATCAAGCCTGGCAAGGATCTGGAATTTGTCGCCGCGGTTCGCAAGCGCTTTCCCGCCGTGCGGCTCATGGTGGATGCGAATTCCGCATACCATCTGGAAGAGGCCGCTCACTTGAGGGAATTCGACGCTTACGACCTCATGATGATTGAGCAGCCGCTCGCCTGGGATGACATTTTCGATCATGCCAAATTGCAATCCCAAATGCGTACACCCATTTGCCTCGACGAGTCCATTCACAACGCCAGCCACGCTCGTGCCGCGATTGAGTTAGGTGCTTGCCGGATCATCAACATCAAACTCGGGCGCGTCGGCGGTCACAGCGAAGCGTGCCGCGTTCAGGAACTTTGCCGGCAGCGTTCCATACCGGTATGGTCCGGCGGAATGCTGGAAACCGGGATCGGGCGCGCCCACAACATCGCCATGTCTTCGTTGCCGGGCTTCACACTTCCCGGTGACGTTTCCGCCAGTCGGCGCTACTGGGATGAAGACATCATCGAGCCGGAGGTGGAGGTCACTCCGAAAGGAACAATCGTGGTGCCCACCATTCCGGGCCTGGGATATTCCGTGCGCCGGAAGCGCATCGAGCACTTAACGGTGCGCCAGCAGGTTTTCCACGCCAAGAATGGAGAAGTTTCCGTGGAAGGAGCGGCATAGGATGAGTGAGGGCCATTCTATTGCGCGCCGGATTACGCGGCGCGAAGCGATCAAGTCCGGTGCGGCGGCCTCGATCGGGGCCATTGCCGCTCCTTTCCTCAGCAAAGGACGGTATGTCCTATTTGCGGACTCAAACGCGGAGTATTCATCACGCGCGGTCGAACTGGTTGGCCGAACGACGGTCATCGACATGCTCAGCCCGTTTGCCATCAGCCCTTCGCGCCATGCGCAAATGTTTGCACACCCGGAGACCTTTACGCCCTCTGACATCCAGCAATTCCGCAGCTCCGGCATCCGCGTTTTTCACATCGCCATTGGCAACGGCGGTCCCGACGCCTACACCGAAAGCCTGCAGTACTTCGGGCTCTGGAACGGATTCATCGCTCATCACGGGCAAAGCCTGATGCGCACCGATAGCCTTGCCTCTTTCGATGAGTTGAAGAAATCCGAGAAGATTGGCGTGCTCTTGGGTCTGCAGAATTCCGAACACTTTCGTGGTCCGGACGATGTTGATTTGTTCTTCAGCCTGGGGCAGCGTGTTTCGCAGCTCACCTACAATTCGCGCAACCTGATTGGCAATGGTTCCACCGAGCGCCGCGACGATGGCATCAGCGATTTCGGAATCGCCATCGTCCAGCGCATGAACAAGCTGGGCATGGCCGTCGATGTTTCACACTGCGGCGACCACACCACGCTGGACTCCTTCGAGATTTCCAAGAAGCCCGTGCTGATCACGCACGCCAATTGCCGCGCTCTGGTTCCTCACCCGCGCTGCAAGACCGACGAAGCCATCAAGAAAATGGCAGCAAACGGCGGAGTCATGGGCATCACCGGGGTGCGCATGTTTGTCAAGGTCGATGAGCCCACCACCATCGAAGACGCCCTCAATCATTTCGACCACGTCGCAAAACTGGTTGGCGTAGAGCACCTTGGCGTGGGCAGCGACTCTGACCTGCAGGGCTACGACAAGATGCCTCCCAAAGAAAACGAGCAATTGCGCGCAGGCTACAAGGGCAGCTATGCTTTCCGCGAAAAAATCGACATCGAAGGCTTGAACCACCCGAAGCGGATGTTTGACCTGGCGGAAGGTTTGATTCGCCGCAAGTACAGCGATTCCGATATCGAACTGATCCTCGGCGGCAATTTCAAGCGTGCGCTCACGGCCATTTGGACGATTTGATACCAGAGCAGAAAGCGTTGCGGGCCCAATTCACTTCTTAAGGAGAATTCTCTTGTTCACATTGATGAGTTCAACGGCCATTCGAACCGGAACTACGCTACTGCTTGCTTCGTGCCTGTCCGCTTCGCTAACGCCCGGCCAAGGTCCTGCTCCGCAAGGTTCTGCAAAATCGCAGCCTGAAGCTAAGACTTCCGATCGAAAGCTCCCTCCCAGCGCACCGGAGCTTACCGCCACGGACCTCCAAGCCTTCCTCGACGGCCTCCTCCCGGCGCAGCTCGAGCGCGAAGACATTGCCGGCGCTGTCGTTGCCGTCGTAAAGGATGGCAAGGTTTTGTTTGCGAAGGGCTACGGCTTTTCCGACGTCCAGAAACGCAAGTCCGTATCACCCGCAGAAACTCTCTTCCGACCGGGGTCTATCTCCAAACTATTCACCTGGACTTCGGTGATGCAGCTTGTTGAGCAGGGCAAGCTCGATCTCGACCGCGACGTAAATGATTATCTGGACTACAAGATTCCGCCGGCTTTCTCTAAGCCCATTACCTTGCGCAATATTTTGACCCACACGCCGGGTTTCGAGGAGACCGCCAAGGAACTGTTCGTCGCGGACGCTTCCAAAATGCGGCCGCTCGGCGAGTATTTGCGCGAGCATATCCCCGGACGAATTTTTCCTCCCGGCGTGACGCCCGCCTACTCGAATTACGCGACCGCCATGGCCGGCTACATCGTTCAGCGCACCTCTGGAAAGCCTTTCGAGCAGTACGTGGCCGACAACATCTTCATCCCCCTGGGCATGGGCCACACGACCTTCGTTCAACCGCTTCCTGCTAACTTGTCGTCCTTCATGTCCAACGGTTACCAGCAGGCTTCCAAAGAGGCCAAGCCCTACGAATTTGTACAAGCATTTCCTGCCGGGAGCGTGGCCACGAGCGCCGCCGACATGTGTATTTTCATGATGGCGCACTTGCAAGATGGCCGGTGGAATGACAAGCAGATCCTTAAACCAGAAACCGCAAAATTGATGCACGCCCGCGCATTCGCTTCCGATCCACGTTTGAACGGCATGGCTCTTGGTTTTTATGAAGAGACAAGAAATGGCCATCGAATCATCGGCCATGGCGGAGATACACTCTACTTCCACAGCGATCTGCACCTTATTCATGACTCCAATGTTGGGTTCTTCGTGTCCTACAACAGCGCTGGGAAAGGAGAAGTCAGCGGACGAACTATTCTTTTTGAGAAGTTTCTCGACCGCTATTTCCCATACACACCATCGGCGCCGGCAGTAGCCAGCGCAAAAGAAAACGCAGAGCAGGTCGCCGGCCTTTATGTCGCCAGCCGGCGCGGGGAGAAATCCTTCCTTAAAGTCACAGAGTTCCTTGGTCAGGCGAAAGCATTTGCCAATTCCGATGGCACCCTCAGCATTGACCCTCTCAAGGACACCAATGGAGAGTTGAAACGCTACGAGGAAATCTCCCCGCTTCTCTACCGCCAAGTCCACGGGCAAGATCTGATTGGATTTCACAAGAATTCAAATGGCCTGATGGAGTTCTCCATCGATTATCCGTTCTTCGTTTTTGAACGCGCCAGCATGGCGGACAACAAGAATTTCAACATGGCCATCATCGTGCCGTGCCTGATCTTCATTGCGCTTGCGGTACTCTTCTGGCCCGTGGGGGCGTCCATTCGCTGGCACTATGGAACGAAGCTGGACCTGACTCCCTCCGAAAAGCGCTTGCGACTGGCGGTCCGCCTCGTTTGCATTGTGGATCTGGTCTTTGTAGTTGGGTGGCTCATATTCATTTCCGGCACAAACGACGTCACTAACTTGAGCCGCAGCCGCGATCCGCTCCTGTACCTTCTCGAGATTCTCGGAGTGATCGCCGCCATGGGCACTCTGATTGTAATTCTCCACGCGTTCCGAAGCTGGGCAAAGACGGGCAAGTGGATATGGGCGAAATTGTTTGATGTCGCCCTCGCTCTTGCATGTATTGGCTTTACCTGGTTCATCTGGCACTGGAACCTCATCAATTTCAACCTGAGATACTAAACGAATATTCGACGGTTCGGTGAGCGACCCTATGCGCTTCGACAGTGTCATCATTCGGGAGATTCACCTGCGCTGGAAAGAAGCTTTAGAGACAAGTCTTGGCTCCATCTCGGGTCGGAACATTGTTCTGCTCGGTCGAAAGGTCGGCCGGGGAGAACGGCCCGCGTCCACCCCCATCGCCGGTGGCTTCCATCAAGTCGCTGTACGCCACTTGCGCTATATTCCCCTTGCCACGGGGGAGGCCGCATGACGCACTTTGTACCCGCGGACGCACGTCGCACGAAGAACTCAATCATCATATACATAATGCTGACAGCGGCGCTCAGCTCGAGTTTCTATCTGCTCGTTATTCACCGGTCGAGCGCGGGCCGAAGCCCAGGCCTCCTGATCCTCGGACTCATGTGGTGCCCTGGAGTTGCAGGCCTGCTGACGCGGCTTGGTTTCCAGCGCAACTTGCGCGGCCACGGCTTCGGCGGGGGACAGGCCAAATATCAATTCGCGAGCTACTGGACTCCGCTAGTGTATTCGAGCATCGTGTACGTTCCGTTCTGGCTGGCTGGTTACTTCGATCCGAAAAACCGCACGCTAGACGCTCTGATGCACCGCCTCCCGCAACTGCCGCACGCGGCGGCGCTGCCGGTACTTTTCTTGTTTCTCGC
>WNFW01007745.1_pt1 | contig 11023 bp, 11 predicted proteins | sample 5400131 | NCBI WGS metagenome assembly WNFW01 (sample SAMN13153362, study PRJNA577476) | soil metagenome | isolation source: 20 cm soil or saprolite under grassland replicate 1 | place: USA:California | collected 2016-06-15
GATGCCTCTGGCGTAGGGACGGGGGCTGCTGGGATGACGGGTGGGGGCGCTTGCGCCGTCCTGGTCCCCCTCTTATTCGAAAATCGCTACGGGATACCGTGCTTAAGGAGGGTATCATCTAGTCGGTCATGTTGGTGGTGGTAAGAGTGCTGCTCCAATTCTACTACGGCCAATCCCTCTGCTGCCGCGGAACGCACCTGAGGGTCGGGGTCTGTTTGTAGCGTAGAGAACAGGATAGTGTTTATATCGTCGTGCTGTATGTTCTCAGCTGATTCCTCCAGGTCCAATTCTGCCAGTCCCTTTGCAGCTGCATAGCGCACATTGGGATCAGAGTCTGTTTGCTGATGTATCGCTTCATTGACTTCCTTTTGTGGCATCATATGGTATTTTCCTCTCGTTCAAACTATCAATCCCACCATGAAACTGGCCGAATCTGCCTCTTTATCCTGGTGGTCTACTCTGCAACTGAAGTGGCTTCACAAGCCAGAGGAGTAGCAGCTCCCTTCGCCAGAAGAATTGTGCCAGAGCGACCAATGTAACGTTGGGATTTACAGTGAGGTTTTGTTGTTCTGTGCCACCGTGATGACGACTTTTCCTCGGGCGTGTCCTTCTTCCAGATAGATGAAATCTTCTTGCGTGTAATCAATGACCTGGTCTGCCCCAATTGAGCGCGCCAGGTCCACATTCAGCGTGCTGCACACGGCAGTGACTTCCGCCCCGAATGCTTTGGCAATCTGCACGGCAAAGGTCCCCACCCCACCAGACGCGCCATGAATCAAGACCTTTTGTCCAGGCTGAATCTGTCCTGTATCACGAAGACCCTGCAGTGCGGTGAGTGCCGCTACAGGGGCGGCGGCAGCTTCCTCAAACGAACTATTCGTCGGTTTTAACGCCACTCTGTTTTCAGGAACAGATGCATATTCGGCAAAACTGCCCTTCCATGCTCCAAACACCTCATCCCCTGGCTGAAACTGCGTGACGTTGCTGCCAACGGCTTCCACCCGCCCGGCGATGTCAGCGCCGAGTCTCGGGTCTTTTGGTTTGCGAAGCCCACCCGTGATGATGCGGGCCAGAAAAGGACCTCTCGTAGCCAGGTCAAGTGTATTTACGGATGCCGCATGAATCTTTACCAGGATTTCACCGTCGTTGGGAGTAGGTTTCTCCACCTCTTTGAATTGAAGAACATCTGGTGGGCCATATTTTGTGTGGACAATTGCTTTCATGTGAGTCTCCTCCAGGATTGCTTCATGTTGTATGTTGTGAAAGAAGTATGCCTCTCAAGTGTGGGGAAAATATGTCCAAACTGTAGCAATACGGTAGCGCTTTCGTAGGGCGGTGTGGGCATCTGTGACAAAATTGTGACATTTACACAACAAAGCGATATCCAACGCTCCAAACCGTCACAATCTTCTCACCAACCGTCCCCAGCTTTTTTCGCAAGCGCGTCATATGGGTATCGACGGTGCGATCAAAGCCATCGTAATCATAGCCCCGGAGATGTTGTAGGAGAAACTCGCGACTGAAAGCGCGACCAGGGTGCGAGGCGAGCAGCAAGAGCAATTCATATTCTTTAGGAGTCAGATCAAGTTCCACTCCATCAAGCGTTACAACGCGCTCAAGTTCATAGATGCAGAGCGCTCCACGCACAAGAGGAGCCGAGGTTGTAGGCAACGAAGATTGCTCTCCCGCCGAAACATCTTCAGTAGAAGCCCTCAGCGGAGGGCGTATCAATTCCTTCGCGCCTCCTGGGTGCGGTGGGGAGGCATCCTGAGAGGGCGCAATGAATACTTCCTTTCCGACTGCCTGAGCTTTGCTAGACGCGGTAGCGTCGTTGGCAGTCGGAATAATAGATTGTGCCCCTCCATTGGTTCTGTTCGATACCGGCGATGAAGAGCGACTATCCAATTCAACTCTACGCAGCACAGCTCGCACCCGCGCCAACAACTCATGTATACTGAACGGCTTGGAAACATAGTCATCAGCTCCCACCTCTAACCCCAGCACGCGGTCAATCTCCTCAGTCCGCGCCGTGAGCATAATAATTGGCATCACATAATGCTGCCGCAATTGGCGACAGACTGCCAGCCCATCCAATCCAGGCAGCATCCAATCTAGGATAACGAGATGCGGATGTGGACAAAAGAGGTCTTAACAGAACTCGATATGAAAAAACTTTCCTCCCGTTTTTTATTTTGCAGCCTTACGCCGTCTTGGGAATAGGATGAACAAGCACTTTTCCTCGCTCCCATGTGGTTTAGGGCGTCGGATAAACATGCAGTCCCCCTCCTGGCATAGTTGCAACGGGAGGCTGCCTGCCTGACTCTTTTTATTCGCATCAAGGAGGTAGCAGGCAGGCGATGGTGTTTGTCGGGTTGTATACATTGACCCAAGCTATAGCGGTGTATGCGGCTGCTTTTCTGACTGGATGATGGGTGGGTTGTACCACGAAAGGCGTTCCGATGTGGTACATACGCGTGGTTCCTCTGAAAACTTGCTCTCCTCGCGTTTGGGTATTTTCAATATAATATTCTCCACTTTTTTGTGAATACTTCCCTTGGTGTTCTCTTTCAGGGATTTCAGTATATTTACAGTTGTAACTGAGGTATTTTGCATGTATACTAGATACGAGCATTCGATGAGTGACTGCACACTCCCCGCACGACCCGCAGATTGTCAAGACACATTGGTATGTTTAAAGGTCTCTCGACTGGGAATCTCTCGTGACCTTGAGGGCGCTTGTTTGAACGAGAGGAGTTGCCCTTCAGAAGCACAAGAGTGGAGAGAAAGAGAAAAAAGGAGATTTTCCCTATGTCAGGCGCACCCCACCCTTTTCGGTTCATCACGTTCATCGAGTTAAATATGTCTGGAGATTGGTCCGGAGGTGATGTTGCAGATGATGGATTTACAAACTGGGAGTTGTACGATGTGCAGGATGAGAACTCCTCCCCTTCTCTCACCATTACTCGCTCGGACGGGAAAGTCCTGTCCTTTCCTGTGACGAAAGGCTTTGGATTTCAGACTCTGAACAATCTCATCAAGTTGGTTACAGAATTTGAAGGCTCTGATGGGCCTTTCCAGTGACGACGTTTCCTGTTCGTTGACAAAGAGTACTCGGTGGTTGGGTCAATGCCATGATGGGGTCTTGGTGTTGTACAAGGTGATTGGAGCATGTGGCTGTCAGGAGCAAAATTGCAGCGTTTACAAACAACCTGGGAGGTTGTTTGAGCGGAAATTTTGAGCGTAGCGTCTCCTGACAGCCACATGTGTGTTCTGCACAGAGCTTTCTTTGTATGACAGGCTCTCTTGTCTTCATTGGATAGCTTTATAGATCGAGGATAATTTTTCTGTAGTGTTAATGGTAGGGGAAGGAATACTAGTTTTTCCACTACAGGTACATCTGAGTCTTGCATCAGTTTTGTGAACGAGTAGGCTTTTGCTCCGGTTACGGATGACTAACCTTGCTTGATGGGATTGTTGGTGTTTTTAACCAGTCTGCAAAGACTGCACCTGGGTTTCTCGCTCCCCCATCTGCCATAATCTCAGAGGCTTTTTGTAACAGCAGATGCGGGTCATGTCTTTGACAGGCGATTTTATAATACGTCAAGGATTTCTGATCTCCTAACTTCTCTGCTAAGAGGTGTGCATAATACTCTGTTTCGTTTATATCCTTTTTGTGCTGTTTCCTAACGTTTATATATCTTTCTTGAGTGTTTTTCTCTGATCGCTGTGAAGATGTTACATAGCTGCTGTGTACTTTCTTCACATCTGCACGAGTCTCATTTTGTTCAGGCTCATCTTCGACAATCGGAGTTTTCATTTTGAGTTTATAGAACTTCTTAATCCGTGCTTTATCAGCGTCGTCGATTTCCACTTCAAGTAACCCATGCTCAACTGCTTTATTGAGTCCTTCGATCACTGACTTATTGGAAAGTCCTGTACCGTGGTCTATCCGCTCTCCATCCTTTTTCTTTCTGCCGTACATGAATTCATCGGTAGTGATTTTTTTCACCATGTCAAATTCACTGTATCCCCACGTATGCTTGAGCACATATTCCACTAACTTCATTTCAGCAAGGCTGGTGACTTTGGCGGTAATATCTGTCCACTCATTGGGGAGCCGGAAGAAATTTGCTTCTGGTTTGCTAAAGCCTGCAAATTGATGGTCTGTCGATGTGTTCATACAAGAAACACATCCATTGTAAATCTTCTCTAGCTTGTCCTGTCAACCTTATTTCGGGGTTTCGGGTAATCATCTTTTCAGGATATCGGGTTTACGGTATTTCCTGTTTTCAGGTTTTCGGGGTTTACTTCTTTCCGGATAAATACGCTTCGAGGGCAAATTGGACAACCTCATAGTCTTTGATATCCTGCTCTTGGGCATGTTGTTTAATCCGTTTTATCAGGCTTGGTGGCAGTTGTGTGGAATACTTTTCCGCTTTCGAGCTTTCCGGTATTCGGGGTTTCAGGGTTTCCTGATTACCCGAAAGAGTGTTTTCAGGTTTTCCTGATTTCGGGTTTTCTGGTAAAGCTACTTTCATACTTTCAGGTTTACCCGTTTTCGGGTTTTCGGGGAAGTTCCACAGAAACAGTATCATTTTTTGATGTGAAAAGAGAGGGTTTCGGTTTTTTCTCCAAATTCATCAGTTGGGTATAATCAGCCATATTATGTTTCTAAATCTAAATCTTTCCCAGCATTCCTGACATGCTCAATTCCTGCCTGGGGGATGTGCTGTAAAAAGATCGTCCCGAGTACTTCATCAGACAGTTTAATGGCATCACGAGGAAGTCCTTTGGAGTAGGCAAATATCTCGGTCAATGCTTCCTGGGTAAATGGAAGTTCAGACTTGTTACCGGATGCGATACTCCATCGGAATTTCAGCATGTCTTCAAGGTCAATCGGGGACATGGGATTAATGGCTATGGGTATCATTCGGGAGGCAAGTTCTTTGTAGCGTTTGACCTTTTGAGACAGTTCTTCTTGTCCGGTTAAGACAATCTGCAACAGCTTGACATCTGAGGTTTCATAATTCAGCAGATAATGCATGAGTTTTAAGATATCGCGGGTCATATTTTGGGCTTCATCCACAAACAGCGTCGGGACTTTGCCTTGCTGGTATTGGTCAATGAGAAATGCTTCAAACAATTTTAAGGAACGTTCATAGGCTCGGTCTGTGGAGACGCCAAAGGCATCCATGACCGCACGTAAAAAGGAATTTGACGTTTTAATATTGCGTGCAATGAGTAACCTGAGTGTGTAGGTTTCATCTTCGCTGAGTTCCTCATACAGTCGTCTGAGAATGCTGGTTTTTCCAGACCCGATAGAGCCATACATATACAAGGGTGCTGTTCGGTGTTTGGTCATGTATTCCACTTTGGAGGTAGCTTGTTTGACCTGATCGTTGAGATAGAGGAAGCGGGGACTAGGGGAGAGCCGGAACGGTTCTTCGTCAAGGCGGAAATAGGCAAGTACATCCATATCTTTATAAGTAGTAGCATACTTGAGAGAAGTAATCAAGGAGAATATGGTACTTCGGGCAACTCAGGCATTGTATGCACCTCTTTCAAAAGTGGCACATGGAGCAGGGGAGAGGGTGTACACTAATGAACGCCCAGACCACCTATCCGAAAACTGCTCATCCACATACTGCCCACTCAGTGAGACATTGATGCACCTGTGCTCACGAAACCCTTCCCACGTGCGTAGCTGACTTTTCTCCGCACTGCTTTGCGCTTCACTCTCACTCGATCATGTTTCGTGTTGCCCACTGGTTCCAAGAACGCTCCCGCTCGGATGAAAGCAGCACAACCCGTGTGCAACGTCCCTCCGCGTTCTCTGCTCAACTTCCTTGACAGCAAGGCGTGAGTGAGTCAGGGGGGCTCACCCAAGCCTCTGGAGAGACGGCCTCCTCTTAGCTTCAAGTAGCGCACTGATCAGGACCAACCAAGGCCAGCAACATCGCCTCTTCTAGCACAATACTGTGCATTGAAGATTATCTGACTCACAATACGTCCCGCGAGGACAGATGCCGCAGGTGCTTTCACACGGGATACCATTGGTATTCGGCCCGCCGCAGTAAAAAACTCCACTAGCCTGGTCGGGCCCACAGTCTCCGCAGCCGGAGCAATCTGCCCGAGTCTGACAGGGCTTGGCGCACGAGCCATTACAGAGGCCGACTCGGCCGGAGCCACAGCAGATGCCGTTGCTACAGTTCCCCGAGCAGCAGTCGCTATTCGTCGTGCAAGTGCCCTCGTTGGCAGTACAGGTGACGCAAATGCCGCCCTGACATATCAGACCGGGGCAGCACAGGTTCTTTTTATTATTACACCCTTGACCTAGTTTTTTGCAGGTTTTATCTGCTAAGGCGGTGCCAATGCCAGAGAGACCCAGGATGCCACCAAGCGTGGTGGCGGCGATGGTTTTGAGGGCCTGACGGCGTGAAGTAGCCGTCGCCAAGGCTTTGGTCAGGTCGTCGAAGCGGGAAGGTTCCATCTCTTTTCCGTCCTTTCTGGATGCATCCAAATCAGGCATGATGCGATCCAAAGTATCCACTCCTGGGGAAAATACCATAAAGGTCACAACGATACAGAGGAACGAGACGCAAAGACAGCTTACCGTGGGGTTCTTCACGAAGTATACCTGAGCTACAGGCAAAAAACAAGTGCCATGACCACCCAGTTTGGGAACCAGATGGTGGGCAGGATGAGAGGAGCAGTGGGCAGCATGTTGATGAGCATTTTAAGAGAACACGAGGGGTGTGGGCAGAATGGAGGTGAGCAAAGCGGGCAGGGTCATCTTCATCAAAAACAAGAGAGTATATTATGCTGCCTTTTTCTTCACGTCAATATACCTATAGAGCGTTGCGCGTGAAATGTTCAGGGTCTTACAAATCTCATCAATGGTATGATTTTTATCATCGTATAAGGATTGTGCTATCGCTATCTTTTTCGGTGTATTGAGTGCTTTTGGTCTGCCGCCAAGTCTCCCTCTGGCTCTGGCTGCTTGGAGTCCTGCTTTGGTGCGTTCCCTGATAATGTCCCGCTCAAACTCAGCGAGTGCGCCGAACATATGAAACACAAGTTTTCCTCCTGGTGTGGTGGTGTCAATGTTTTCGGTGATGCTCTGAAATTCGACGTTTCTAGTGTTGAGGTCTTTGACGATTTCAATGAGTTCTTTTAATGATCTGCCTAACCTGTCCAATCTCCATACAACTAAAGTATCCTTTTCTCTGACACAGGCGAGTGCTTCCAGTAATCCTGGCCGCTCTGGTTTTGCTGAACTGATAATGTCTGTAAAGATTTTCCTGCATCCGATTTTTTCCAGTGCATCTTTTTGGAGGTCAAGGATTTGTTCTGTGGTAGATACTCGCGCATAGCCGATTAACATAGGTTCTATCGTCTCAAAAGTCAGGGAGGAGTGCAAGAGTTTTGAGAAACGAGCAGCATTAAAAGATAGCCAGTTGACCGTTTTTCTTCTGCTCCTGTCTGGTGAAGTGCAACCCCAGGACAGCTTTATACATCACTCTGGACAGTAAGAAGACCTGCTCGATTTCTTCTGTTTTGGGTACTCTGCCGAGTTCGTTGTGGAGGGCAACCGCTATTTTTTCCTGATTGTCTCAAAACTCAACCATTATGTCAAGTAGTAAAACGATGATAAAAAGATGAGTATTGAGATAGAGCGTTGATCGGTGATGGTGCTGACAATTCCTGCTCCTGGTGGTGTCCCAAAAAGGGAGCAGCCTGTTGAAAAAGTCCAATTTAGCTCATCAATTTCCATTTGATATCAAAACCTGCGCTAAAAAGAAGAACAGATGTTGGATCAAAGTCATCAATAGAGGCATTTTTTAACAGGCTGATCTATTCTACAGCGCACTCTTTCCCTGTTCATTCAACGCATGAAATATAATGGTGAAAATTGCATTTTAATAGTCCTTGGCAGAGGGTTTTGTTCTGCCAAAGACTCTTCCGTAATGTATCGCATGCACGTTTCGTCAAAATAGTAGAACTGACGATGCTCTGACTTTCAGAGAGAGGACTTCACATCGGCATGAGTAGAACTATCACATCAGAGGTGCTTGTCGCCTATTCGCTTTGCCCACAAAAAGCGTTTCTCCTTCTGTGTACTGAGGAGAAAGGAACTCTTCACGAATATGAGCAGATACTTCAACAGCAGCAACATGCGACGCAAAGTCACTCACTCAAAGCCCTCTTACAAATGAACCTAGATATTCGCTCCTACACGCCCGCTGCTCTCATAAGCGCGTGTGATGTTCTTTACAATGTAACCCTCAAGGTCGAAGAACTCGAAGCGGTTTGCAGTATGTTAACCAAAGTCGCGCAACCGTCATCACTGGGCGAATATAGTTACGAACCCGCGATTGTTGTGGGAACACACAGTATCACCAAAGAGCAAAAACTGGAGCTACTTTTTGCTGGATATGCCTTGGGGAAAATCCAAGGGAAATTTCCTGAACATGGGAAGATTATCGACGTAGATGGTAGCTCTCACCAGATCAAGTTAGGGGAGAGTGAGAACATCCTTCTTCCATTGCTCCAACCCCTGCAAAAATGGGCCACAGCTTCATCTTCCCAACCACCCCCTCTTCTGTTGAATAAACACTGTGCCTCTTGCCAATTTCGGGATCTTTGTCAGGCTAGGGCTGTGAAAGAAGACAACCTGAGCCTGCTCGCAGCTATCAAGCCGAAAGATGTACAACATTATGGAAAAAAGGGGATTTTTACGGTCAAACAACTCTCATATGTATACAAGCCGAGAAGGCCAAGTAAACGAGCAAAAAACCTTCATGCAGTGCATAAGCCGGAATTACAAGCATTAGCTATCAGAACCGAAAAAATCTACTTGCAACAAATCCCTACGTTCTCTCGGCAGCATGTTGAATTGTTTTTCGATATCGAGGGCATACCTGATCGACAGCTCTATTACCTGATCGGCCTTCTGGTATGTGAGGAGAATACTTGCAGGTATCAAGCTTTTTGGGCCAATACGGATCAAGACGAAGGGCAAATGTGGAGCGACTTTCTTGGAACAGTGAGCCAATATCCCAATGCCCCTCTCTACCATTATGGAAGTTATGAGTCGAAGGCGATGACGACACTGTCGAAACGGCATGGAACAGAGAGTACTGGTCTCGAAAAGCGTCTCATCAACATTAATGCCTCTATCTCTGGGAAAGTGTACTTTCCAGTGCAGTCAAACGGTTTGAAGGAGATTGGCAAATTCCTTGGAGCGAGGTGGACTGCACTGAATGCTTCTGGATTGCAAAGTCTTGTGTGGCGGTACTACTGGGACGAAACCAGCGAAACGCATTATCAAGACCTGTTAATTACGTATAATCAGGAGGATTGTCTGGCGCTGAAGTTGCTAGTAGATGAGCTCTCTCACATAAAGGAATCGGCACAAACACTTTCTCATGTCGATTTCATCGATCAACCGAAACGACTGACAACGCAAACGGGCGAGCAAGTTCATAGCCAATTTGAAACGATGCTCGAATTTGCTCATGCAAACTACGACAAGAAGAAGATACGTTTTCGTCCGAACGAAGAAGAACAAAAGCCTGTTCAAAGGAAGAAGAAACGTGGCTCGAAAAAAGGCTATCAAGGACAGAGAAAAGTGCAGCCCAAAGCTACGAAAGTCATCCACGTGCCTGCACGTGAAGTGTGCCCTCATCATGATGAACCCCTTCGACCTACAGAGCGACTTTCTAAAAGAGTTATTATTGATCTTGTCGTCGCAAAAAACGGAATGCGAAAAACAATCATCGAGTATGTGGGTATCCAGGGATACTGTGCCAAGTGTAAAAAGTCGTTTGCGCCACCTGAGATCAAAAAATACGGCCCAAACCCGCTCTATGGATATCAATTTCAAGCTTGGCTCGTCTACCAACGGGTTGCTCTGCGCATGACCTATGCAAGTATTGCTGAAATGGTGGCAGAGCAGTTTCATGAAAAAATACCCCTAAATTGCACGGTCTTTGCCATTACGACACTGAGTTCCGCATATGCTGAGACTGAAAAAGGCATCATTCGGCACCTCCTTGAGTCTCCCTTTCTTCACGCCGACGAGACTCCCATCAATATCAAAGCTTCGACACAATATGTGTGGACTTTCACGACTGACAAATACGTCATCTTTAAACTCAGCAAAACCAGAGAAGCAGCGATTGCTTATGAGTTTTTGGAGGACTACCACGGCATTCTTATCACCGATTTCTATTCTGGCTATGATGCCATTGCATGTAGACAACAGAAATGTTGGGTGCATCTCATTCGTGATCTAAACGACGATCTCTGGGAGTACCCGTTTGATAGCGAGTATGAAACCTTTGTGTCTGAAGTTAGAAACTTGATTATCCCGATTATGGAAGCGGTACAGAAATACGGCTTGAGAAAACGGCATCTCCAGAAATTCATGCAGCACGTCGAGGCATTTTATAGAAGGACAATTACTGGCAAACAATACACATCCGAACTAGTCATTAAATACCAAAAACGGTTTGTCCGCTATCGAGAAAGTCTCTTTACCTTTCTCGAATACGATGGGATACCCTGGCATAATAACACTGCGGAAAGAGCCTTGAGACCTATTGCTCAGCAACTACAAATTTCAATGAGTTTACGCGAGGTTACAACTCAGGAGTATCTCCGTTTGCTTGGCATTAAGCAGACCTGCCGCTTTCAGAATAAATCATTTTTTCAGTTTCTTCTCTCGCGAGAGATAGATATTGATCTGTTTGTGGGGGGCCATCGTCTCAGCAAATCCATATTGGTTGATTGATGTGCTGATAGCAGGCGAACGACGACCAATAAATCAGACTCCTGTACAACAGAAGTAAAGGCGGTAAGGAATAGAATGATGCATAGTTGCATGTGAATGAGAAAGGCTACGGCAATGATGGGAAGCAAGCAGCGGCACTTTGCCCCGCTCATCAATGTCTCTTTAGAAGACTTGGTGCCAGTAGATCACTTCTACCGGCATCTGGAACAATCACTTGACCTCTCGTTC
>WNFW01012609.1_pt1 | contig 11017 bp, 14 predicted proteins | sample 5400131 | NCBI WGS metagenome assembly WNFW01 (sample SAMN13153362, study PRJNA577476) | soil metagenome | isolation source: 20 cm soil or saprolite under grassland replicate 1 | place: USA:California | collected 2016-06-15
AAGCGCGACGAGCCGCTCTTCGAGATCTCGACCGACAAGGTCGACGCCGAAATTCCGGCGCCCGCCGCGGGGAAGCTCGTCGAGATCAAGGTGCAGGAGGGGCAGACCGTCCCCGTCCAGACGCTGGTCGCGGTCCTGGAAACCGACAAGGGCGCGGCCGTGTCGGCCCCGGCCGCCGCCGCGGCTCCTGTCCCAAAGCCCGAGCCCCCGAAAGCCGCCGCTCCCGTCCGCCCCAGTCCGCCTCCGTCCGCCCCTGTGTCCGCCCCCGTAGCGAAGGGCGACGGCACGGAGACCGCCGAAGAGCGCCTGCGCCGCAAGTCCACACCGCTGGTTCGTAAGATCGCAGCCGAGCATCAGGTCGATATCTCGACGATTCCGGGCACCGGCTTCGCGGGGCGGGTGACCAAGACCGACATCCTCGGCTTCATCGAGCGCGCGCCGGCTCCGTCGGTCTCTGGCCGCGCCAGTCCGTCCCTGTCCGCCCCTGTCGCCCACCCTCAGGTTGAAGCCTGGCCCGGCGACCGCGTGGAGCCGATGTCGAAGATCCGCAAGATCACCGCGGATCACATGATCCAGTCGCGGCGCACGTCGGCGCACGTCACCAGTTACTTCGAGGTGGACTACTCGCGCGTCGCCGAGCTGCGCGCCAAGCACAAGGCGTCGTACGCGGAGGGTGGCGCCAACCTCACCTACCTCGCGTTCATCGTCAAAGCGTGCGCGGAGCAGCTGCGGGCCCACGCCGTCGTGAACTCGGCGGTCTCGGGCGACACCATCATCTACCGCCGCGACATCAACGTCGGCATCGCGGTGGCGTTGGAGTGGGGACTCATCGTGCCGGTGATCAAGCACGCCGACGAGCTGTCGCTGATGGGGCTGACCCGCGCCATCAACGATCTCGGCGAGCGGGCCCGGACCAAGAAGCTGTCCCCGGACGAGATCCAGCGCGGCACGTTTACGATCACCAACCCCGGCGTGTTCGGGTCCTACGCCGGCGCGCCGATCATCAATCAGCCGCAGGTCGCGATCCTCGGCGTCGGCACGATCGAGAAGCGGCCCAAGGTGATCACGCTCCCGGACCGCACCGATACCATCGCGATCCGCGTGATGGGGATGATCTCGATGTCGTACGACCACCGCGTGGTGGACGGCGCCGACGCCGACCGCTTCCTCGCCGACGTCAAGAAGACGCTCCAGGAATTCCCCGAAGGGGCGGTCTGATGGCGCGCGTCCTGACGGCGTGCCGGGTGCGCGTGCCCGCCCACGCGGAGGCCGAGTATGTGGCGACGCTGCGCGAGCTGGCCGGGTTCGCGTCGGCCCGCGGCCAACGCATCTGGCTGTTCCGCAACGCCCGCGACCCCCGGCTGTTCCTCGAGTTCTCCGAGAGCGCGACGGAGATGTCGCATCGCGCGCAGGCGTCACGGCTGCCCGAGGAATTGAAGCTGGAGAAGAAGCTGCAGAGCCTCGCGACGTACGCGCCCGACGCCTGGGACCTGTGGACCGACGTCGCGCTCGCTGCCGAGGCGGAGGCCTGACCGTGGCGCGGCGCACCATCGCCGTCAACGGGGAGACGTGGGAGGTGCGCCCGACGGGGCGCCTGACGGTGTACGGCCGCGACCAGATCGGCCTGCTGTTCCAGCAGGGCACCGGCCCCCAGCGCCGGCGTCGCTTCACGCGATTCACCCCGGTGGGGAGCCGCGGGTACGATGCCGCGATCAGCGAGTTGAGCGATCGCGACTTGCTGGAGCTGTTCCGCGCTTCTCAGCCCGCCTGGACCGCCCCGGAAGGCGCCTACGGCGCACGTTGACCTGCACACGCACTCCACCGCGTCGGACGGCGAGTTTCCGCCCGACGAAGTGGCGCGGCGGGCGCAGTGCGCCGGACTGGCCGCCTTCGCGCTCACGGATCACGACACGACCGCAGGCGTTCCCGCTGCCGCCGCGGCGGGCGCCGCCTCCGGCATCCGCGTGGTGGGCGGCTGTGAGTTCAGTGTGCGCGCGCCGTGGGGCGAGCTGCACGTGCTCGGCTACTTCCTCGAGCCCGGCCAGCCCGCGCTGGAGGAGTTTCTCGAGGCGATGCGCGCGGCCCGGCGCCGTCGCGGGCAGCAGATGGTCGCGAAACTGAACGGCCTCGGCGTCGCGCTCGACGCGGAGCGGGTGACGGCCAGTGTGGGCTCGGGCGCCCTCGGCCGCCCGCACGTGGCGCGCGCCCTCGTGGCCGGCGGCCACACCGCCGACATCACCGAGGCCTTCGACCGCTATCTGGGGCGCGGCCGCCCGGCGTTCGTCGAGAAGCCGCTCCCCGCGCTGCGCGACGTCGCCAAGCTGGTGCACGCCGCCGGCGGCCTCGCGGTCGCCGCCCACCTGGGCGACCGCGGCACCGAGAATCAGCTGCGTCAGTTCGGGGCCGAGGGCCTGGACGGCATCGAGGTGCGGCACCCCAGCCACTCACCCGAGACCGAGGCCCGGTTGCAGCGCATCGCCGCCAAACTCGGTCTCGCGGTGACCGGCGGGTCCGACTGGCACGGCGACACCGAGCTGGGCGAATCCCACGCTGCACTCGGCGGGCTCAAGGTGCCCGCCGCATGGCTCGACCACCTGGAAGAAGTACGGGAGCGCTATCGATGAGCGACCTGTTGGCGATCGGCAGCCAAGCGCCCGGCTTCACCGCCCCGGCGTCCGACGACAAGACCTACACCCTGGTGGACGTGCTCAAGCGCACGCACGTCGCCCTCGTCTTCTATCCCGGGAACAACACCCCCGGCTGAAACCGCCAACTCTCCGCCGTGCGCGATGAGATCGAGCGGTTCCGGCAGGCGGGCATCCAGCCGTTCGGGGTCAACCCGGCGAGCGTGGAGGCCCACGGCAAGTACGTCGAAAAAATGCACTTTAACTTCCCGCTGCTCTCGGATCCCGACCGGGCCATCGCCCGGGCGTATCACGCCGTGAAGGACGACGGCCAGGGCATCTGGCGCTCCGTGTACGTCATCGGGCGTGACGGCACGATCCGCTACGCCCAGCGCGGCGCCCCACCGCCCGAGGACGTCGTGGCGGCGGTCACGGAGGAGCCGCGTGGCCGCTGAGTTCGCCGGGAAGGTGGTGCTGGTCACCGGCGTCGGTCGCGTGGGGCAGATCGGCCACGCCGTGGCGAAGGCATTCGGGGAAGCCGGCGCGCGCCTCGTGTTGGCGGACGTGAACGCCGCGGCCCTCGCCGAGCGCGTGCGGGAGTTCGCCACCCAGAAGATTGAGGCGGTGGCGACGGCCGGCGATCTCGCGTCCCCGGCCGGGGCCAAGGCGGCCGTCGCGGCCGCGCATGACCGCTTCGGCGGCCTCGACGTCGTGGTCAACGTCGCCGGCGGGCTCGTTTACGTCGGCGATTTCCTCGCGCTCACGCCGGAAGCGGCGGAGAAGGAGCTCACGATCAACGTGAAGACCACGTTGTTCGTGTCGCAGGCGGCGATCCCCGCGCTCCTCGCGCGGGGTGGGGGGGCGATCGTCAACTTCGCCTCCATCGCGGTGGTGCGGCCGCTCGCGAAGATGGCGAGCTACAGCGCGGCGAAGGGTGCCGTGGCGGGCCTGACGCGCGCGCTGGCGCGGGAGTTCGTGGGCGGCGGGGTGCGGGTCAACGCGGTCGCGCCGGCGACGGTGCGCACGGCGGCGAACGTCGCCGAGATGGGGGCCGACGCGAAATACCTGGAGCTCGACGATTTGATCCGCGCCGTCCTGTACCTGGCGAGCGACGCCGCCCGCGGCATCACGGGCCAGGTGCTTCCCGTCACGGGCCGGGACGTGGCGTGAACCGGAAGATCGCGCTCGTCACGGGCGCGGGGCGGCGCGTCGGCCGGGCCATCGCCGTGGGGCTGGCGGGCGACGGCTACGACGTCGCCGTGCATTACCACGGCTCCGAGACCGGGGCAGGGGAGACGCTCGACGCCGTGAAGCGCCTGGGCCGGGCAGGCACGCTGCTCGCGGCGGACCTGCGGGACGCCGGCGCCGCCCGCGCCCTCGCCGACCGGACCGTCAAAGCCCTCGGCGGGCTGCACGCGCTCGTCAACTCGGCGGCGGTGATGGTGCGGCAGCCGGTCGAGGAAGTCACGCCCGAAAGCTGGGACGCCACGCTGGAGCTGAATCTCCGCGCCGGATTCTTCGTCGCGCAGGGCGCGATCCCTCATCTGCGCCGCTCCCGCGGCAGCATCGTGAACATCGCCGACGTCGCCGCCTTCGAGCCGTGGCCCGCCTATGTCCCGCATTGCGTGAGCAAGGCTGGTGTCGTGATGCTCACCAAGGGCTTGGCGCGCGCGCTCGCGCCGGACATCACCGTCAACGCGGTGGCGCCCGGCCCGGTGCTGTTGCCCGAGGAGTGGGACGAAGCCACCCAGCGCCACTTCGCGGAAACCACGCCGCTGCAGCGCCTCGGGACCCCGGAGGACGTGGTCGCCGCCGTGCGGTTCCTGCTGACGAGCGCGTACACGACCGGCACGGTGCTGGTCGTCGATGGGGGCAGGCTGATCCGGTGAGCGGCGTCGTCAGGATGCGGGACATCGTCGTCGTTGGGGGCGGCTGCTACGGCACCTTTTACGCTTCCCAGCTCGCCAAGGCGAAAGCCAAGGGCAAGGCCGATTACCGCCGCGTGATCGTCGTCGATCAAGAAGGCGACTGCCGCGCTCGGCGCGAGCTGGGCGAGGCGAGCGACCGCGCGTTCGCGGTGAGCGACTGGACGGCGTTCTTCGACCGCTATCTCGGCGCCGCCCGCCCGGTGCTCCCGCTCGAGCCTCAGGACTACATCGTGCCCTCGCCGCACATGCCGCACCTCATGTTCGAATGGGTGGTGCGACGCGCGCGCGGGCGCTGGCCAAGTCGCGCCATTGCGGTGGAGCCGGTCCCCGGCACGCTGGGCACGCCGTACGACCGCACGGCGCCGGACGGCACGCGCTACGTGTCGTTCGCCGACTGGATCTGTCCGACGCACTGCGTCGAGCCGGCCGTGTGTCCGGCGATCGGCAGCGCGCGCACGTGGGAGATGGGGAGCGCCGTCACGGCGCTCGCCGAGGAGCTCCAGCGCGAGGGTCGGCCGCTGCACGGGCGGGCGCTGTTCGTGTGCCGGCACCACGTGTACGGCGTCGGCACGTTCGCGGTGGACGCCGTGCTCGACGGGGACGGCATCGTCGCGGCGGCGGGCAAGCGGCAGGAGGCGACCGCGGTATTGATCGGCACGATCTCGAGCTGTCACGGGGCGTTGAACCTGCTGAGTATCGGGCCTGAAGAAGAGACGTCAGACCTCAGACCTCAGACCTCAGAGTCTGATGTCTGATGTCCGACGTCCGATGTCTCCCGAGAATCGCCGGCGCCACCTGGAGAACGCCCGGCAGTTGTTCAACGCGGGCGAGTTTTGGCTCGCCCACGAAGCCTTGGAAACCGTCTGGCGTTCTATAATTAAGGAGGACGAAGCCCGGGTCTTTCAGGGGCTCATCCAGGCGGCGGCGGCGCTGCTGCACCGCGGGCGGGGGAACCGCCATGGCGTCGTGGCGGTCGGGGCCGCCGCGTTGGGGAAGCTGATGGGGGCCCAGCACCCGGACGTCGAACTGGAGACCGTGGCGTTTCGCGCCCAGCTGGCGCGGGCGTTGGCGGGGGACGCGGAGCCGCCGCGACTGGAGTTTCGGTGAGTGCAACCGAGAACCGAGAACCGATGACCGAAAACGGCAATACCTACGATGTCGTCATCGTTGGCGCCGGGCCCGCCGGGCTCTGCGCCGCGTTGTACGCGGGTCGCGGCATGCTCAAGTCGATCACGATCGAGCGCGGCGCGCCGGGCGGGGAGCTGCTCAACACCGACCTCATCGAGGACTACATCGGGTTCGAAAGCGTCAAAGGCCGGGAGCTCGCCCAGAAGTTCGCCGAGCACGCCAGGAAGTTCGGCGCCGAACTCGTCACCGACACCGTGGAGAAGATCCGGAAGGCCGCGGACGGGCTGTTCGACGTCTTCACGTCCCACGAGCGGCTGTACCGCGCCCCGGCGGTGATCCTCACCGCCGGCGGGACGCCGGTGAAGCTCGGCGTGCCCGGCGAGGTGCTGGCGGTCGTGGGGGGCGGCGATGCGGCGGTCGAAGAGGCCGACTACCTCACGCGCTACGCCAGCAAGGTGTACATCGTGCACCGCCGCGACCAGCTGCGCGCCTCCAAGATTCTTCAGGAGCGGGCCTTTGCGAACCCCAAGATCGAAATGGTGTGGAACAAGCGGGTGCTCGAGATCGTCGGCGACGGCGCGGCGGTCAAGCATCTGGAGCTCGAGGACACCGTGACCGGCGCCGCTTCACAGCTCCCCGTGAACGGCGTGTTCGTGTTCATCGGGTTCAAGCCCAACACCGGGATCGTCGAAGGCCACGCCAAGCACGACGCCAACGGGTACTTCGTCACCGACGAGCGCATGATGACCTCGATCGCGGGCCTGTTCGCGGCCGGCGACGTGCGCAGCCAGCTCACCCGCCAGATCACCACGGCCGTCGGGGACGGCACCACCGCGGCGGTCGCCGTCGAGAAATACCTGGCCGCCTTGCGCGAGCAGGCCCCCGTCGCGCGATGAAGGTCGTCTCGATCCCCAACGGGGTGTTCGTCGAGAACACCTACCTCGTGATCGATGAACGGACGGGACAGTGCGCCGTGGTCGATCCCGGAGAGGACGCCGAGCTGATCTGCCGCACGCTGCGGGACGCCGGTGCGACCGCGGCGGCCATCTGGCTCACCCACGCGCATCTCGATCACGTACTCGGTGTGGATCGCGTGCGGGAGGAGACCGGGGCTCCCGTCTACCTCCATCCGGCTGACCGGTCGTTGTACGATGCGACGCCGCAGCAGGGCGCGGCGTTCGGGATCCCCGCCCCGCTCTTGGCGCCGCCGGACCGCCCCTTCGCCCACGGCGACGAGTTGCGCGTCGGTAGCCTCCGCTTCGAGGTCCGGCACGTACCGGGGCACTCGCCCGGCCACGTGGCGCTGGTGGGGCACGGGGCGGTCTTCGCCGGCGACGTGCTGTTCCAGGGGTCGATCGGCCGGACCGACCTCCCGGGCGGTGACTTCGACACGTTGATCGGCAGCATCCGCCGGGAGTTGCTTGTGCTCCCCGATTCGACCATCGTGTACCCCGGTCATGGACCCGAAACCACGATCGGCGCCGAGCGCCGATCCAACCCCTTCCTCACGGGCGCCGTCCGCGCCGTCTCCTAGAGCCTCTCGTCGCTCCGCCCCCACCTGTCTGCGGTGCGGGTACGCCGTTCGACCGAAGCCCTGGGGCTGCAAGAATCCCTGCCCCAACTGCGGCTTCTTGTATCCCCTCGGAGACTGCTCCGACTGACCGCCCATCTGCTCGCCCTCGCCTGTCTGGTCCTCGACGAGCTGGTGCGCGCCTGGCGCATTCAGCTCGCCGCCTGGACCACGGGGGCGCGGCTGCGCTTCTGGCCCGCGCTGCGGCTCAACCTCTACGGCGAGGCGGCGTCGACCCTGACGCCGAACCGCCTGGGCGGCGAGGCCGCCCGCTTCGTGGGGCTCACCGAAGCGGGGATGCGGCCCGTGGGGGCGCTGGTCGCGCTCGGCGTCGAGGTCGCGGCGGAATGGCCGGTGTTTGCGATCATGGCGGTGGGGTTGGCGGTGCACTACGTGCCCGACTGGAAGGACGAAGCGCAGCGCTGGTTGCGCCATCACCTCGCGGCGGACCTGGTGCTCATCGAAGTCATCGTCCTCGCCGCGTTGATCGTCATCTACCTGGTGCAGCGCTGGGTCAAGGTGGGGACGTTCCGCCACCGCGTGCGGCGGCAGTGGCGGGTCGCGCTGGCCCACGTGCGCCGGGCGCCGTGGTGGGTGATGGCGCTGAACGCGGGGCTCACGGCCGTGAGCCTCGTGTCCCGGGCGCTGATCCTGCCCGCCCTCGCCGTGGGCATCACGCCGCGGCCGCGGTTCGCCACCATGCTGTTCGGAGCCCTGGCGATGCTCGCCGCGCCGCTCGTCGTGCCGCTGCCGTCGGGCGGCGGGGGCATCGAGGTGGCGTTCCTGTCGGCGTTCGCGGGCGACTTCGGGCACCGGCAGGTGTGGATGCTGGTGTGGTGGCGGTTCTACTCGGCGATCCTGCTGACCGTCCTGGGCGTGTACCTGATGGTCCGCGCGCTCGGCATCAAGGCGGCGCGCCAGCTGGTGACGATCGGCTGGCGCCGCACCCCCGCTCCGCGGGCGCCGGGCGGCGACGAGTATTAGCTTGTTTCCCGACGATGGACGATTCCTGGCTCACGACCGACGGCGTGTTGAGTGATCGGACCGACGCCATGAGCACCCGCCTCGAGAAAGACCCGCTCGGCGAGCTCCCCGTTCCCCAGGCGGCGCTCTACGGCGTTCAGACCGAGCGGGCCCGCCGCAACTTCCCCATCTCCCACCAGCCGCCGTTGGCGCCGTTCGTGGACGCCGTGGTGCTCATCAAGAAGGCGGCGGCGCTCACGCACAAGGAGACGGGGCGGCTCGAGGCCAAGCTCGCCGACGCCATCGTCCGCGCCGCCGATGAAGTGCTCGCCGGCCAGCACCGGGACCAGTTTGTCGTGGACCCCTATCAGGCCGGCGCCGGCACCTCGCACAACATGAATTGCAACGAGGTGCTCGCCAACCGCGCCAACGAGCTGCTCGGCGGCCGCCGCGGGGAGTACACGCCGATCCACCCCAACGATCACGTCAACATGGCCCAGTCCACCAACGACGTGATCCCCACGGCCATCCGGCTTGGCGCGCTGCGGCTGCTCGCGGATCTGCTGGCGGCGCTGGACCGGCTCGGCGCCGCCTTCGCCGGCCGGGCCCAGGCGTTCGACGGCGTGCTCAAGTCCGGCCGCACCCATCTTCAGGACGCGACCCCCATCCGGCTCGGCCAGGAGTTCGCCGCCTACGGCCATACCATCGAGCGTCACCGCGCCCGCTTGATGCGCGCGGCCGACGACCTGCGCGACCTCGGCATCGGCGGGACCGCCGTGGGCACGGGCCTGAACGCCGAGCCGCGCTACCCGAAGCTGATGGTCAAGTATCTCCAGCAGCTCACCAGCCTGGAGCTGCGCGAGGGCGCCGACCGCGTGCAGCTGATGCAATCGCTCGGTGATGCGGCCGCGTTCTCGGGCGCGCTGCGCACTTACGCCGTCGACCTGGGGAAGATCGCCAACGACATCCGGCTGCTCGCCTCGGGTCCGCGCACCGGGCTCGCCGAGATCCGCCTCCCGGAAGCGCAACCGGGCTCGAGTATCATGCCTGGAAAAGTGAACCCGTCGATCGCCGAGATGGTGAACATGGTCTGCTTCCAGGCCATCGGGAACGACGTGACGGTGGCCACCGCCGCCGAAGCGGGGCAGCTGGAGCTCAACGTGATGATGCCCGTCCTCGCACACAACCTGCTGTTCACGATGATCATCCTCACCAACGCCTCGCGCGTGTTCGCCGAGCGCTGCGTGGACGGCATCGAGGCCGACCGCGCCATGTGTGAGCACTGGCTCGAGCGCAGTCCGGCACTCGTCACGGCGCTCGCGCCCAAGATCGGCTATGCGGCGGCGGCGAAGCTGGCGAAGGAAGCCGTGGAAAAGAACGTCACCGTGCGGCAGCTGGTGATGGAGAAGGGACTCCTGAAAGGAAAAGAGCTGGACGAGGTGCTGGACCTCCGAGCGATGACCGAGCTCGGCGTGCCGGGAAAACGGAAGTAATCGCACACTCTCTTCGGAGGCTGCGCATGAACTGGATCCTGGCGGGCGCGATCGCGGGTGTCGGAGCGTTCCTGGCCGATTGGGTGATGTGGGGCAAGGTCTTTACCACGGGGATGGAGGGGTATTCGACGCCCCAGTCGCCGGATCAGATGAAGAAGATGATGGGGCCGGCGATGGTGAAGACGCTGGTGCTCGCGCTGGTGTTCGGCATGCTGCTCGCGCTGTTCTATGGAAAACTCGGCGGCGGCCTGTGGGTGACCGGGGGTGGCCCGCTCGCGGGCATGGAGTTCGCCACGATGCTGTGGCTGTGCACGATCGCCATGCAGACGCTGGGCAGCGGCATCTGGTATGACAAAGTACGCCGCCTGCACATGGCCACGTTCTGGTCCTGGCTGGTGCGGATGAACGTGGCGGGGTTGCTGGTCGGGATCCTCTTGAAACAGTAGGCGCGGCCACGCGGGGGCGGTGAGTCGGGTCACGGCGATCGCCCCCGGCGTCCTTTACATCTGGTGACATGAGACGCTTCACCCTCTGCCTCGTGGCGGCGGTCGCGCTCGCCCCCGTCCCCCCGGCCGCAGCGCAGCGTCGCGCGCGCATCGGCCCGATGCTGTCGTGGCTCTCGCTGCGCGACGGCTCCGGAGCCTCCCACACCTATCCGTCCTTTGGCGGGTCCGTCGCGCTGCTCACCGGTGACGACGCCGAGACCGGCCTCACGGTGTCGCGGTACAACGACCTCGCCGAGGGCGACTCCGTTCGCCGCCTGACGTTCTTCGGCCTCGACTCGTACTACTATCCCGTGGGCGCCAAGGGCGTAGCGCCGTTCGCTTCGGTGGCCATCGGTCTGGCGCGCGTCACGGAATCCGCCTCGGTCTGCCCGCTGCTCTGCAAGGACACCGTCTCCACGACGAGCCAGCTCGGCCTGGGCTTCGGCCTCGGGGTGCGCGTCGGCGCCGGGGACAACGCCACCGCGCTGGTCGAAGCGCGGTTCTTCCAGGTCCCCGCCACGTCGATCCAGGCCCTCGAGGCCCGCGCCAACGTGTCCCTGCTGCTCGGGAATCCGCGAGCGAGCGAGCTGTTGAACGGCACCGTGGGCCCCGAGGTCGGCGTCTGGATTCCGGTGAGCGGGCCGATCCGCGGGCGCGGCCCGATGTTCGGCGTCCGGTTCCGTCGCGACACCAAGAGGGCGACGAGCTCGGTCGCCCTCCACATCGACTACGCGCCCCTCAAGATCACGACGGGCTGCCCGTCCAACTGCGAGCCCAACGCGATTCTGTTCGCGCCGGGCTACGAGTTGTCCGGACGCCCCCGCTG
>WNFW01007026.1_pt1 | contig 11015 bp, 8 predicted proteins | sample 5400131 | NCBI WGS metagenome assembly WNFW01 (sample SAMN13153362, study PRJNA577476) | soil metagenome | isolation source: 20 cm soil or saprolite under grassland replicate 1 | place: USA:California | collected 2016-06-15
TGGTCATGGACGTCCGCGACGAGCAGTCCGTCACCGTGGGCGTCGACCGCGCGCTGACGAGACTCGGCGGCATCGACGTGCTGGTCAACAACGCCGGGATCGGCATGCGCACGGTGAACCCGCACTTCATGACCGAACCCATCGGCTTCTGGCAGGTCAGCCCGGACGGCTTCCGCGACCTGCTCACCACCAACGTTGTCGGCTACTTCCTGGTCGCGCGGGCCGCCGTGCCGCACATGCTCGAAGCCGGGCACGGCAAGATCGTCAACATCTCGGTCAGCGAGACCACGATGCGACGCCGGGGCTTCACGCCGTACGGGCCGTCGCGCGCGGCGACCGACTCGCTCTCCCACATCATGGCCGCCGACCTGGCCGGCTCCGGGATCGACGTCAACCTGCTGCTTCCCGGCGGCGCCACCCGGAGCGGCATGACGCCGGATTCGGCGCCGGAGGACGTGCAAGCGGCCTGGCTCGATCCGGCGATCATGGGCCCGCCGATTGTCTGGCTCGCCTCCCAGGCCTCCGACGGCATCACCGATCAGCGCATCGTCGCCACCGAGTTCGCGGCTCGCTAGATCGGGTACCTGGTGGGTTCGGTGTCGTAGCTGCGTCCGGCCGGGGTGGTCCACCGGAAGGTTCCGTCCGGGAGTTGGTCCACCGTCCATCCGGGCTGCTGCTTGAGCCGATGATCATGACGACACTTAGGGCCGCCATTGCACAAGCAACTCCGTCCGCCCGCCTCATACGGCGTGTTGTGCTCAAAATCGCAGTTCCAGGCGGGTCGCCGGCATACCGGGCTGGTGCAGGTGGCGTGCCGGACCTGGGACAGGTGCCGGAGCCTGACCCCGGGATCGTGACCTCGGGCCTGGTACCGGTGGTCGCACGGGTCGGTGGTCACCGATTCGAGTCCGGCCACCAGGCCGGGCCCGCCGCCCGGGGTGCGCAGCCGCCAGGTACCGTACCCGCCCGCCGGGCCGTCCGGCCCGGCGGGAGTGAAGGTGAATCCGGGGCCGTCCCGGGCCTGATGGCCGCCCGGCGGCCCGGCTCGTTTCCTGTTGCTCTTGGGTTCGGGCCGGGCGCAGCCGTGGCCGACGGCGTGGCCGTGCTGGTCGGTCACGGTCACGCACCAGGTTGTCTTGGGATTCTGCGCGGCCGCGGCGGCCAGGTCCCGGGCCAGCCACGGGTCGACGGGCCCGATACCGGGGATCTCGCCGGGCCGTTGGTCCAGGTCGAGCAGGGTAGTCAGCGGTACGGTCAGTGTCACCTGGCCGGCGAACCCGCCCGCCGCGCCGCCAGCTGGGCTGGCGGCCGGAGCCGCCGCGCCGTCGGGGCCCAGCCGAGAGTCCTTACCCAGGACCAGATCTAGGAAGGCGCGGGCGCGCAGCTCGTCCATCCCGCCCTCGAGTCCGGCCTTGCGCAGCTGGCCGGCCCACCAGCGGATCCGCTGATCGCACGCGAGCACCTCATCCGGCGGCAGTTCCCGGCCCATCAGCGCGGCGTTGCCGGAGTCCTCGGCCCACCGCTCCACCCGCGCCGTCTTCGCCGCGGCCTCCCGCCGCTGCCTGGCTGTCTTGGGCGCGGCCTCCATGACGGCGCGGGCCAGGGCGGAGCGCAGCCCGCCCGGGGTCAGCCCCCCGGCCCGGCCCAGGATCTTGGCCTCCACCGCCCGGACCTCATCGTCGGTCAGGTACTGGGTGAGCCGGACGATCATCTCGGCCTTGGCCCGGGTGATGACCCCGTCCCGCAGCGCGCCCAGCGTGGCGCCGAGCCGGGTGGCCAGGTGCCAGGCCACGGTCAGCAGCCAGTCCGCCGCCGCCCGGGACTCGGCCAGGGCGAAGGCGAGCTGGTCCCGGGTGAACTCGTGCACCACCAGGGGCATCTGCCCGGCCTCGGGCTCGAACCCGTCCTCGGGGTTGCGGCGGAACAGTTCGGCGACCGCGACCAGCTTGCGGGCGGCCATGTGAGCCTCGAGCCGGTCAAAGGCGCACACCAGCCCGGCCAGCTCCTGATCGGCCACCCCGCCGAACGAGTCACCCGGCCCGCCATCGGCGTCCTGGACCGCCGCATCGGCGGCCACCGCCAGCTGGGCGCAGCCCGGCATCACGTCCCACGCCATCCCGGTCCCGAACCCGGCCGCCCGGCTGGCCGACTCCCCGGGGAAGACCCGCGCCGAGCCGGCCTGGCCCGGCCCCCGCCGCCCGGTGCTGGCGGCGTCCAGCGCCAGCATCTCATCGGCGGCGGCCTCCGAGGCCCCGGCGAGCTCATCCGCGGTCAGCTCGTCCTGGCCCGGCGGCGGCGCGCTCGACTCGGGGTCCCAGTACTCCTCGGGCTGGTCGGCCGGGTCGTCGTCCTGCTCGCACAGCCGGTCCAGCCACGCCTCCCGCTCCGCCGCCGTCATCGGATCCCGGTCCAGCCAGGCGGGATCCTCGTCCCACCCGGGATCCGCGGGAGCCGGCACCGAAGACATGAACCACGCCCGTTCGGCAGAAGTATTGTTCTTCGAATATGATAGCGTAAACCGCCTCGAATTGCCAGCTTCTCTGCTACATTTCGAATAAATAGATGAATGTGGCACGTGAGGTTAAAGAACCGGACGAGGCCGAACGGGTCCAGCCGAGCGATTCCGAACTCGGGCACAATGAGGCGCCCTTATTCATATTCAGATCAGGACGGAAAGCCCGGTGACACTGCAGCTCATCAACCCCGAAGACCTGCCCATTCCCTCCACCTACACTCACGTCGTTGTCGCGACCGGAACCAAGATGGTGTTCATCGCCGGCCAGGAACCCGAGGACGCCCACGGCAACCTCGTCGGCCCCGGTGACCTGGCCGCCCAGGCCCGCCAGGTATACGCCAACCTCGGCCGCGCCCTCGCCGCCGCCGGTGCCCGCCCCGGACAGGTCGCCAAGATCACGATCTACGTCGTTCACCACCGGCGCGAGCACCTGCCGGTCATCGAGCAGGCCCGGATAGGCCTGTTCGGCGAGCACAAGCCAGCCGACACGGTGGTGGGAGTGGAGACCCTAGCCGGACACGGCTACCTGATCGAGGTCGACGCGATCGCGGTCATCGACCGCTGACGCCGCCAGCCAGGACCGAACGCAGCCGGACAGCAAACCCCTCCGGATCTTCGGCGAACCCCGTATGCCCGCCCGGGAACATCGTCGGCTCGATACCGACGGCCGCAGCCAGGGCCCGAGACGTCCGGTCGCAGACCTGGCCCGCGGACGCCTCACCGATTCCCGCTACCACCCGCGCGCCCGCAGCCCGTAGCGCGGCGACGTCCGGCTCCCACCGCGTGGTCGGCCGCAGCATGTGCGTGTTCTGGAAGGTCGTGTCCGCGACCGCCTGCGGATCAGGCTCCCCGCCGAACACCGCCTCGAACACGCCCTCGGGCAGCTGAATGTTCGCGTTCTCCAGGAACGCCCGCCACGACCCGGCGTAATCACCCGCGAGCCACCGCGCGATGACCTCCTCGTTCCCGGCGTGCCGCTCAGCCCGGTCGGGCAGCAGTTCGATCAGCGGCGGCTCATGCGCGACGACAACATGAACCTGCTCGGGATGAGCCTGCACCAGGGCCAGCGCGCTCACCGCGCCGCCGCTGGACCCGAGGACCACGGCCGGGCCTGCATCAACACACGTCACCAGCCAGGATAGGTCGTCGGCGCGCATCTGCGGGGTCGAGTCCTGGCCGGGGTCGTCGACCGGGCTGCGGTTGATGCCCCGGGGGTCGGTGGTGAGCACGGTGTAGTCGCCGGCGAGGAGCTCAGCCAGCGGACCGAACGACCTGGCGTCCATCGGCGCACCGACCAGCACCACGAGCGGACCTCGCCCGCGCACCTCGTAGTACAGGCGCGCGCCCGGAACCTCGAGTGTCTGGGCGGTGGGTGCGAGGGAAGATGGCGCCATGGGTCCTCCTGGCATGCGGCGGCAATGTCCGGTCGAAGACTTGGACGCCCAGAACGAGGCAGACTCATCGCATCTGCGGCTGATCCATCCCGGTCACATTTCCCGGCCGCCCGGCGTCATGCGGATGAGGCCCGTGACCCAGCCAATGTGACAGGGCCGACATGACAGGCCGACATGACAGGCCGACATGACAGGAGGGTGCCCGATGGCACGCATTGAGGGCGTATCAAAGTCCCAGGCCGGTCCGATCGTCAAGCTCGTTTACCGGTTCGGCCCCAGGATGATGACGAAGATGACCGGCCGCGATCCGCAGGCCGGCACCGGTATCGAGCCGATCGAGGTCTGGGCGCACCAGCCGAAGATGATGATCGGCATGGGCCGGTTCAACCAGGCGGTCCGCAAGGGCAAGACCGTCGATGAGCGGATCAAGAACCTGGTCGAGCTGAAGGGCGCTCAGATGATCGGGTGTGAGTTCTGCGTCGACCTCGGCTCGCAGATATGCCGCAACTCCGGCTTCTCCGATGAAGAACTCCTCGCCCTGCCGCGCTACCAGTCCAGCGACCTGTTCACCGACCGCGAGAAGGCGGCGCTCGACTACACGGTCGCGGTGATGCGCACGCCGGTCGAGGTCACAGACGAGCTGTTCGCGCGGGTGCGGTCGTACTTCGACGATCGCCAGCTGGTGGAGATCACCGCCCTGCTGACGCTGGTGAACCTCGACCGCTTCAACGCCGCGTTCGGGATCGGCGCGGCGGGCTTCAGCGACGGAATGGTGTGCGTCCCGCCCGACCGGCCGGAACCGGCACCGTCACGTGCCCGCGTCACGCCGTTATCGTCGGCCCTTGCGCTGGGATCTGGCCGAGCGCGACCGGGGCTGGCGGCGCTGCCCGGTCTCGCCGGCGGCGGGGCGGGTGAGGCGGATTATCCGGATGGACAGGTCACCGATCGCCTTGTCGTCCTTGGCCTGCTCGGCCAGCGGCAACGCCACCCGGAACTGGGCGAGCGCCGCCTCGTCGTCGCCGAGGATGGCCAGCGCGTCACCGGCGAGTATCCGGGCCCTGACTTCGTCGGGCCAGCGTTCCACGTTCTCGGCGACCTTGGCCCTCGCCTCGTCGCCATCCCCGGATTCGGCCAGCGCGAGGGCCGCCTCACCGGCAAGCAAACCGTGCCTGGCCGGGTCGACGACGGCCAGCGCCTCGGCCAGCATGACGGCTTCGGCTCCCTGGCCAGCCCGGCCGAGCTTGCGGATCAGGGTGACCGGCCAGCCCGGGAAGCTGCCCGCCTGATCCTGGTTCTCCGCGAGCGCGCTGCCGAAGTCATCCGGGCGGCCCGCGAACCCGGCCGCGGCCTCGGCCAGCAGCCGGGCGCGCCGCACCGGGTCCTTCCTGGCCGCCGCGAGCCTCGTCGCCAGGCCGCCGGGCAGGTGCGGCAGCGACAGCCGCGCGGAGGCGTCCGCGAGCATCCGCCATCCGGCCAGGTTGCTGGCCTCGGCCCGGGCTATCCGCCGCCTGGTCACTACGTTCGCTTCTCTCCGGTGCGCCGGGCACATGCCCTCCCGGGATTCGGCCAGGTCGGCGGGGAAGTTGAAGCGCCGGCCCGCACAGGCCGGGCAGCCGGGCCAGGGATCATCCGTCACGGTGAGCTCGACCAGCGACCGGTCCAGCTCAACCGGGCCGAACGCCTGCTGGACGAAATCGGTGATCGCGCCGAGTCCGATCGCATCCCACCCCCGGGTTTCGGCCCCGATGACGGCCTCGCCCAGCGGTGACGCCGAGTTCCCGGCCAGCAGGTCCGGAACCTCCCCGCGGGCGGCGAGCTGGGCGTACCGCCCGGACGTAACGGCATCCTCGTGAGCTGCGGCGGCCGTAACCGCACGGCCGCCGAGCCCGGCCAGCACGGCCGCGATCGTGGTTTCCTCACGTCGGGCCGTCTCGGCCAGCGACCACACCGGCACGTAGATGACGACCTCGAGCGGTCAGGCGTTGGCGGTGGCCACCGCCTCGGGACGCGGCGCCAGCCATTCGAGCGGATCCCAGGTGACCACGAACAACCGCAGCACGTCGGCCATCCTGGCCAGCGCCGGCGTGAGGCCCTGCCAGCGGGCGTGCAGCTCGAGCAGCCTCGTGTCGGTGAGCGGCGGGCTGGCCAGCAGGGCCTTCACGTCGCCGGGGAGGCCGGCCAGCATGGTCGCGTTCGTCTCTGTCATCGCTCCTGTGCCCCGAGGGTTGTCGCGCTGGCCTGCAGATCGCGCAGGGCCGCGCGCGCGATCTCGGTGAACGGCAGCAGGTTATCCGCTGCCGCCCAGCGCGCGTAGGCGGTGCTGAAGGCGAGCACACCGACCTCGGCGGCCAGGCGCGCGGTCACCTCGTCGGCTCCGCGTGCGCGCAGCGCATCGGCCATGGCCGAGCCGAACCGGGCTCGCTTGAGCAGCTCGCGTTCCTGCAGCTCGCTGCGGGCCGCGATCACCGCTCGCCGCTGCGGCGCGAGATCGTGCCGGTCCGGGGTGAACGCGACGGCGGAGGCCTCCAGGGCCGCCGCGAGGCAGTCGGCGGTCGTCGCCGAGGGCGGGGCGGCCCGGATCGCGTCTCTGAACAGCTGCACCAGCATGTCCTGCCCGCCGAACAGTACCTCCCGCTTGTCGGCGAAATGCCGGAAGAACGTGCTCTTGGTCAGCCCGGCGCGGTCCGCGATCTCGGCCACGGTCGTGGCGTCGAAGCCGTGCTCGGTGAACAGGGCGAGCGCGGCGCGCTCGAGGCGTTCCCGCGCGTTCGGTTCCCATCGGGCCATAGCGACATCCTAAGTGATGGCACCAAGTCGCATCACTTGCTATAGTGATGGGACTGAGTCGCATCACAGATCAGGCCATCCCCTGGCCATCACCCCGGGAGTCTCACATGCGCGTCTTCGTCACCGGTGCGTCCGGCCATCTCGGTTCGGCCATCGTCCCCGAACTCATCGCCGCCGGACACGACGTCACCGGCCTCGCGCGATCCGAGGCGGCCGCGGCGACCATAACCGCGTTCGGCGCCACGGTGCACCGGGGTGACCTCGCCGATCTCGACGGCCTCGCCAAGGCGGCCACGGACGCCGACGGCGTCATCCATCTCGCGTTCGACCACGAGCGGGCGCGCTCCGGCGACTGGGCCGCCGTGATCGCCGCGGACCTCGCCGTCCTGCATACGTTCGGCGACACGCTCGCGGGCACCGGCAAGCCGCTGGTCGGGACGTCGGGCACCCTCGCGGTCGCGAACCTCGGCCGGCCGGGGACGGAGGAGGACGCGGGCGCTCCCGGCGGCCGCACCGACGCCGAGAACGCCGTGATCGGCTTCGCCGAGCAGGGCGTGCGGTCAACGGTCGTGCGCGTCCCGCCCATTACCCACAGCCCGCTGGACCGGCACGGCTTCGCCCGGACCCTGATCGCCATCGCGAGGCAGACCGGCGTGGCCGGCTATCCCGGCGACGGAACGAACCGGTGGGCCGCCGGCCACACCCTCGACGTCGGTCACCTCTACCGCCTGGCCCTCGAGGACGCGGCGGCCGGCACCCGGTGGCACGCGGCCGGGGACGAGGGCATCCCGCTGCGCGATATCGCCCAGAGCATCGGCGACCACCTGGGCCTGCCGACGCAGAGCATCCCGGCCGACCGACTCGAGGCGCACTTCGGGTTCCTCGCGACGCTGATCGTCCTGGACAACCCGGTGTCCACCCTCGCGACCCGGCGCATCCTCGGCTGGCAGCCGACCCACCCGGGCCTGCTCGCCGACTTCGACCACGGCGACTACTTCACCACGCCCTAGAGCGCCGCGAAGCCGTCCCGCCAGGACGGCCACGCGGGCGTCCAGTTCAGCTCCTTGCGCGCGTACTCGTTAGACGCCCCCCGCGCCCATCCGTGCCGCTCCCCGCCAGAAGCCACCGGCACCGGAGCAACCCCCACCGCCCGGCAGAACGCGGGCACCCACTCGCGCCCCGGCGCGGGCACGTCGTCGCACACGTTCACGAACCCGGTCGGCCACGACAGCGCCTCGACCGCCGCGCCCGCCGCGTCGTCCACGTGTCCAGGGCAGCCACCCCCAGCACCGACCGCAGCCGGCTCTCCTCGGCACCAAGGTCCAGCGGCACGTCTTCGGTCGCCGGAACCGAACCGGCCTCGTACATCCAGGCGATGCTCTGCGCCACCACCCGCCGGACCCCGGCGGCCAGCGCCGCATCCACCAGATGCCGGGTCCCCGTCGTCCGCATCTCGGAGTTCGCCCGGCGGTTTCCGCCCTTCAGGTCGGTGAGCTGGTGCATCACGACGTCCGGCGCGGCCAGCGCCACCGCCCGCCGCATCCCGTCCGCGTCGTACACGTCGCCCCGTACCGCCTTGGCGCCCAGGCTCCGCAGCCAGTCGGCATCCGCAGAACGCCGCACCAAGCCGGTCACCGAATGCCCCTGCCCGACCAGCAACGGCACCAGCCGCCGCCCGATAACCCCCGTGGCCCCCGCCAGAAAGACCCGCACCACTAACTCCCAACCGCCGGACGCGGCGCCCGCCGGTCCCGCCGCTGCTCCAGTTCCGCCCTCGAGCTCGAAGATCATCTCGCCCTCGAGCATGTAACCGAAGACGGGCCCGGAGTGACGGTGCGGCGGGCTGCCCGGATCCCCAGGTGGCAGATCGAGCCGAACGGTCATGGCTTCCGCGCCCTCCGGAACGAACGGGGGCTGCTGCGAATCCAACATCGTCAGCTGCGTGTTGCTCGTTACAGTGTTGCTCGATTTTGGGACTGTCATGACACCCACGCTAGGCGCCGACCGGTCCAGCAGCTTAGACCACTCATGGCTGAATTTCCTGTACCACTTCGGCCAGCGCCGCCAGCGCCGGGGACCAGGCTGGATTGCGTGTTCGCCGCCTACGTAATCGTCACCGCCGTCACGATCCTGGCCAACGGCGGTATCGCCGTCGCCGACCTTGTGCCGGCCAGGTTCGTCCTGGCCAACATGGACGAGGTTGGCGTGCCCCGGCCCTGGCTGCCGCGGCTCGCGGTCCTCAAGGGCGCGGCCGTGGCCGGGCTCCTGCTCGGGCTGCTCGGCCTGCGGCCGCTCGGGATCGCCGCCGCGGCCGGGCTCGTCCTGTTCTTCATCGTGGCCCTGGCCACCCACGTCCGGGCCCGCGTGTTCTACAACATCGCGGTCCCCGGCGCCTTCTTCGCGCTGGCCGTCGCGTCCGGGATCCTCGCGATCGCCGTTCAGGCCGGCTAGGCAGGGAGCGTCTCCCGCTTCCGCACGCTGCCGTCGGCCATGACGTCGCCGCCGTCGCAGCACCACTGCACCCGGCCGCCCTCGAACTGCTCGTTGTACAGCGTGGCGTAAAGCCCGCGCTGCCGGAGCAGGTCCCGGTGCGACCCCGACTCCACCACCTGGCCGCCGTCGATGACGTTGATCACGTCGGCGTTGACGATGGTGGACAGCCGGTGCGCGATCGCGATCGTGGTCCGCGACCCCATCAGCGCGTCCAGGGCCTTCTGCACCTCCCGCTCGCTGGCCGTGTCCAGCGCCGACGTCGCCTCGTCCAGGATCAGGATGCGCGGGTCGTGCAGCAGGACCCGGGCGATGGCCAGCCGCTGCTTCTCCCCGCCGGACAGCCGGTAGCCGCGCTCGCCCACCAGGGTGTCGTAGCCGTCCGGGAACTCCATGATCCGGTCGTGGATGTACGCGGCCCGGGCCGCCTCCTCGATCTCGGCCAGCGAGGCGCCGGGCTTGCCGTACTCCAGGTTGGCCAGGATCGTGTCGTGGAACAGGTAGCTCTCCTGGGTCACGAACCCGATCGCGGTGGCCAGCGAGGCCTGCCGGACCTGCCGCACGTCGCTCCCGTCGATCTCGATCGACCCGCCGGTGACGTCGTACAGCCGCGGGATCAGGTAGCTGATCGTGGTCTTGCCCGCCCCGCTCGGCCCGACCAGCGCCACCAGCTGGCCGGGATCCGCCTCGAAGCTGACCCCACGCAGCGCGTCCCCGGAAACCCCGCCGTACCGGAAGTACACGTCGCGCAGCGCCACCCGCCCGCCGGCGGCCACCGACGGCAGGTCCACCGCGCCGGGCGCATCGACGATGTCCGGCTTCAGGTCCAGGTACTCAAAGATCCGGTCGAACAGGGCCAGCGACGAGCGGAGCTCGACCGAGACCTGGAGCAGCTGCCCGATCGGGAAGTACAGCCGGGTCTGGAGCGTGGTGAAGGCCACAATGGTTCCGGCCGAGATCGGCTGCCCGTGCGCCAGCAGCAGCCCGGCGACCAGGTAGACCGCGGCCGGAGTGATCGACAGGAACACCTGCACCACGGCGTAGAAGCCCTGGCCGATCATCTGCTGCCGGACCTCCAGATCGGCCAGCCGCTGGTTCTCCCGCCGGTACCTGGCTGTATCCCGCCCCTGGTTCCCGAACACCTTGGCCAGCAGCACCCCGGACACCGACAGCGTCTCCTCGCTGATCGCGCTCATCGCGGCCAGCGACTCCTGCGTCGACCGCGACACCCGGCGGCGCCGGTCCCCGACCAGCTTGGTCAGCCAGAAGAACGCCGGCACGGTGATGACGGCCACGATGGTGAGCTGCCAGCTGAGGATGATCATCGCGACGATGGTCGAGACGAAGATGACGACGTTGGCCAGGATGCTCGAGGCGGTCGTCGTGACCACGGTCTGGACCCCGCCCACGTCGTTGGCCAGCCGGGACTGGATCTCGCCGGTCTTGGTCCCGGTGAAGAAGGCCAGCGACAGCGTCTCCAGGTGCGAGTAGAGCCGGTCGCGCAGGTCCCGCATGACCAGCTGCCCGACCTTGGTCGTCTCGTAGGTCTGCAGGATCCCGATGGCGCCGTTGACGATCGGGACGGCCGCCATGACGCCGACCAGGATGTACAGCAGCTCCAGGTCGGGGCCGCCCGGGACGAACAGCGCCTTGTTGAACACGGCCTGGATGAGCAGCGGGTTGACGATGCCGATCGTCGAGGTCAGCACGATGAGGCCAACCACGACCGCCACCCGGCCGCGGTACGGCCGGAACAGCGGTATTACCCGCCGCGCGGTGTCTCGTCCCATACCTCCACTATCGCACCGGCGATCGTCAGCGAACGGGGG
>WNFW01005463.1_pt1 | contig 11011 bp, 6 predicted proteins | sample 5400131 | NCBI WGS metagenome assembly WNFW01 (sample SAMN13153362, study PRJNA577476) | soil metagenome | isolation source: 20 cm soil or saprolite under grassland replicate 1 | place: USA:California | collected 2016-06-15
CGCTGGGAGTGCTCGCGGTGATCCCGCCCGCGCTCGCGATCAGCTTGGTTGTCGTCCTCGCTTACGCCTGGCTTCGCCGCCGAGGCTGGATGGTCAAGGCCAGGGCGGCGCCCGGTGAGAACGAGCTTCTTCGCCTCTATGAAAAGGTGCAGCGACGCATGCGCCGGCGGCGCGCTCCGCCGGAGACTCCGCTGGAATACCAGCAGGCGATGAGAATGGCGCGGCTCGAGGAATTGACCGATGCGGTCAACGAAGGCGCGTACGCGGGGCGTTGGCCGGATCCCGGGCGGGTAAGGGAGTTGGCTGACCGAATATCCTGAGTCATTGACGGTGGAAGCACTCAAGACGACGGGCGCGGAAGATGTTCGCTGGGATCTCACCGACCTTTTCGCATCGCCGGAAGACCCGAAGATCGAAGCCACGCTCAAGCGCGAGCTGGAGCGCGCTCAAGAGTTCGAAGCCAGGTACAAAGGTAAGGTCGGCACGTTGGAGCCGCCTGCTTTCGCCGCGATGATGCGCGAGCTCGGCGAGTACGAAGAGTCCGCGGCGAAAGCAGAGGTCTACGCGTACATGCTCCACAGCCAGGACACGCAGGACCACGTCGCGGGTCGATTGCTCGCCCGCGTGCGCGAAGCGGGAGCGGAGCGTGGCAGCCACATGGTGTTCTTCGCGCTCGAGCTCGCGCAGATCACCGACGAGCAGGCGGCCAAGCTCTACGCCGACCCGGCGGCAGCGACCTATCGCCACACAGTCGAAGAGGCGCGCAAGTTCCGGCCCCACCAGATGTCGGAGCCCGAGGAGCGTGTCCTCAACGACTTCAGCCCGGTCGGCACCGGGGCCTGGGTGCGTCTGTTCGAGGAGCTGTGCGCGCGGATCCATGTCGACTCGGACGGAGAACAGCTCGCGCTCGATCAGGCGCTCAACCTGCTGCGCGAACCAGACCGCAACGTGCGCCGCAAGGCGAGCGGTGCGGTGACCGAGGCGTTGCGTGGCGACATCCGCACTCGCGGTTACATCTTCAACGTCATCCTCCAGGAGAAGGCGATCGACGACCGTCTGCGCCACTTCCCGTCCTGGATCAGCGCGCGCAACCTGGCCAACGAGACTTCCGATGCGGCGGTGCAGGCGCTCGTCGACGCGGTGACCGGTCGTTACGACGTGTGCGTTCGCTACTACCGGGTCAAACGCAAGCTGCTCAACGTGGGCGACCTCCACGAGTGGGACCGCTACGCGCCGGTCAGCGACGTCACGCGCGACCTGAGCTGGGACGACGCGAAGGAGCTCGTGCTTGGCTCGTACAACCGCTTTTCGAAGCGCGCCGGCTCCCTAGTCGAGGAATTCTTCAAGCAGAACTGGATCGACGCGCCCGTGGTGCCGGGCAAGCAGGGCGGCGCCTACTGCATGCCCGTGACGCCGCACCACCACCCCTACGTCTTGATGAACTTCACAGGCAAGCTGCGCGACGCGCTGACCCTCGCCCACGAGCTCGGCCACGGGCTCCATGACCGGTTGGCATCAAAGCAGCATGTCTTCGACTACCACCCGCCGCTGACGCTGGCCGAGACCGCCTCCGTGTTTGGCGAGGCGCTGACCTTCGACCGGATCATGGCCGAGGAAAAAGACCCCAAAATCCGCCTCGCGATGCTCTGCAACCAGTGCGAAGACGCCTTCTCGACCGTCTTCCGGCAGGTCGCTTTCAACCGGTATGAGGACGCCAGCCACACGCTGCGCCGGAAGGAGGGGGAACTCTCGGTCGAGCAGCTCGGCGACCTCTTCCAGGAGAAGCTGCAGGCGATGTTCGGCGATGCGCTGACCCTGACTGAAGAGCACAAAGTGTGGTGGAGCTACGTGGGCCACTTCCTCCACACGCCCGGCTACGTCTATGCCTATGCGTTCGGCAACCTGCTCGCGCTGTCGGTCTACCACCGGTTTCTCGAGCGTGGCCCGGCGATCGTGGACGACTACCTCGAGTTCCTCGCGGCCGGGGGTTCGACCCGGCCGGACGAGCTCGTCAAGCGGATCGGCATGGACATCACAGACCCTGGTTTCTGGGACGCCGGGTTGAAGATCCTCGACGGCATGGTGACCGAAGTCGAGCGTCTGGCGGGGACCTAGCTCAGTTCGAGGATCGTGCGCTCGATAAACTTTTAACCAAGTCCACGCAAAACCCCCCGGCGACGGGACCTTCGCACGTCACGTGCCAAGGAGTGACATGGCGGTCACCGAGCAGATTGCGACCACAGATCTCGAGTTCGCGCGCCAGCTCGGGCGGCGGGGTCCGGTCACCCCACCTCCTCCATGTCGGCGGCGGACCTCATCGCGGTGCTCCTCAGCCGCTATCTCCAGTACGACTGGAGCAAGCCGAAGGACCCCAACAACGACCACCTGATCTACTCCAAGGGTCACGCATCCCCGCTCTGTTACGCGATGTTCAAGGCCGCGGGGGCGATCACGGACGCCGAGATGATGACCTTCCGGAAGTTCGGCTCCCGCCTGCAGGGCCATCCCACGCCGGCGATCCCGTGGGTCGACGTCGCGACGGGCTCGCTCGGCCAGGGGCTGCCGATCGGGGTCGGCGTGGCGCTTGCCGGTCAGTACCTCGACAAGCTGCCCTTCCACGTATGGGTGCTGTGCGGCGACTCAGAGCTCGCCGAGGGCTCGATCTGGGAGGCCATCGACAAGGCAGGCCATTACAAGCTGGCGAACCTGACCGCGATCTGGGACATCAACCGCCTCGGGCAGCGTGGCGAGACTGAGTTCGGCTGGCACCTGGACACCTACCGCCGCCGGGTCGAGGCGTTTGGCTGCTACCCGATCGTGATCGACGGGCACGATCTTGCCGCCGTCGACAGGGCGTTCGGTGAAGCGCTCTCGAATACGGACAAGCCCACCGTCATCATCGCCAAGACGGTCAAGGGCAAAGGCTTCTCCGAGATCGAGAACAAGGACGGTTGGCACGGCAAGCCGCTGCCGCCTGACATGGCCGAGCGGGCGATCAGGGAGCTCGGTGGGAGCAAGAACCTCAAGGTCAAGACGCAGAAGCCGGAGCACGGCGCGCCCGCGGCTCGCCGGCCCGCGACCCCGGAGCCTGTCTTGCCCACCTACAAGAAGGACGAGAAGGTCGCGACCCGCAAGGCGTATGGCGACGCGCTGCTGGCGCTGGGCGCCATGCCCGAGGTGGTCGCCATGGATGGCGAGGTGTCCAACTCAACCCACGCCGACGAGTTCGCGAAGGCGCATCCGGACCGCTTCTTCGAGATGTGGATCGCCGAGCAGCAGCTGGTGGCAACGGCCGTCGGCATGAGCGTCCGCGGCTACAAGCCGTTCGCCTCGACGTTCGCTGCCTTCTTCAGCCGGGCTTACGACTTCATCCGCATGGCCGCGATCTCCCAGGCCAACATCAAACTGGCCGGCTCGCATGCGGGCGTCGAGATCGGCCAGGACGGGCCGTCGCAGATGGCGCTCGAGGACCTCGCCTCGATGCGCGCCATCCACGGCTCGACGGTCCTCTATCCCTCCGACCCGAACCAGGCCGCCAAGCTCACGCGGATCATGGCCGATACCCCTGGGATCGTCTTCATGCGCACGACCCGCGGCGCCTATCCGACTCTCTACGGCGCCAACGAGGCGTTCAAGGTCGGCGGCTCGAAGGTGGTGCGGCAAAGCCCGAAGGACAAGGTTGCGCTCATCGGCGCGGGGGTGACGCTGCACAACTGCATCGCCGCGGCCGAAGCGCTCGCCGCGAAGAAGATCCCCGCTCGCGTGATCGACCTCTACTCCGTGAAACCCGTCGATGTGAAGACGCTGCGCGAAGCGGCGCGGGTGACCAAAGGTCGCTTCGTGATCGTCGAAGACCACTATCCGCAGGGCGGGCTTGCCTCTGCCGTGCTCGAGGCCTTCGCGGCTGAGGGGGCGCCGCGGGTGGCTCACCTGGCGGTCAGGGAGCTGCCCGAATCGGGCAAGCCGGAGGAGTTGATGAACGCCGCCGGCATTTCCAGCCGGCACATCGTGGCCGCGGCCACCAAGCTGGTGCAGGCGAAGTGATGGCCACGGCAACCAGGGCGCGCAAACCAACCGCGATCAAGGAGCTTCGCGAGGTCGGCCAGTCGCTGTGGCTGGACAACATCCGCCGTCAGCTCATCAGCTCGGGCGAGCTCGCCCGGCTGCGCGACGAGGGGCTGACCGGCGTGACCTCCAACCCCACGATCTTCGAAAAGGCGGTCAGCGGCTCGACCGACTACGACGAGGCGATGGTGCAGCTCGTCCGAGAGAAGAAGAAGCCGGCCGACATGCTGTGGGATCTGATGATCGAAGACGTGCAGGCCGCGGCTGATGTGTTCCGGCCGGTCTACGACCGGACGAAGGGCAAGGACGGATTCGTAAGCATCGAGGTCGGGCCGACGATCGCCAACAGCACGCGGCAGACGATCAAGTTCGCCGAGTACCTCCACGATCGCTGCGAACGGCCCAACGTCATGGTGAAGATCCCGGCCACCAGGGAAGGTCTGCCCGCCATCGAGGACCAGATCTCCAAGGGCAACAACATCAACATCACCCTGATCTTTGCGGTCGAGCGGTACGACGAGGTCGTCGAAGCCTATCTGTCAGGTCTGGAGAAGCTGCACAAGGATGGCGGTGACCTGAGCAAGGTGGCGAGCGTGGCGAGCTTTTTCGTCAGCCGCGTCGATACCAAAGTCGACAAGCTGCTGTCTGAAAAACTCAACCTTGCATCGGATCCGAAGCAGAAGCAAACGTTGGAGCGCCTCTACGGCAAAGCCGCCATCGCCAACTCGAAGATGGCTTACGAGCATTACAAGGAATTTTTCGCCGGTCCGCGCTGGGACAAGCTGCGCAAAGCCGGCGCCCGGACCCAGCGGTGCCTGTGGGCCAGCACTTCGACCAAGGACCCGCGTTATCCCGACACCTACTACGTCGAGGAGCTCATCGGCCCGGACACAGTCGACACGATTCCTCCCGCGACGCTGGCTGCTTTCCGCGAGCACGGCGAGGTCCGCCGCAGCCTCGACGAAAACGTCGACCTGGCGCGCCGCCAGCTGAAGCAGCTGGCCGAGGTCGGGGTCGACCTGGGCGAGGTGACCCACCAGCTCGAGGTCGAAGGCGTCGAGTCGTTCACGAAATCGTTCGAGAGCCTGCTCGTCGCCCTCGAGAAGAACGCGAAGGACATCAAGGCAGGCAAGGGCCCGCGTCAGTGGTACAGCCTGGGCCGGCTGCAGCCGGCCGTCGACGCGCAGCTGGCGAAGCTGCAGAAGGACGAGGCGCCGCGGCGCCTTTGGGCGAAGGACTCCACCCTGTGGAGCGCGGATCCCAACAAGCGACAGGAGATCCACGACCGGCTTGGTTGGCTGGACGTGGCGGACAAGATGCTCGAGAAGGCGAGCGAGTTCGGCGAGCTCGACCTGCTCGGCCGCAGCCTCTCGGATGTCGTCCTTCTCGGCATGGGCGGATCAAGCCTCTGTCCCGATGTTTTGCGCAACACCTTCGGCGCAGTCAAGGGGCATCCGCGCCTTCACGTGCTCGACACCACCGACCCCGCGACCATCCTGGCCGTGCGGTCGAAGATCCGAATCGGCCGCTCACTGTTCATCGTGGCGTCGAAATCAGGCGAGACCACGGAGACGCTGTCGCACTTCGCCTACTTCTGGGAGCAGACGAAGGGCAATGGAAAGCAGTTCGCGGCGATCACTGATCCTGGGACGTCGCTCGAGAAGCTCGCCAAGGAGCATGGCTTTCGCTGGATCTTTCCGAACCCACCCGACATAGGCGGGCGATATTCAGCCCTCTCGTACTTCGGAATGGTGCCTGGCGCGCTGACCGGGGTCGATGTGCCGGAGATGCTCGAGCGCGCGGTGGAGATGGAGCACTCTTGCGCCGACTCGGTCCCCGTCGAAAGCAACCCAGGCGTCTGGCTCGGCGGCGTGATGGGCCGGCTCGCGACGCAAGGTCGCAACAAGGTGACGCTCATTGCGTCGCCGAAGGTGTCCACGTTCGGCTACTGGGTCGAGCAGCTGATCGCCGAGAGCACCGGCAAGGAAGGCAAGGGAATCGTGCCGATCGAGGGTGAGCCGATCGGCAAGCCGGCGGTCTATGGCGACGACCGGCTGTTCGTGTACATCAGGATGGACGCCGATCCGCCGAACCGCGCGGTCCAGGCGCTCGAGAAGTCGGGGCATCCGGTCATCACCCTGACCATGCGCGACAAGCTGGACCTCGGAGGGGAGTTCTTCCGCTGGGAGGTGGCGACGGCGATCGCGGGCGCCGTCCTGGGGATCGACGCCTTCGATCAACCCAACGTGCAGGAGTCGAAAGACAACACGAAGAAGGTGCTGGCGAGCTTCAAGAGCCGGGGCAAGCTGCCCTCCGCGGAGACCGTGGCAGCGTCGAAAGCGAAGGCGGGCATCGCGTCGCTCCTCAAGCAGGCCAAGCGCGGAGCCTACTTCGCCATCATGTCCTACACGACGAGGACGGCTTCGTCCGAGGCCGCGATCGCCGCCATCCGCACCGCGGTGCGAGACAAGACGAAGATCGCGACCACCGCGGGCTACGGGCCACGCTTCCTGCACTCGACCGGGCAGCTGCACAAAGGCGGCCCCAAGGCCGGCCTGTTCTTGCAGATCGTGCAGGACGACGTTCGCGACGTCCCGATCCCCGGCCAGCCTTACAGCTTCTCCGTGCTCAAGCAGGCGCAATCGCTGGGTGACATGCAGTCGCTGACCTCGCGCCGCCTGCCGGTGCTCCGCGTCACGCTGGGCCGCGAACCCGCGGCGGGCTGGCGGGCTTTGACGGCGGCCGTCAAGCGAGCGGTCAAGTAGCCGTGGAGGTCGGTTTCGTTGGGCTCGGCCGCATGGGCGGCAACATGACCTTGCGGCTGCTGAAGCGGGGCCATCGAGTGATCGCCTTCGACCTGTCGCAGGCTGCCGTCCAGGCTCACGCCGCGCAGGGAGCGGTGGGAGCGGCCGGCTGGGAGGACTTCGTCCAGAAGTTCGAGAGCAAGCCTCGCGTGATGTGGATCATGGTTCCGGCCGGCGACCCGACCACGCAGACGATCAACAAGCTCATCGAGCTCGGCGAACCGGGCGACATCATCGTCGACGGCGGCAACACCAACTGGAAGCTCGCGCTCGACGACTGTGCCCGCATCAAGGCCAAAGGCATGCACTACATGGACGCGGGCACTTCAGGCGGCATCTGGGGACAGGACTACGGCTACTGCCTGATGGTGGGCGCGGAGCAAGAGATCTTCGACCACTGCCTGCCCGTGCTGAAGGACCTCGCGCCCGATGATGGCGGCCTGGTGCGAACCGGCGCCGAGGGATCGGGGCACTTCGTAAAGATGGTCCACAACGGCATCGAGTACGGCCTCATGCAGGCTTACGCCGAGGGTTTCCAGGTCATGAAGATGTCGAAGTCCTTCCCGGGCATGGACATGCGCGCGATCGCGGAAGCGTGGAGGACAGGCAGCGTCGTCCGTTCCTGGCTGCTCGACCTGGTGGCGCGTGGTTTGGCGCAGGACCCCGAGCTCGCGAGCATCAAGGGATGGGTAGAGGACACGGGCGAAGGGCGCTGGACCGTGGAAGCCGCGATCGAAGAGTCGGTGCCAACGCCGGTGATCGCAGAATCGCTGTTCGCGCGGTTCCGGAGCCGGATGGAGAACACGTTTGGCGATCGGATGCTGGCGATGATGAGGGCGCAGTTCGGCGGCCACGCCGTGGTCAAGGATGCCGCGTCCGAGAAGTGAAGGTCGAGGAGGCCCCTAACCCGCTAGCCGAGGGTCTGCACGATTACCGGGTCGCCGACCCGGCGGTCATGGTCATCTTCGGCGCCACCGGCGACCTCAGCGGCCGCAAGCTCCTGCCCGCCCTGTACAACCTTGCCAAACAGCGCTCCCTGCCGGCCGGTTTTGCCGTCGTCGGCGCCGCGATGAGCGACGTCACCGACGACGCGTTCCGCAAGCACGCGTCGGAGAAGATCCACGAGTTCTCGCGCACCCAGCCCATCGACGATCGTGTCCTCGACGCGTTCCTGAGCTCGCTGTCGTACGTCAAGGTCGATTTCAGCAAGCTCGACGACTTCAGAGCCCTGGGCCAAAGGCTGCAGGAGCTGGACAACACCAGGCACATCCCCGGCAACCGGATCTTCTACTGCGCGACGCCGCCGCCTACTTACCAGACGATCGCGCTGCAGCTCCAGGCCGCGGCCCTCAACAGCGGCAACGGCTTCCACCGCATCGTCGTCGAGAAGCCGTTCGGGTCAGACCTGAATTCGGCGCGCGATCTGACGCAGACGCTGCAAAAGGTGTTCGCCGAAAACTCCGTTTACCGGATCGACCACTACCTCGGCAAGGAGACCGTCCAGAACATCCTGGCCTTCCGCTTCGCCAACTCGATCTTCGAGCCGGTCTGGAACGCGAACCTCATCGACTCCGTGCAGATCACCGTGGCCGAGGAGATCGGCATCGAGCAGCGCGGTGCTTATTACGACCACGCCGGCGCCCTGCGCGACATCGTGCAGAACCATGGTCTGCAGCTGGTGGCGTTGACCGCGATGGAACCGCCGCTGGCATTCGACGCGACCGCCGTGCGGGACGAGAAGGTCAAGGTCCTGCGAGCGGTCCGCCCGCTCCAGGGCGAAGACATCGCCAGATCGACCGTGCGCGGACAGTACACGAAAGGCTGGGTGCTCGGCGAGCAGGTGATCGGCTATCGCGACGAGAAGAACGTAGCGCCAGACTCGGAGACCGAAACCTTTGCCGCCTTGCGTCTCTTCATCGACAACTGGCGCTGGGCGGGCGTACCGTTTTACGTCCGCGCCGGAAAGCGGCTGCCAAAAAGCGTCACCGAGATCCGCGTCCAGTTCAAGCGGCCGCCACACCTGACGTTCGGGCGCGAGGCCATGCAGGAGGTCGACCCCAACGCGATCACGCTCCGCATCCAGCCTGAGGAGGGCATCTCGCTCAAGTTCGGCGCGAAGGTGCCGAGCGCGGGTTTGCGAATCCGCAGCGTGAACATGGACTTCCAGTACATGACCTCGTTCCTGGTCGAAGCGCCGGAGGCATACGAGCGCTTGCTGCTCGACTGCATGATCGGCGACCCGACGCTGTTCACCCGGGCCGACGAGGTGGAGGCGGCGTGGCATCTGATCGATCCGATCGAAGAGTCGTGGCGCAGCGGCGTGCCACCGCTCGGCATGTATCCCGGAGGGGCGTGGGGACCGGAGGCTGCGACCGTGCTGTTGCAAGCCGACGGCCGCGAGTGGCACCGCCCGTGACCACGACCCTGAAGGACGAGCCCGACCTGGTATGGCATCGCGACGGGGTCAAGATGGCCGAGGTCCTCGAGGCGCTCAACAGGATCCGCGTTGACTTCGCGCGCGCCGAGGCCGGCGACCACGAGCACGCCCACCCGCGAAACTGCGTGATGACTCTGGTCGCGGTGAGCGCAACGCAGGCGGAGGAGCGACGGGCGCAGCGGGCCTGCCGGATCATCGGGGCGCAGCACCCCGCCCAGTCGATAGTGATCAGGGAAGAAATCGGTGCGCGTGGGCATGGGCTGAACGCGTGGATCGTGACCGACATCCTGCGGCCGGCGATGGCCTGCGCCGTGGAGTGCGAGATCGTGACCCTACACATCCACGGCGCGGCGGCGGATCACATCGGTCCGCTAGTGGATCCCCTGCTCGTGAGCGGCGTGCCGACTTATCTGTGGTGGATGGGGACGCCGCCGTTCGGCAAAGGTGAGCTGCATGAAGCACTGCGAATCTGCGATGCGCTGGTGTTCGACTCTTCGCGCTTCGAGGAGCCGTACCACGCATTGCGAGGACTCTCGAAGCTCATCACGATCGCGCACGAGCGCCTTGGTCTGGCCGACCTTCAGTGGTCACGCCTCAGGGCGTGGCGGGAGAGCCTTGCGCAGTTCTTCACGCCCTTCGACCGCCGGCCGTTTCTCACCGGGATCTCGGAGCTCGGCATCGACTACGCGGGCGATGGGCGAGGCAACCGAATCGGAGCGGCGTTCATCACGGGGTGGATGGCGGCGGCGCTGGGGTGGAAGCTGCAGCGAGCTGCGGCGGGGGCCGGCGGCATCGTGGCGGCTTACTACCGGGCCGGCCAACGCACCGTCGAGGTCCACTTCCGGTCGGTCCGCAGGGAACACCTCGCGCCGGGCGAGCTGAGCGCCGTTCGCGTCGCCGGGACCGCGGGCGGGACGACGTTCCGCTTGAGCATCCAGCGCGACCCTGAGCGCGCTCCAATTCCGCCGGGCGAGCCCGCATACCGGACCATGCATCCAACCGGTGGAGAGGATGAGGCGGGCATCGAGCTGGCCAGCCGGCGGGCCGAATGGCATCGCGACGTCCTGAACGAGAACCTCGACTCCCTCCACCACACCGCGACCGGCGAGCCGCCGGGGGAGAGCCGGCCGAAGCATCCGGTGGTCTTCACAAGGGAGCGCCGGCGGCTGGACACCGCTCAGGTCTTTCTCACGATGATCGAGATCGGAGAGGGCGCGCCACTGCGGCACGTGCAGCAGGTCGAGCACCAAGACGAGGCGACGCTGCTGCTGGACCTGCTCGCGACGGGCACCCACGACAGCGTTTTCAACCGCTCGCTGCTTCGAGCCTTCGAGCTCATGCGCAAGGTCTAGCTGGCTGAATCTAAAGGCTCGCTGAGCAGACCCTCTGTCTCCGCCGCCAGCGCGGCCAGCGGTCGCCGGTACCGGTCGAGCCTGCGCTGCCTTTTGGATCCGGGCTGAAACTCGAACATGTAGTGCGGCCCGGCGCGGCGCGCGAACTGCAGCAGGTCCTCGGAGGGGAAGACCAGACATTCGTCGTGGAACCGGCGCTCGTCCGGCATCCACGCCACGACGGTGAAGTAGGTCGTCGGAGCGGGGCGAAAGCTCGCGATCCGGATGTCGACCGGACGGTTCGGGCTGGCGCGGTCGACGCTGACGGTCTTGATCTGGATGCCGAGGACGCGGCCCGTGTCCAGATGCCGGAC
>WNFW01009866.1_pt1 | contig 11009 bp, 15 predicted proteins | sample 5400131 | NCBI WGS metagenome assembly WNFW01 (sample SAMN13153362, study PRJNA577476) | soil metagenome | isolation source: 20 cm soil or saprolite under grassland replicate 1 | place: USA:California | collected 2016-06-15
GCGGTCTGGCCAGTATCTTTGTTCATGGCTTGAATGTCTCGGGGATCGTGAGCGCAGGAACCAATACCCTTCCCAATGAATTGGCAGGGGTTTCGATTTTCGTCGATCGAAAGCCCGCGCCTATTCTGGCGGTGGCCGACATTCCGGTGGCAAACCCACTGGGCATGCAGCAGATCAACTTCCAGGTGCCGCTTGAATCAGATTGTTTTCGCGCAACGCGGCTTGTCGAGGTGCGCCACAAAGGGGTGTCGACATTTGCAGTGCCGCAGGTAGTAGCTCCGGGGATTTTCATTCTGGCCGACGGCGCACCAGCAATCCAGCATGGGGCGGACTACAGTCTGGTGACGCCTTCGCATCCCGCCGTCAAAGGAGAAGTGATCATCATCTACGCCACTGGTCCTGGTCCGGTGAACCCCATAGTACCGGCCGGCACGCCCGCCACGGGACCTACGCCCGTTCAAGCGCAATGCGAGCTGCTATTCACCGATGTTGGCAATACTTTATATGCGGGACTGACACCCGGGTTCGTGGGCGTCTATCAGCTGAATGTGCGGGTGGGGCCGACGGTTCCGTCGGGCATAGTGGATCTCAGCATCAAAATGCAGGCCGGGTGGCTCGGCGGACAAGGTCCGGATAACTATGCCCTGAGCAACACGGTGAAGCTGCCGGTTCGCTAGTGTGCCAGCGTTTGCCGCGCCCGGCCTCCGGCTGCTAAAGTAGCGCAGCATGCCCGTGCTGGCCGCTACTCTCGTTGAACCTGGAAAATACGAACTGCGTGAATATCCGCTGCCCGAGCCGGGACCGGTACTGTGTACTCGTGAAGATGGCCTTATCTGGGATCTGCGGCACTGACAAGCACACCTACCAGGGATACACCACAGTACTCAGGTACTGGCGACGGCAAGAAGATTCCGTTTCCCATCATCCAGGGACATGAGAACGTGGGCACGGTCGCGGCGATCGGCGGCGACGGAAAGTACAAAGACTTCGAGGGTATTCCGCTCAAGGTGGGTGACCGCGTCGTGGTCGGCGCGAATGTTTTTTGCGGTCAGTGCTATTACTGCACCCACGACTTTCCTTATTACTTCTGCCAGAACATGACGGATTACGGAAATAATTTGAGCGCCGCCGATCCACCGCACATTTTTGGAGGGTGGTCACAATACATCTACATCGTCCCCGGGAGTTTTCTTGTTCGAGTGCCAGATGACCGCCATCCGAGGTCGCCGTGCTCACCGAGGTGATGACCGTCACAGTGGGGCTCGATCGCGCGAAACAAATGTCGGCATTCCCGAATGAGGCTTTCCTGTTCGACGATACGGTGGTGGTGCTCGGCGTGGGATCTCTTGGCATGTGCTTTCTCATGAAGGCTCGCATGCTTGGCGCAGGGACGATTATCGCCGTGGATCTCTCCGATTACAAGCTGAATTTCGCCAAACGGCTGGGCGCGGATCATGCCATCGACGCCGGGAAAAGCACGGTTGCCGAGAGGCTCGAGACCATTCGCGATCTGACCCATGGCCGCGGTGCCGACATGGTGATTGAATGCGCCGGAGTTCCTCAGGCCATTCCCGAGGCTCTCGACATGCTGCGTCTGGGCGGACTGCTGGTGGAAGCCGGCAATTTTTCGGACCTGGGTGAGATCAGCATCAACCCGCACCGGCACCTATGTTCGAAGAGCGCACGGATACTGGGTGTGGGCGGCGAAGAGCCAGCGGCTTACGGTCCGAGCATGCGCCAGATGGTGCGCTACATACGCCATTACCCGCTGCGAGAATTTGTAAGCCACCGCTTTCCGCTGCGCGAGGTAGAGACGGCGGTGCACAAAGCAATAGCTCAGGATTCAATGAAAGTAGTGATTGAACCGTGGGCGTGAGGCGCACTAACGTTATTCTTCAGCACTTCTCTCGTTCACACAATGGGCACCGTCCTTTTCCACCGCTCCCGGCGTATGATGTTCTGATGCGTCTCCGCGTCCTCGACACGTCGCCTGCTGTCTGATCAAATTCAGCTTGAACACATTATGAGTGAAGGAGAACATCGCCCGATGGGAAAACTTGCGATCACGGGTGGCGAGCCCGTCCGGAAAAAGCGCTTCGACCCTTGGCCCGTCTATACCGAAGCGGAACGTTCCGCTCTCGAAGACGTATTGACCAACCGCAACTGGGGCGGCCAGCCTTTTCCCGGTAAGCACGCCGCGGCGTTCGCTAAAACATTTGCGGAGCTCCACACCGCCAAGCACGCCCAGTGCGTGAACACCGGCACCGTCGCCATCCAGGCGGCGTTGAAAGCCCTGGATATTCAGCCGGGTGATGAAGTGCTGGTTCCGGCCTACACCTGGGAGGGGACGGTTGGCCCGGTGCTGCTGGTGAATGCCGTTCCTGTTTTCGTGGACGTCGACCCGGACACCTATTGCTTGGATGCGAAGCTGATCGAGCCGGCGATCACGCCAAAAACGCGCGCCATACTCCCCGTGCACCTGGGCATGCGCTTTGCGGATCTCGACGCAATCATGCCCGTCGCGCACAAACACAATCTGAAAGTGGTTGAAGATTGCGCGCACGTGCACGGCGGCATGTGGCGCAACAAAGGAGCAGGATCCATCGGCGATCTGGGCGCATTCAGCTTTCAAGTTGCGTCATCACCAACAACCTGGAATACTTCGAGCGCGTGCAGTCCTACATCAACGCGGGCCGCGCGAGCGTAACCGACAAATTCAAGCGCCGCATCATCGGCTTCAATTACCGGTTGGGCGAATTTCAAGCCGCCGTGCTCAGGGCGCAACTCGATCGCTTTCCAAAGCAGCAGCAGATTCGGCAGGCAAATATCGAGTACTTCGAAGCGCGCGTACGGACCACCCGCGGCCTGGGATTTTTGAAAGCCGAGCCGCGCATCACGCGCACGGCGCCGTACTCCTATGTGCTGAAATATTTCGCCGCGCGGGCGAAGGACGTACCGCGGGCCGCGTTCGTGGCGGCCCTGCAACTGGAAGGCATCCCTTGTGACGGGCTTTTCTACGAGCCGGTTTATCGAAGCTCGCTATTCCCGGTGAAGGCCACGGAATTTCCGGCGCTGAGTTGGGGACGGCCGCAGCCGATCGATCTGCGAAACGTGTCCCCCTGCCCGGTATCGGAGCGCGCGGCCTACCAGGAGGCCGTCTGGTTTCCGCATTATCTGTTCCTGGGCGACAAGAAGGAGATCGATACGATCATCGACGCGATCTTCAAAACGCTCGACAACATCGAAGAACTGCGCGGACTCCAACACCCGGCCGTACGCTCGCAGGGGATGAGCCGCGCCGACCGGGAGAGTTGACACGCAGCGCGTTGGTTACGCCGTGGTCGGGTTGGGCGCCATCTCGCAGCAGGCCGTACTGCCGGCATTCGCCCACAGCAAGAAGGCAAGACTCGTCGCGGTGCTCAGCGGCGATTCCGGCAAGGCCGCGCGTTTGGGGAAGCAGTTTCAGGCCGAACAGCATTACACCAACGCCGAATATGCCAGATGCCTGAGGAACCCGGATGTCGAAGCAGTTTACGTTGCTACTCCGCCCGGCGAGCATGAAAAATATACGGTCGCCGCGGCGCGCGCGAAGAAACACGTGCTCTGCGAAAAGCCTCTGGCGGCAAGCGTGGACCAGTGCCGTCGAATGGTTCGTGCCTGCCACGAGAATGCGGTTCAATTCAGGACCGCCTATCGAAAATATTTCGAGCCGAGTAGCGTTACGCTGAAGAAAATCATTTCAAGCGGTCAACTGGGCCGCATCGATGTGATTCACACCGCGTTCACGGAATTTCGCCCTGCGGGAGATAATACGCCCGATTGGTTTTTCAAGCGCAAGTTGAGCGGCGGCGGCCCGTTGATGGACATCGGCATCTACTGCGTCAACACATGCCGGTGGCTGGTGGATGACGATCCACTGGAAGCCGCGGCCTTCAGTTGGCGTCGCGATCTCCGGCGGTATAAGGAAGTGGAGGAAGGCATCGCTTTTCGGCTGAATTTTTCGAGCGGCATCGTGCTTGAAGGGACAACCAGTTGGGGCGCCGCGCTCGCGTCTTTTGTGCAATAGCACGCTGAGAAAGGCTGGGCGTCACTTTCGCCGGCGTTCGCCTTCGAAGAAGAGCGGCGCGTCACTGGCAAGATCGCGGGAAAGTGGTTTGAGCGCGAGTTCAAAGCCATTGACGAGTTCGCCCTGGAGCTGGATGCGGATTGCATCCGAGAAAATCGCGAGCCCGAGCCCGATGGCGAACAGGGCACGCGGGACATCGCGATCATCGACTCGATTTATCGCGCTGCACGACTGGGACACCCTGTGGTCATCCGGTATCCCTCGGCCGGAAGTTTCAAACGGAGGGGCGCGTGAAGAAGCTGGGCATGGGGGTGTGGCGGTGGTGACGCCCGCGAAATTTCACGGAACGGCCATCAAGGCGTGCTCCCGCGCCGGTAAGGACATTTTTTGCGAGAAGCCGCTCACGCTCACCGTGGAAGAAGCGGATGAGGTTTTAAGCGTCACCGCCAGGGCTGGAGTACGGTTGCAGCCGGGACACGTTCGCCGCTACGATCCCTCACACGTCCGGGCGAAAAAGCGCATCGAAGCCGGTGAGATCGGTGATCCGGTGATCTTCAAGTCACTGGCGCGCGATACGGCCCCTCCGCAAGTCAGTTACATGCAGAGCGGCGTCAACGGGATGTTCTTGCAGTATTCGACGGTTCACGAATTTGACTTGGGCCGTTGGATGATGAGCGATGAGATCGCGGAACATCATGCATATGGCGCCGTTCTGGTTTTTCCGGAAGCCGCGCAATTCAACGATATCGACACGGCGCTCGTGAATATGAAATTCTCGCGCGGCTCTCTGGGCGCGGTCGAGAACTACATGCAATCCAGTTATGGATACGATATCCGCACCGAGATCGTCGGCTCGAAAGGCACCATCATGCTCGGTTATTTGCAGCAAACACCCGAAGTAATTTTGACGGCCTCGGGCGCGAGAACCGACGTCGTAGATCACTTCCTGGTGCGCTTCGCAGATGGCTACCTCGATGAAATGCGGGATTTCGTGCGCAGCATTCTTGTGGATCGCGATCTCAAAGTGGACGGATTCGATGGCCGCCAGGCCGTGGCGGCGGCAGCGGCTGCTGAACGCTCGTGGCGCGAAGGCCGGCCGGTTACCGTCCAAAACATCGCTCGTCCTGCCAAGGCATGACGGAACTCCCACCGGCATCGTTGCTGGTAGATCCAGCGCGCCCGGCCGGGGGTTTTTCCGGTTTGCTTGTGGTGCGATTCATGTGCCCGATGAGCGACCAACACCAGGAGATCAAGAAGAAATACGGGCTGGCGCGCGGCCTGGGTGTACTCGAGGCCACGGCACTAAACATGACCAACATGGTCGGTTTCGGGCCGTTCATCACCATTCCGCTCATCATCCTAGCCATGGGTGGGCTGGCCGGGACAATTCTCGCGATTTGCGATGGCATGGTGTGGAGTGAGTTGGCTACCGCGATGCCGGGATCGGGTGGCAGCTATTTATTCCTGAAGGAAAGTTTCAAGACCAGCCGGCTGGGTTTACTGCTGCCATTTCTGTTCATATGGCAATTCATCGTCAGCGGGCCGCTGGAGGTCGGCTCGGCCTACATCGGCTTTGCGCAATATTCGACTTACTTTTTTCCAGCCTTGCAGCCCTGGCAGAATCGCGTTTTGGTTGTCGGCCTTGGAGTACTTGCAATCGCGTGCTCTATCGCCAGATCCGTTCAATCGGCAAGCTGATGCTGTTGCTGTGGGCGGGGATGCTGCTCACTGTGGGTGCAATCATCGTGAGCGGCCTCATTCATATGGCCCGCTTCGGGCCGGGGCCGGCGCTGGACTTTCCGCCCGACGCCTTCCGGCTGTCCAAGAGCTTTGCGCTGGGTCTCGGGGGAGCCATGCTGATCGCGACGTTCGATTTTCTCGGATACTACAGCGTCTGCTATGTCGGCGGCGAGGTGCGCAACCCGGAACGCGTTATGCCGCGCGCGATTTTCTACTCGGTCATCGGCGTGGCGCTGATTTATTCCGTCATGAATTTCTGCATCATCTCGGTCGTCCCGTGGCGCGAGGCCATGCATTCTAAGCTCATCGTCGCCGAGTACATGCAGAAGTTGTACGGGCCCCGGGCGGCGGGCGCCATCACCATCCTGGTGCTTTGGACCGCTTTTGCAGCGGCAGTTCCAGTTCTCTTGGGCTATAGCCGCGTTCGCTACGCGGCCGCGCTCGAGGGACATTTTTACAGCCTGCGCGACTGCACCGCAAGCAGTTCCCGTACTTTTCCTTGCTGGTGATGGGTCAATCTCAAGTGGGTCATCTCGGCCATGCTGACCGGAAGAATTCTCATACAGTTCATCGCCCAGATTTTCGCTGTGTACTATTTGCGAAAATATCGCACCGATATGAGCGGCCGTTCAAGGCGTGGCTGTACCCGGTACCGAATGCCATCGCCTTAGTCGGCTGGAGCTATGTATTTCTCACTTCGGGATGGGCGTTCGTGGCCTTCGGCGTGGGGACGCTTGCAGCCGGTGTCGGAGCCTTCTGGTTATGGCGCAGAAGCCCGATCTGGGCTCGCTGTTTTCGGCGGCCTGACGATAATGTCCTAATGTTCCGGTCAGCACCCCGGTCACATCAGATTCCCTCAAATATCGGATGGGTGCGGCTGGTCCGATGCGTTGTAACACCTCCATCAGACCCGTCAGCGTCGCCTGTTCAGCGCGTGTAATCCGTTCGCTAACCATGACCCCACTGCCTTCAAGAATTAAGAGAGACCGGCACTCATCGTGCTCTCCGATGTGGTTTCTGACGTCAGAAAAGGGAACCGAGCACGGGATCAAAGGCGCGGTCCGTCCCAGAAAAATGGCCTGACAAGGATAGAGCACGCCGCCTTTCAGAATTCGTCGAGAGGTGGGATCCGTGCCCAGAGCATGGAGATTTCTTAGATCAGGCAGCCTCCATGGCGATATCCGCGCCAGCCGCGTCAACAGCGCACTTCTCGCTTCAGGAGCGACGCGGGGGCTGATCGCAAGGCGCCTTTCTATTTCAATAAGGAGGCGTTCCGCCGTGTCGCAGTCTTCTCCGCCTATGACTAGACCGTGGTTTCCCAATACGAGAATGTCCGTCTTCGGATGGCCTATGACAACGTTTGCGATTTCACGGCCAAGCGGAAGGCCGGAGGGTACATACGGAATCCACTGCCACGGTAGTCCTGCAAGTTGTTCGGCGAGGCGAACCTGCGCATCCTGCCGCACTGCCCAGGCGATCGTATTCACTGAGTGGACGTGGATGACAACACGATGCGGAAAGGCGGCATGCATGAACGTCTCTATCGAAGCGGACATCCGCGTTTGCGATGAGCTGGAATCAATTCCCGCAAAATCCGTATTCTGCCTCAAGCACTCTCTGACTTCCGCAAGGTCAACGGGAACGAAAATTTGATATTGCTCCGCATCGGCCAGCCACTTGCCGGACGCTTTCACCCATAGAATTCTGTCCGCCTTTATAGAAGTATTTCCGCTGCTAGCCTGTACCAGTAACGGATCACGACCTATTCGCGCGGATAGTTGCCCCAGAGATACCAGCTCAGGGTGACCACTTCGAGACGTGATTCTTGCTTCAGCAGCGCTCATTGGATCGATCTCTCCTTCATCGTAGTGTCAATAGGCATCAAAGCCCTCGTGTCCTATTGCAAAACTCACAAGGCATCCTGCGCAGGCGGCTGCGGAGGCCTTTCGACACTGCCTGGCCAATCTTGATGGAAGCGCGGAAAATCGCTCCGACAGGGATCAGGCCGCCAAGTTTGTGCTCGGCAACGGCTGCCAAACCCATGGACGCTATACAGCCGCAGGAACATGCTTCTCGCCGGCGGGCATGACATTCCCAGTGTGCCGTTTTCTCTTTCCGGATACCGCAACCGCAGGTATGGGCGTCCGCCTGTCCCAGTGCCGTGAGGGAACTGGACCGAATACCCGAATACGATAGCGCTAGCTAACCTAAGCTAACCTATTCGTTTTTCTGTAGAATACGGCTAATCGCAGTTCGCTGGCTGCTAGGAAACTGGTCCCACGATGAGAACGGTTGGCGTGGCGGTTTGGTCGCTTGTGCTGCTTGCCACGGGTGCCTCGGGCGATGCCAGCCTTCCTGATCTTGGGCCCCAAGTCATTTCGGTTTTTCCGCTCGGCGCCCGACAGTCAGAGACACTCGATGTCCAGATTCTGGGACGCCATCTCAACGAGACGCGCGACATTGTTTTCGCCCGGCGCGACATCCAGGCGCAGGTGTGTCTTCGGATTTCTTCTCGATAAAGGCGCGCGTCTCGGTCGGTCCGAATGTGCCGGTTGGCTTGCATGACTATCGCCTGCGCACTCCGCGCGGCACGCACGTCGGTGTGTTTCAGGTGGGATCATTGCCGCGGCTGAGCGAAGTCGAGCCCAACAACGACCTCAAGCATGCGCAAGACATCACTTTGCCGGCGATGATCGACGGAATTGTCGAAAGCGATGACTACGACGTCTTCCGTTTCCACGCTGAGGCGGGCGAAACACTGATTTTCGACGTAATGGCCACGCGGGCCGGGTCGCGGCTCGACAGCACCATCACTATTCTCGATGAGCGCGGCGTCGAGTTGGAATACATCGTTGGAATACATCGACGATTACTACATTCACAAAGATCCCTACCTGTCCTTCCCAGTGAAGAAGACCGGCAACTATTTCGTTCGTGTGGCCGCCGCCTCTGAGCCGATCGCAAAGCTCGCCGATGGCGGACGATACAGCAGCTACCGCCTGGTAGCAGGCGCTGTGCCTCACATGTTGCACGCGCTACCGGCGGGTGCGCGGCGAGGCGCAACCAACGAACTCCGGATTGCAGGACTAAACTTGCAAAAAGTCGATCGAGTCGTGCTGGGCGAGTTACTCGCTGAGGGCAAAATCGTGCAAGCGGGCGCCGGCTCGATCACCGTCCGCATGGCCGTTTCGGCGTCAGTGGCTCCGGGAACATATCCGCTGCGCTTTCGCCGGCTCACTCGAAGCACCGCTACAGATTCAAATCGTGGTCTCAGATCTCGAGGAAAAGGTCGCAACTCCCGCGCGTTCCCGTCAGAATTCGCAAAGCATCACATACCCGGTGGCGCCGAGCGGCGTGTTCGATCGTGGTAAGGCACGGGACTTTTTCGCGTTTGATGTTCGCGCCGGCGAGCGGCTGGTGTTCGATGTCGATTCCATGAAGCTGGGGTTCCTGGATGATCCGCTGGTAGCGGTGTACACGGAGGATGGCAGGCTGCTCGCCTCCCATGATGACCGCTTGCAGCAGAACGGCGACGAGCCGCCGAATCTCGATCCGTACCTGGTTTATACCTTCGAAAAAGCCGGCCGTTACATCGCCATGATCCGCGACTGTGCCGAGCGCGGTAACCCGAATTACGTTTACCGGCTGGCCATTTATCCCGCCCAACCGGACTTTGACTTGCGCTCTCTGACACCCGAGCTGACTCTCTACCGCGGACAGACCGTTCCCCTGCCCTCCGCGTCCGTAGGTTCGGCGGCTAGTCAACACCGGTCGAAGTGTGGGCAGAGAATCTCCCGCCGGGCGTGACCACCAGCTCGACGGCACCAATGTCCGGCTGCCGCTACGCATCGGTCTTGACGCGGTTGCGGGGGACTACCCCATTCGCTTGCACGGCGCGGAGTGCTGCACGGCAAGGTCGTGGAACACACCGCCGACATTTTCTACTGGTGGGAGCACGTCGGCAAGGTTACTGGAGCAGTTGAAGAGCAGAAGCTGATTGCTACGGTGACGGACCTGCCCTCCGTTGTTTTTGAGGCGCCCGAATCGGTGTCCATTGCGCCAGGGAAGGTCGCCCGGCTCCAATTTCTGGTCAGACGCTACGACGATGGCAAGTCTACTTTGAAAATCGAGCCGGTGACACCAATTGAAGGCGTGAAGTTTGAAAACAATGAAGTGCCACCGAGGAAGCCGAACGCCGAGCTGAAACTCACGGCAGCCGGCTCATTTAAGGCAGGCTGGTTCAAGTTGCGCGCCGGCCCATCGATTTCTCCGCCGATTGAGCTGAAAGCCAAGACCCAGGAGGATGAGCAATGAAACTCCGCAATCTAATTCTTCTGCCGGCCATGATTGCGGCGCCGCTCGCGGCAGCTCGTCGCGAAATACCGAAGCTCAGCTTCGTCAAAGATATCGTCCCCATTTTTACGAAGTCAGGTTGCGCCAACTCGAACTGTCATGGGTCCATCCGCGGGCAGGCGGGCTTCAAGCTTTCGCTGTTCGGATACGAGCCGGACCTCGATTACGATGCCATTGTCAACGTTCAGGACGGCCGCCGTATCAATCGCACCGATCCCGCCAAGAGCCTCATCCTGATGAAGCCGACATTCAGGCGGCGGTGAGCGCTTCAAGACCGGATCGCTCGAGTATGAAGCCATCCTGAACTGGATTCGTGACGGCGCAACATACGACAGCGCCGGATCACCGCCGCTCCGCATCATACGCGTCATACCGGAAGAAGCAACGCTGGTGGGCCTGAATTCCAAGCAGCAGCTTTCGGTGTCGGGCACCTATCCCGACGGCACAAGCGAAGACCTCACCCGCAAAGTTCAATACACCGCCAACGACGAATCGGTCCTGGATGTGAGTCCGAACGGCGAGATTCGCGCCAAACGCGCGGGCGAAACCGCGATCATGGTCCGGACTCTCGGTAAGGCCGTGGCCACGCGTGTCGCGGTGATTGAGAGGCCGCCGATGAAGGATTATCCGGATGTCCCGCAACAGCTTCATCGATAACTTCATTTTTTCGAAGCTCAAGCGAGTGAATACCGTTCCGTCCCCGCTCAGCTCCGATTCGGAGTTCGTCCGGCGCGTTTATCTCGACAGCATCGGGCTGCTGCCGACGCTCGAAGAGAGTGCACGGTTCCTGGACTCGAAAGATCCCGGGAAACGTGCCCATCTGATTGACGAGCTGATCGACCGACCGGAG
>WNFW01012719.1_pt1 | contig 11008 bp, 9 predicted proteins | sample 5400131 | NCBI WGS metagenome assembly WNFW01 (sample SAMN13153362, study PRJNA577476) | soil metagenome | isolation source: 20 cm soil or saprolite under grassland replicate 1 | place: USA:California | collected 2016-06-15
GGTGACCTCACGATGATCGAGGACGCGAGCAAGCCCGAAGGGATCGGCGGCTGGCTCATCCTCGTCGCGATCGGGCTCTGCGTGCAGCCGATGCTGCTGCTCAAGGCGATCGCCGACAACGTCGCGATCTTCGATCCCGACACGTGGCGCGCCCTGACGACGCCCGGCGCGCCTGCCTACCATCCGCTCTGGGCGCCGCTCCTGCTCGGCGAGACGGGCGTGAACCTGGTGCTGTTCGCGTGGTCCGGCGTCCTGCTCTACGTGTTCTTCGCCAAGAAGCGCGGCTTTCCGCGGCTGGTGGTCGCGTACATGGGCGTGAGCGTGGCGGCAGTGTTGGCCGATCTCGCGCTCGCGCGAGCGATCCCGTCGGCCCAGGCGCACCTCACGGCGAGCGACTACCGGCAGGTGGGCCGCTCGGCGATCAGCGCGGCCGTCTGGATCCCGTACTTCTTGCGCTCGAGGCGCGTAGCGGCTACGTTCGTCCACTGATCGAGACCGCAGCGAACGACACCGGAGGGAGGTTCCTATGATCCGCGTCAGCGTGCTGTACCCCGCCACTGAGGGCAAGAAGTTCGACATCGACTACTACAAGAACAAGCACATGAAGCTCGCGACCGAGCGCCTCAAGCCCTTCGGCCTGATCCGGAGCGAGGTGGACAAGGGGGTCGCGGGCGGCGCCCCCGGCGCGGCCGCGCCCTACGTCGCCGCCTGCCACTTCTACTTCAACGCGATCGCCGACTTCCAGAAGGGGATGGGCACCCACGGCAAGGAGCTCACGGCCGACATCCCGAACTACACGAACATCTCGCCGCAGATCCAGATCAGCGAGATCATCGGCTAGCGCCGGCCGTGCCCGCCGCGTACGACGTCGTCGTGATCGGGGGCGGCAACGCCGCCATGTGCGCGGCGCTGTCCGCGCGCGAGGCGGGCGCCCGCGTCCTCGTCCTCGAGAAGGCGCCCGAGGCCTGGCGCGGCGGCAACGGCTTCTTCACGGCGGGCGGCTTCCGCTTCGCGTTCAAGAGCTTCGAGGAGCTCTGCGCGCTCGTCGGCGATCTCTCCGCCGAAGAGCAGGCCTCGATGGAGGTCGATCCCTACACGGAGGAGCAGTTCTACGACGACCTCATGCGGGTCACCGAGGACTGCGCCGACCCCGACCTGGCGATGCAGCTCGTGCGCGAGTCGCAGCCGACGGTGCGCTGGATGCGGGACCGCGGCGTCCGCTGGATCCCGATGTTCGGCCGGCAGGCCTACAAGGTCGGCGGGCGCTTCCGCTTCTGGGGCGGGCTCGTGCTGGAGGCGGTCGGGGGCGGTCCCGGGCTCATCGACATGGAGTACGCCGCGGCAGCGAAGGCGGGGATCGAGGTGCGCTTCGAGGCGAAGGCGGCGCGCCTGGTGACGGACGAGCGCGGCGCCGTCACGGGGGTCGTCGTGCGCACGCCCGCGGGCACGGAGACGCTCGGGGCGCGCGCCGTCGTGCTCGCCGCGGGCGGCTTCGAGGCCAACCCCGAGATGCGCACGCGCTACCTCGGCCGCAACTGGGAGCTCGCGCGGGTGCGGGGCACGCCCTACAACACGGGCGACGGCATCCGGATGGCGCTCGAGATCGGCGCGCTCCCCTGGGGCCACTGGAGCGGTTGCCACTCCGTTCAGTGGGACCTGAATGCACCCTGGCACGGCGACCGGAAGGTCGGCGACAATTTTCAGAAGCATTCCTACCCGCTCGGGATCATCGTCAACCTACGCGGCGAGCGCTTCGTGGACGAGGGCGCCGACTTCCGCAACTACACCTACGTGAAATACGGGCGCGCGGTCATCGAGCAGCCGCGGCGCGCCGCGTTCCAGATCTTCGACCAGAAGGTGCTCCACCTCCTGCGCGAGGAGTACCGCATCCGCGAGGTCACGAAGGCCGAGGACGCGACCCTCGAAGGCCTCGCCCGGAAGCTCGAGATCGACGTCGAAGGCTTCGTGCGCACGGTGAGGGCGTTCAACGCGGCCGTCCAGCCGGGGACGTTCAACCCGGCGGTGAAGGACGGCAAGGGCACGCGCGGCATCGCGCCGCCCAAGTCCAACTGGGCGCAGCCGCTCGACGCACCGCCCTACGTCGGCTTCGGCGTGACGACGGGGATCACGTTCACCTTCGGCGGCCTCAAGATCACGCTCGACGGGCAGGTCGTCGATTGCGAGCAGCGCCCGATGCCGGGGCTCTTCGCGGCCGGAGAGCTCGTGGGCGGCCTCTTCTACCATAACTACCCGGGCGGCGCGGGCCTCATGGCGGGCGCGGTCTTCGGCCGCATCGCCGGACGCTCCGCCGCCCGGCGCTGACTCCCGCTCAGTCCGCGAAGCGCTCCGGACCTCGCGCGCGCAGCGCGGGCTCGGCGGCGTCCAGGAACCACTCGGGCAGGAGCGTGCGGTAGCGCTGCACGAAGCGCTCGAAGTGCGCGTCGAGGACGTACGTGACGCCGTGGTCGCCCGCGTGGCGGCACGAGCGCCCGTAGGCCTGGAGCAGCGCCTTCGCGGTCTCGAGCGCGTACCAGCGCGGGTCGCGCGCGCGGCGCTCGGCGGTCCACGGGTCGCCGAGGTCCGGGAACGGCAGCTTCGTCACGATCTGGAAGCGCAGGAAGTCGTCCGGCAGGTCCACGCCCTCGCGCAGCGACGGGGAGACGAGCACCGTGGGCGAGGGCGAGGCCCGGTGCTGCTCGAGCGCGCGCCCCTTCGCCTGCGCCGACTCGACCCAGATGAGCCGCCGCGCCGTGAGCGGCGACCGCGCGGCGAGGTCGCGGACGAGGCGCGCGCCCACCGCGTACGAGGGCGCGTGGATCAGCCCCTTCTCCCGCGGGTGGGCGGCGAGGAGCGCCGCGACCTCCGTGAAGAGCGCCGGCTCGAGGGCGGGAAGGCTCGCCCGCGAAAGCGCGCCGACGGGCCGGTAGACGATCCGGCGCTGCTCGAGCGCGAAGGGCGAGGGACTCGCGAAGACGCGCAGACCGTCCTCGGCGAGGCCGAAGCACTCCGCGACGACCGCCCGGTGGCCGAGGTAGGCGGAGGAGAGCACCGTGAGCTCGGCCGTGTCGGCCAGGAGCGCGCTCGCCATCGGCGCCACGGAGAGCGGGACCAGCTCGAGCGTCGCCGCGGGGTCGGGCGGATAGCGTACGACCCACTCCTGGTCCTCGGCATCCACGAAGTAGCGGAGGCGCGCGAGCGCGCCCTCGAGCTCGTCGCGCTGCGCGAGCAGCTCCTGCTCGGCGCGCGAGGGCGGCATGCGGAGGAAGTCGTCCGCCGCGATCTCCGGTGGCCGCAGCGCCTCGAGCTCCCGGCCGATCGCCGCCCGGCGCCCCTCCAGCCGCTCCAGGTGCTCGACGAGCAGTGGGCGGTACTCGTCCGCGGACGGAAGGCGCGGCAGCGCGGCGCCGAACCAGGCCTGCATCTGCTCACGCGGAAACGCGACGGTGAACACCGAGACCAGCTGCGACTCGAGGTTGTGAGCCTCGTCGATGATCAGCAGGCGACGCTTCCGCAGGTGCTCGGCGTGCCAGTGGCGGAGCGTCGCAAAGTACGCCGTGTTCGTGCAGAAGATCGGCCCGCCGAGCGCCGCGGTCTTCGCGCGCACGTACGGGCACTGGCAGAGCGGCCCCCGTGGCCGCCGGCAGAGCCCGCGCGAGGTCGGCACGCGCGCGCCCGGGTAGTGGTCGCAGGCGTAGTTGTCCCGTCCCTTCACGATCTGGAGCTCGCCGCCGAACTCGCGCTCGTACTGGTCCTGGAGCAGCTTTTGCGAGGTCAGCAGGTAGGCGTCGCCGCTCCAGCGCGCGAGCGTCATCGCGACGTGGCTCTTGCCGACGCCGGGCGGGCCCTCGACGAGGAACACGCGGGGCGCCGCCGGGTCCTCGAGCGCCTCCGCCATCGCGTCGTCGAGCGCGGCGAGGAGTCGCCGCTGCTCGGCGCGGGGCGTGGCGCCGGCGGGGAAGTGGGCGAGCAGGTCGAGCGCGGTGCTCACTCGTCCTTCAGGAGCTTCTCGAGCCGGGCGCGTGCCTGGCCGCGTGTCTCGAGCAGCGCGTTGATCCGGCCGATCGCCTCCTGATGCTCGGCGAGCGCCTGACGGTCGTGCGCGTCGAGGAAGTCGAGCACGGCGAGGGACCGCGCCGCGTACGTCCGACGCGCCGCCTTGAGCGGAGAAAGGAAGACGGGGCGGAGCTCGCTTCCGGCGGCGGCGTACTGGGCCTCGACGCGCCGGAGCTCGGCGATGGCCTGCTCGCGCGCGTCGCGCAGGGCCACGTACCGCTCGGCGCCGGCCGGGTCACGGCCGCGGAGCGACTCGACGAACGCCCGCTCGGCGTCGTCGGCGCCACCGCCGCGCGGTTGCGCCGCGGCGGCCGGCGGCGCGGCCAGCAGGGCGCCGAGCAGCGTCGCGACGAGGAGCAGCCGAGTCACGAGCGAGTTCCTCCGGAGCCTCGAGTGAGGCGACTCGAGTGCTACCAAATGAGTGACGCGTGCCTGACTCAGGCCACCCACGGTTCACGCCGGCCTCGCGGACCCCGCTAGCAAGGTAGCACGCGCGTCGTATCATGACGGTGTGCCCCCGGAGCGCAAACTCACGGTCCGGCAGTATTCCGCCGGCGGGCTCGTCGTGGATGAGCAGGGCCGCATCCTCCTGATCCGTGCGCGCGATCTGCGCGACCGGCCCGTGTGGACACTGCCGAAAGGCACGCTCGCGTCCCGGGAGTCGAGCGAGGAGGCCGCGCTCCGCGAGGTCCGCGAAGAGACCGGCTGGCGGTGCGAGATCGTCCGGGAGCTGGAGGAAGTCACGTACTGGTTCCAGCGTGAGGACCGGCGCGTCCGGAAGTCGGTGCGCTGGTTCCTGATGCGTCCGCTCGAGCAGGTCGGCGAGCACGATCACGAGGTGGACGAGGTCGCGTGGCTCGAACGGACCGAGGCGCTCAACCGGCTCCGCTACGAGTCGGACCGCCGACTGGTGGAGACGCTCGGCTAGCTCGATCGCCCGCGTTTAGGCTATGCTCTTCCCCACCGGAGGAGGTCGTCATGGCCACGCACTCGAAGACCAGGCGCGCTGTGCAGCGACTCCGGCGTCTCGCTCGTCGCCGCCGCGAAGCCGAGCTCAGGAAGGCGCGGCGGGAGCCCGAGCCTAAGGCGCCGGGAACAGACGGTCGCCGTTCTTGAACGCGATCTGCTCGGCGACGTCGGGCGGGAGCTGGCCGAGCCAGACCTGCACGTCGCGCATGTAGTCGCGCACGACCTCCCAGCGCGACGTCACCCACGTGTCGGTGCCCACCATGAACCGGTCCGGGTAACGGAGGAACACCTTGCGCCAGTCGGGATCGAGCGCGCCACCGGGCGCCACGTCGGTGCGGAACGCCAGATCCACCCAGAGCTTCGGGAAGCGGTCGAGGAGCCGCGCCACGGTCGAGGCGCCCGCCGACATGCCCGCATGGGCCCAGAGGAAGCGCACCTTCGGATAGCGCGTCAGGAGCTCCTCGATCGTCACGTCGTCCACGTGGGCCTGGAGGAACAAGTCGCGCGCGGCCGCGAGCTCGGCGATGCGGCGGACGACCGGCGCGTCGACATCCGACGCGCTCAGGTGGAACTCGCCGATGCCGCGGTAGACGCCGCGCTGGAGCCGCTCTTCGACGTAGGCCGCGACCGACGCGTCACGCGCCCAGCCGCCCATGTCCTCGCGGGTGCGGTAGGGGCGGAGAAACGGCACGATGCTCTTCGGCGCGCGCGCGTAGAGCTTGAGCGTCCCGTCGTCGGGCGTGCTCGAGACGATCGCCCGGTGGACGCCCGCACGCGCCAGGATCGACAGCGCGCGCTCCGGCGTGAACGCGTCCCAGTCGGGCCGGCTGTAGTGGATGTGCGCGTCGAAGATCGGCAGCTCCGCCCCGGCGGGGGGCGGCGCCAGGGCCAGGAGTGCCCCCGCCAGCGCGAGCGCGGCTCTCCGGATCATCGCCGCGATCCTATCATCTTCCGGACCGGGCCGATGTTAGGCTGCGGCGTCCGGCCGGCAGGCACGGCACGGCCGGTACCCCACGCTCCGCGCATCGGGAACGGAGGCGAAGACGACGCGGTTCGCCTCGCCGACGCGCTGCTCGTGCGGGCAGCCGCGCCGGCAGACGATGCGCGTCGACGCGCAGCCGACGAGCGCGGGCGTCGCGCGCTCGAGGGCGAGCAGGCGCGTCTTCATCTCGCCGCCGAAGGCGTAGTGGCCCCACGAGCCGTCGCCCCGGATCACCCGGTGGCACGGCACGATCACCGGCACGGGGTTCGCGCCGAGCGCGTTGCCAACGGCGCGCGCGGCCCGCGGCCGCCCGATGCGGCGCGCGAGCTCGGCGTACGACTCCGTCTCGCCGAACGGGATCCGCCCCGCTTCCGCGAGCACCCGGGCCTGGAAGGGCGCCACCCCGGCGAGGTCCACGTCCACGGAGAAGAACGCGCGCCGGCCCGCGAGGTATTCGCCCAGCTCCTCGACCGCCTGCGCGGCGTGCCGCCGCGCGCGCGCCGACTCGGCCAGGACCCCGCGCCCGGGGTAGAGGCGCGTCACCCCGCGATCGGTCGCCTCGATCCGGAACCGCCCGGCGAGCTTCTCGAGCGTCACCAGCCCGCCCACGAGCCGCGGCACGAGGCGGTGCGCGCGCCCGCCCAACACGACGGCGTCCCCGAAGAACTCCCTGAGTGCCGTGTCCATGCGATCCATCCTTTCTAGTCTCCCAGCGCCTTGCGCAGAATCGTCTTGCCGCGCGCGAGCTGGCTCTTCACGGTGTTGACGGAGATCCCCCGGATCCTCGCCAGCTCGCGGTACGAGAGGCCGTTCACGTAGTGGAGCGCCAGCAGGAGCCGCGCCTCGCGCGGCACGCGGTCGAGGGCCCGCGCGAGGTCCATGGGCTCGACGCGCGGCGCGTGGTGCCCGCCCCCGGTCGGAGGCGGCTCGGGCGGTGGCCGCCGCCGGCGCAGCTCGTCGATGCACACGTTCGAGAGCACGCGGTAGAGCCACGTGGAGACCGCCCACTGGGGCGCGTACGACGCGCGCGCGGCGAAGGCCTTCAGGAGCGCGCGCTGGACGGCGTCCTCGGCGTCGGCGCGGTTGCGGAGCAGGCGGTACGCGACGGCGTAGAGCCGTCCGGCGTAGGCCTCCGCGTGGCGAGTGAATGTCGCTTCGTCCATCTCGAACAGGGTATACGCGGGTCGGGGCCCGAATGGGTGGAAGCGGTGCTCAGCCGAGCCTCCGGAGCGCCACGCGGCATCGCTCGAGGAGGGGGCGCGTCCCCAGCTCCTCGGCGATCTCCTGGGCCTCGTCGAAGTGCTGCGCGGCGGCAGCACGGTCCCCGCGGCGGAGGGCCAGCTCGCCCCAGCCGAGCCGAGCCCACCCCTCCCACGAGCGCTCGCCGTTGCGCCCCGCAAACTCGAGCGCCTTCGTCAGATTCTCCTCCGCCGCCACGAGCTCGCCGAGATCGAGGTGGGCCATGGCCAGCGTGGTGTGCTTGAGCGTCCGCTGGACGTACACGCTGGCTTTCTCCTGCAGGTCAATCGACTCCGTGACGAGGGGAATCGCCGCGGCCGATCGGCCGGCGAGCACGTAGGCGCGCCCGAGGTGTTTCAGCGCGTTGATGAGCTGGCCCACGAAGTTCTTTTCGCGACACACCCGCACGGCCGGCTCCAGGACCGCAATCGCCTCGTCGGTCCGCCCCACGCCGACCAGCACGTCTCCCTGGGCAGCGGCCAGCACCATCTGGCTGTAGAGGTGATTCGCGGCGTCCGCGACGCGCTGGCCCTGCCGGATCAGCTCCAGCGCACCTTCGTGATCCCCCAGCTCGCCAAGCGACTCCGCGGCCATGGCGCACGCGCCGGAGTAGGGCAGACCCGAGAGGCCGAAGCGCTCCGTCGCTTGCGGTCCCTCGAGCAGCGTCAGGATTTCCCGCGCCCGCCGGAGGCCTTCGGCGTACCTGCCCATCGCGTGATGCGCGTGGCACAGGTAGAAGAGACCCGTCACGCGCAGCCCGAGGTCGTTGCGGGCCGCGGCCCGCTCCAGACAGCGCTCGCCGTACGCGAGCGCTTGCTCCTGCTCGCCCCGCGCCCAATGGTACTGGACGAAGAAGGCGTAGATCGTGTCGAGGCGCTCGGTCTCGCCGAGACGCGTCGCCAGGATCTCCGCCTCTCTGAACAGTGCAACCAAGCGCTCGGGCTGTCCGCCCCGCCAGAGGGGCGCGCGCATGGCGAGCCGCACGTCGACGCCCGCGCGCGCCGTCTCGCTGACCTCCGGCAGATGTCGGAGCGCCTCCAGCGCGATCTCATAGAACTCGACAGCCTTGTCGTCGACGAAGAGGTTGGCGGCGCGCTCGCCGGCCTCGCGTGCGTACCGGACGACCTTGTCCCAGACCTCGCCGCGCGTGAAATGGTAGGCGAGCTCCTCGGCGCGCTCCTCGAGGCGGCCGGCGTGGACCTCTTCGATCACGGCGCCGATGAGCGCGTGGAGCCGGCGGCGCTCGGACTGGAGGAGCGAGGCGTAGGCGACGTCCTGCGTGAGCGCGTGCCGGAAGACGTACTCGAGCTCATCGAGGCCGGCCTTTTCGTAGATCAGCTCGATCCGCTTCAGCTCGGTGAGGCTCTGCTCGAGCTGATCCTGGAGGTCGGACACCCGGCGGAGGAGCGCGAGGCCGAACTCCCGCCCGATCACCGAGGCGGTCTGCACCGTGCGCTTCTGCGGCTCGGCGAGCCGGTCGAGCCGCGCGGCGATGACGTCCTGGACGGTGTCGGGCACGCTGATCGCCGAGACGGCCTGCGCGAGGATCAGCCGCCCGTTCTCCGTCCGTACCGCGCCGGTCTCCGCGAGGGTCCGGCCGATCTCCTCGAGGAAGAACGGGTTGCCCTCGGCCTTGCCCGCGATCGTCACCGCGAGCTCGCGCGGCAGCTCGGCGACGCCGAGTGTGGCGCGCACGATGCGCGCTGCGTCGTGCTCGTCCACCGGCTGGAGCCCGATGCGCCAGTGGTAGGTGCGGTCGCCGAACGGCTGCTGGTACGCGGGCCGGTACGTGACGATCAAGAGCACGGCCATCCCGGGCAGGCTCTGGGTCAGCGATTTTAGGAAGTCCTCCGAGGCGCTGTCCATCCAGTGGGCGTCCTCGGCGACCAGCACGACGGGGCGCCGTCGGCTTCCCGCGGCCGTCAGGCGCTGGATCGCGGCGACGATGCGGCCGCGGCGCTGGACGGGATCCAGCGTGGCCACGCTCGGGTCGCCCGGGTCCACCGACAGGAGATAACGGAGCAGGGCCTCGACGCTCGCCGCGTCCTCGCCGAGGAATTTGGTCCGGTGGTGGATCTTGGCGATGATCTGCGCCTCGGTGTCCTTGTCCTCGATGCCGAAGTTGCGCTTGAGCATCTCGACGATCGGCAGGAACGGCGTCGACTGGCCGAACGAGATGCAGTCGCCCTCGATCCAGGTGGCCGCCTCTCCGAGACGCCGGCGGAACTCGAGCAGGAGCCGGGACTTTCCGATGCCCGCGTCGCCGACCACGAACACCGCTTGGCCGCGCCCCGTCCGCGCCTGCGCCCACGCGCGCTCGAGGGTCGCCAACGCGTCGTCGCGGCCGACGAGCGGCGACAGGCCGCGCGCGGCCCGCGCGTCGAGCCGCGTGATCCCCTCGCGCACCTCGAGCAGCTCGTACGCGGCGACGGGCTGGCTCTTGCCCTTCACGGGGATCGCGCCGAGCGCGCGCGTCTCGACGTACCCGCGCACGAGGCGCTCCGTGGGCTCGGCCAGCACGATCTGGCCGGGTCGGGCGAGCTGCTGCATGCGCGCCGCCGTGTTGGTCGTGTCGCCGACGGCGGTGTAGTCCATTCTCAAGTTGTCGCCGATCGCCCCGACGACGACGAGCCCGGTGTTGAGGCCCATGCGCATGCGGAAGTCGATCCCGCGCGTCCGCTCGAGCTCGTCGCGGTACCGGGCGAGGACGCGCTGCATCCCGAGCGCCGCGTGTGCCGCGCGCCGCGCGTGGTCCTCGTGGGCCACGGGCGCGCCGAAGAGGGCCATGAGCCCGTCCCCGAGGAACTGGTTGACGGTGCCCTCGTAGCGGTGGACCTCGACGAGCATCAGCTCGAACGCGCGGTTGATGAGGGCGTGGACGTCCTCGGGATCGAGGGCCTCGGAGAGGGACGTGAAGCCGGAGGCATCGGCGAAGAGCACCGTGACCTGCTTGCGCTCGCCCGAGAGCGCGGCGCGGTCCTTCAGGATCCGCTCGGCCAGGTGGGCCGGCGTGTACGCCGTGGGCGTCGCGAAGCGCGCGGCGAGCGGCTCCGCCACGGTCGGCGCCGCGCCGAGCGCCGCGCCGCACGCGCCGCAGAATTTTTTCCCCGAAGGGACGCTCACGCCACAGACGGGGCACAACGCGTCCAGCCGCGCGCCGCACTCCTCGCAGAACCTCACGCCCGAGCGATTCTCCGTCTGGCACGCGGGACAACGCATCGCGGCTATTCTACGCCGGGCGGCGCCGCAGTCGTGCAGGGGCGCCCGATGCGGTAGAATTCCGGGGGTACCGTGCCGGCGCTGCCTTCGCCAGGTACGCCCGGGGAGCCAATCGTGAGAGCTCGGAGCCTCGCCGTCGTCGTCGTCCTGGCGCAGGGACTCTGCGCGCCCGCCGCCCTCGCGCAATCCGGCACCCTCGCGCTCACGTCGACCGTCTCGGGCGTCGAGGCGTGGGTCGACGAAGCACCCGTCGGCCAGCTGCGCTCGGATGCCGCGCTGGTTGTCTCGAACGTCCCCGCCGGCCCCCACCGGATCGTCGCGAAGAAGGGCACGCGCACCTGGGAGCGTGCGGTGCCGGTGGCGGCCGACGAGCGGACGAGTGTCCAGATCCAGATCGACCTCGTGGGGCAGGCGCCCGTCCTCAAGCACCTGGTCGAGGTCGCCGCGCTCGCCGACACGATGTACGTGGTCCAGCCCGACTTCACGCAGTTCCGCCTCGGCGCCCTCCGCGGCCTCGAGAAGCTGCTGCCGGAGGGCGCGCTCGCC
>WNFW01013991.1_pt1 | contig 11007 bp, 7 predicted proteins | sample 5400131 | NCBI WGS metagenome assembly WNFW01 (sample SAMN13153362, study PRJNA577476) | soil metagenome | isolation source: 20 cm soil or saprolite under grassland replicate 1 | place: USA:California | collected 2016-06-15
GCCGCGCGAGAATCGTCCGTCAAATGCTGACGGAGAGCGTCATGCTATCCGTAGCTGGGACGCTTGCCGGATGGGTCTTTGCGCATTGGGCCAGCCACGCCATTTCAGATTTTATTCTCGGAGAGATTTACAGTGTTCCTGCAGCCCTAAATCTTGCGCCGGATTGGCGAATCCTGGGATTCGCAGCAGGGATGGCAATACTCATGGGAGTCTTGTTTGGGCTAGCTCCAGCGTGGCGTGCCACTCAAGAAGATCCTAACGCGGCCCTCCAGCATGGTTCTCACACATGGGGAAAAGGAACGGGCCACCTCGGCGGGCGGTTGATCATCACGCAAGTCGCGTTGTCGTTGGTATTGCTGACGGGGTCTGGACTTTTCGTACGTACACTGAAGAAATTGCGCGACGCTAATCCGGGTTTTCGAACGCATTCGCTCCTAGGCGTGAGTCTCCATCCGAAACCGAACGGATATAAAGACCTGGATCTTGTGAATTATTACCGTCAGTTGACTGATCGGATTGCAGACGTCCCGGGAGTGGAATCCTCAGGAATGATGCGCGCAATATTCGGTAACGTACTCGAATGGACTGAAAGAATACGAATCACCGGGAGCGACGCAGAAGGACTTGAAGCTGACTTCGAAATGGCCACGCCGGGGTTCTTCGAAACGGCTGGGATAACCCTCTTACAAGGCCGTAAGTTTGAATGGCAAGACGACGACCATGCGCCCGGCGTAGCCATAGTGAGCCAGAACTTTGCCCAGAAACTCTTCCCAAATGACAACGCCCTCGGCCAGCACCTCGATGTCATGAACGCGCGGAACTGGCGGAATCTGCAAATCATCGGCGTGGTCAGCAATGCCAGCCTGTACGACATTCGTAAGGCGCAAACCCCGACGGTGTACCTCCCCTCGACGCAATACAAAGACTTCATGGGGTGGCCCGAACTGCTTGTCCAGACAAGCCTGCCGCCTGCCGCAATAGCGGATGCACTGCGACGAACGGTTGAATCGCAGGGACGTGAATATGTTTTCTCGATCAAGACGGTACGGCAGAACATTGACCGCTCCATTCTGCAAGAGCGGGTTACCGCCATGCTCTCGACGTTTTTCGGCGCGCTGGCGCTCTTGCTTGCGGCCATTGGGATTTATGGGCTGATGGCGTATGCCGTGACGCAGAGAACGCGTGAAATCGGCATACGCATGGCCTTAGGAGCGAAGCGGTCAGGTGTTCTCCGGATCGTTCTACGAGAAGTGATTGTGCTCGTGGGGACGGGAGTGGGAATTGGACTGCCGTGCGCACTCGCGGCCACACGGTTGATTGGTCACATGCTGTACGGGGTCTCGCCGAATGATCCCGACACCCTGGCCTGGGTTGTCGGTGCGTTGCTTGCGGTTGGCCTTCTCGCTGGATATTTGCCGGCGCGGCGGGCGATGAAGGTCGATCCGCTCGTGGCCTTGCGTTACGAATAGTTTCACCGCCGGCTCTTTGACCCGAGTCTGCCCCTCATCTCGATTCTCACTGATTTTCGGTAAGCGACCTTTTTCTGCCGCTCATTTTCTTGGGCACTGCTTCGGGCCAATTCCTGCGCCCGGCAGCTTCGCGTCTTCTGCTTTCCGTCCCCCCCCATAAAGCACCCGCTCGCCTTGGGAGCAGCGGCCTCTCGCGTCTGGGTGCCCCAAGAAAATGGGGCAAGAAAAAGGAGAAAATTCATGTCTTACCTATGTTAAGCGGAATAGGTCGGGGCTACAGTTCGCCCGCTGACGTTCGCGTCATTAGAGCATAGCTGTGTTTCGATGGCCACTCCCCGAACGGAGGCCTCAGCAACTCCGCACCAGGGGGCGTTATGTTTCGCCGCACTCTCGGAGTGCGATGCCCAGTGCATGCTGTGAGGACACAGGGGTCAGCCTGTGCCGGGCATCCATCCACAGTGGCCGTGTTTTTAGCGGTACACCTCCTTAGGTCATCGATGGCCGGTCCTCGCCCGCAGGTCGGGCCATCGGCGGGCCAGTAATGCGCCCACGAGGATCGAACTAACCAGACGGCTGGTCGGGTTGGAGCAAAGCTCCATCCAGGTAACGTACCCAGTCCTCGATGACGACCTGCTGAAACCATTGCACGAATCGGGAGGGTGCATTCTGGGAGCGTGCGGTCGCGTGGCTCCAGTAGGCTTGCGTCAGGAAGCAGGCGAACGACCTCATCGCCAGCAGGGCGACGATGGCGGCAACGGAATGATGATAGTTGTGGGTGAGGGAGTAATCGCGCGTCAACACATTGAAGGTTCCATTCTCGATTCTCCAGCGCGACCGTCCCACCTCCCATCCTTGGCCGGCCGGAAGGATGGTGACGGGGACCGACGTCATCACCCGCAGTTGCTTACGTTCGTGCTTCCAGGAGGGCGCCGCATAGCGGCGTTCACAGTGAATGACGCGGAGCTTCCGCTTTAAGTCCCGGCTCCAGGCCTCACTTTCCATCTCCCACACGGCGACGTCGATCCCCAGGACTACCCGCGGGTCATCGGTCTCCCTCAATAAGTCGATCTCCTCATCCATCTCGGTCTGTCCGGAGCTGATCGCCAGGCCGTCCAGGCCCGCTCCGCAGACGGTCTTGAAAAATGGCCGACAGCAATAGAGCCCATCGCCCAGGACCAGATCGAGACTCTTCCCCAAGCGGGGCAGAAGCCTTTCCAGAAGCCGCAGCGCGGCCGTCAACTCTCCTTCCCCGGGAGCCAGCACCTCCCATCCGATGACCAACGAGATCGGCCCGCTCACCCAGGTCAGGGCCACCACCTGGTGGTAATACTCCTGGACGATGCGCTTTTCCCCCTTCTCATCCTGGACGGTTTTCTCCCGGACCTGGCACTGCGGGCAGTGGATCGTTTCGCTGTTAAATAGCTCGTTCAGATCCACGACGGCGCAGCGCTTTCCATACAGGCCATCGTCGGTCAGGAGGCCCGCGCGGCGGGCCAGGAAGAAGTCCTCCAGCATCATCTGCTGCCATTCCTCCGTCGACAAGCCATCGAGAATCTGGGCCGCGCGGTCCGGGCTCCCGCCCTGCTCCGGCTGCAGACCCAGCCGCGCCCGCCAACGCCGGTCCTTCAGCAGATCGCCGATCTGTTCGGTCGAGGGCGTCTGGCGCAACAATCCCCACTGCCAGGTCGAGAGCACCGCCGACAGCGGGAGGGTCGGGTTGCTCCGCGCATCGGTCAGCTGCGCCAGTCGGGCATCCTTTGCAAACACCTTTTGCGCATAGCTGCGCATCTGACGCATGCTCCCGTAGGCCAGGGGGTACGCTCCTTGTGCCCAAGATTTATCTGACCATCTTATAAGTGTCAGATATACATCAAACCAATCTGCTCCACGCTTCTCCCCTCGGCCTATCTCGGCCTACGAGGCTCCGCGTCGATTTTCCGGCCTGGCCAGCCCCCCGATCCGCAGACGCAGCAGACGGCGGTTCACCGCCGCGACCTTCTCTAAGGCCGTCCACCAGCGTTTATAGTTGTTCAGGAATTGCCGGGCCACCGGCAGCATTTCCTCCGACAGAAGGATCTGCTCGGTCTTGCCCGCCTTAAGCGTGACCACCAGATAATGCGCCGGACCATGTCCCGGGCCTCGCACGCAATGGCAGGTTGCTTTACCGCACCGCCGGTATCGAGTTACCAGGCTGCCTCGCACGATTTCCGCAAAGGGAGGAAGTTCCGAGGCCAGGATCTGGCGCTGCTCTAACAACTTCTTGGCTTGAGCGCTCCGCTTCGTCAATCTTAATACTGGTCAGATCAGCAGTCAATGCAATTTATCCCCGCCGTCTTCGTTATTCAAATCCCGCATTATCACCAGTTAGGAGAGTCGTGCGGAGTTGCTGGGTTATAAGCAACGTATAAAAAATGCCGAGAGGCCGGGACCTGAAACACACAGCCTCTGCCGTTAACGGTTAACAGGCATTGAGTATTTTTCAAACGACCTGCAGAGCATGGACTGCATCCTAACTGTCTCTGGCGAACGCTATTTCGCTCATGATTCCTGAGGATTTCCCGTCCTGCTACGATTCTGCGAAGCGCAATCTGGTCGTTCTTTTCATCCACTTCAACTCCCTAGTCCGGTTGCTCCCCGCGAATTGAGCGTCTGGTAGAAAGTCAGACGCTCATGCATGAATTCAATTTATTTAAGTTTTTTCGTATGAGATAGATAACGCACCCTGCGATTTCTCACAAGTGCTCAAAATGAGCCAAAACTCGAGGTTGAAATCGAAGAAGAACTTGCCGTAAACTGTTGACAGTGAAGTGTTTCGCTGCGCGCCCGTAGCTCAGCTGGATAGAGCGTCTGGCTACGAAGAAAAAGCTCAAATCCCACTAAGTCGTTTCTTTGGCGTTGTTTAAGCGCGATCCGGTCGCGTGTGGAACCCCTTCGATTGTCCCAACCGTTGTCCCAACTCCGTACCAACAATCGGGCGATTATCTGCAAAATCGGCGGCCATGCTGAAAGTCGATTTCCGGGAAGAAGCCGTAAATGTCGCTCTTGCCGAACTTCTTGAGCAGCGCGGCCTGAGCGAGGGTCGCTACGTGGCGAACGTGGTCGATGGGAAAGTGAATCTGTACGGGAAGCAAGGGCGACGAATCGCTGACGAGTTCTTACTGGCAATTTCCGTCAGCACTGGCCGCTCGCTGTCCGACGATGATAGCGCCGCAGAGACACCGATAAGATTGCCATGCAAACAAGCACCGCGCAGCCAACCAGCATTCGAACTCCGGGCTAGTAGATGGTAATGCTCCCGTCGAGTAGATGCCCGCTGTTGCTGTAACCGTCGCTAAGGGTGATGCTGAACATCCCTGGCGCCACCAGGGAGCTATCCACAGCAACGATCGTGAACCCTACCGACACGCCGTTATCGGTTCCCAATCCGGTAAGAGTGACACTGTGCGCGACCTCGTCAAAAGTCGCCGAAGTGAACTGCGTGGCCTGGAAGCTGACCCCTGAACCGGAGTCGCTGAAGGCCGCGCTGTTCGACTGCTGGTTGGAATCGTCGTAATTAAAGGCGAAATTGGCACTGCCGCGGCGCTTGCCGGGTTCGTCGCCCTTTCCGCCTGCTTGGTGAGTGGTGCCCGCACATTTCCCCTTGGTGGAGATGCCCGAGGTTGCCGTCTTTTGCCGCGTGAAGTACGAGACAGACGTACCCGCATGGTTATCCGCGTAGGCAACGTTGGTGAGATGATTGGTCGGGTCAATCGCGATCTGGAAGAAGTCGGCAAGGCTGCGGTCGGAGCTGCCAAGGAGGCCACCGGTCGAGATCTGCCCCGTGTGGTTCACGTGGTCAGTGGCCTGGCTCAGGGTGAAAACTGGCGTGATCGCATGGCCGTTGACGGTCTCCGCAACGAAGACGTTCCAGTTTGTGGTCAATGGGACCGTGTTCGAGTTGCCGGCCTGGTCGGCACCGTACCACGCGATGGCCACGTGACCGTTGGCATCGGCAGCGATCCAGGGGAACACGTTCGACTTTCCGGCTTGGGGCGTGTTCTGAGTTACCTTGATGGCCGGAGACCAGCGCGTCCCGTGAGTGGGGGAGAACGAGTAATAGATGTTGGCGTTATCCGACCAGGTGGCGTACAGGAAGCCGAAGTTGTCTACCGCGAGCGCGGGAAACAGATTGCCGAGGCCGGCGCCGGAGGGACACGTCGAACCCGCCCCGCAACTGAAGATCTTGGTGTCAGTGAACGATAGTGTGGGACTCGTGAGACTTACGTTCGAGGCCACGCCCACGTAAGCAGCGTTAAAAAAGCTGCTGCTGTTCTGCGCGTTGTCCACCGGGTTGTCGGGGCCCACAAAGATCTGGTACAGGTTGCCGTGGCTCGCGCAGCTGCTGTGGTCCACCTTGATCTGGCCTGCGATATTGCCGGTAGGAGGACCGACGCTCGGCTCGGTTGCAGCGTCAATCGCGGTCCCCAGGGCATCCGTATAGGTGAAGCCTCCATTGTTCGAGCGTTGCACAAAGATTTGCGAAGTTGTTCCAAAATCGTGGTACTCCATGTAGACGTGATTCGGATCGTCCAGGGCGCCTAACCACATGCGATCGTCGAAGGGAACGCCCGCCGTGGCTGGGTTCGGAGTGCTGAAGGTATCCGCACGGTTGGTGGATTGGCTGCCTGTAACTTCCGCCGCCGTTAGGCTGACCACAGCCAGATTTGGAGTGTTCATGTTCGAGGAGTCCGGACCGTTCACGGCGACGTCTCCATCGCCTCCTCCCGGCGCCAACCCGCTCGCAGTGCAAAAAGTAGTAACGAAAATGCCGCAATCAGGCTGACCTTCGTACTTGAACGGCAGGGTTCCGTTAGCGTTCGGTCCACCGTCTTCAGTTTTAAACCAGCGCCATAGGTCAAGGCCCCCTGGGACTCCGCGGATGGACTCGACGTAGATCGTGCCCTGCGAGTCCACGGTCATGCTGGGCTCGACGGCCTGACCCGCCCCCGCGGGCAGACACAGACTCTCATTGGGGGTGTAATTCGCGGTTCCGGGACCAACGAATGCCGGGCTGGCCTGATTGGTCGCACAGTTGTGCTGATTTGTGGGGTTCGGGGCGGCCAGGGCCACATTGATTCGGATCGGGTAGAGCGAGAGGTTGCTCGCGTTGAACCGGACCGTATTTGTCAAGAAGTCGCCATCCTTCGTGGATATTTGAAATACAGGGATAGTCCCCTCGGTGAGAACTCCACTGTCGCGAATGATCAGGACAGCAAGGACTGGGTTCGTGGGGGAGCCCCCTGCCTGGCAGTTGGCGACCTCGGTGGCGAACAACCCGCTAAACATACGGCTATCGGCCAGGCAGATTGTCCCCGCCGCGGCGGGGGGAACAACAGGGACCTGCGCACCGCCGGCGTAGTAGAAGTTCGCCGAGATCGGCGCGGTGATGTCTCCGTTATGACTGTTGGAGCTCCCGTCAAAGCTCGCCAGAATACAATTTGGAAGGAAGGAGCAGCCGGTCGTGTTCGACGGTTGGGGCCCTCCTCCCAGGACAACAACGCTATTCTGGGCGGCCAGCGGAGCCGCGCCAAGCAGCAGACCCAACCCACTAAGCAGACACGTTAGACCGACCGCTAGATGAAAGTGTAATCGAGCTTTCTGAACTTTCATGCTCTCCTCCTCAGTTCTCGTTATTTTCATTGGACATCAAGGCCCTGCCGGACCCTTGCAGCTTTGGCCCTGATTTGCTCCCACAAGGGCGGATTGGTGCGCGGTGACGCACCCGTAGGTAATATGCGTGGGACCGTTCAGCACATTCCCTTGGTCGGTCCAGGCCAGAGCAGCGCTGCCGCCCCGGTCGATGGCGATGGAAATGGAGTCAGCCAGGTCGCGGTTGCCGCCGGTGACGGAGCAGAAGATCCCCGTCGTGCAAATGCCGCCCACATGCATGACGTTGCTCGAGGCGCTGGTCTGATTGAACTTCGGCGTGGCCGAGGTGCCGCTCGTGGTCTGCGCAAACGTAACAGTCCAGGGCGACAGCGCGCTATCAGAAGGGTTGAGATCTGGCGTCGTCAGCCAGATAAAGTCGACGCGGCCCGTGCTCCCGGCCGCAACCCATGGGAAATAATGAGTCCCCAAATCCTGGTTAACTTTTACGGGCAATGACCAGTGCGCGCCCTTGTCGGGCGAGTGCGAGAGCCAGATATCGTTCACGCCGGAAGCGGCCAAGTTGTCAGGAAAGACGGAATAGACGTTGCCCGGCACGCCAGAAACACCGGAATCATCGACGGCAAGAGTGGCGAAGATCCGATCGGTGTTCGTCTGCCACGACCGGCCCATATTGCCGTCGAAGACCATGTGAGCGTCCCAAATGGTGGTGACTGTTGCCAGGCTCATGCCTAGCGCCGGCGGCGAGTGGGCGACCCATACCTGATGAAAATTCTGGATCTGGGTAATATTGCAACCCATAGACGTGTTCTGGACCGGGTCAGCGGTGATCCATTCGACATAAACTTCGCCGGTCTCCGGATCCACTTCGATGCCGCTCGGCACGGTGTTGCAGAAGGACTGAGTTTCCGCTAGTCCGTTCTGCGCGAGAACGTCCACCGAGGGTCCGAAGTCCTGGCCGCCATCGTTCGAAGCCGCCACGTTGATCTGGCTGGCTGAGAAATCGTGGTACGCCACGTACACCTGGTCTTGATTCGCTGACACTTGGCTCGCGTACACAGCCAGCCACGGGCGGTCAATAAAGGAGGGATTGAACGCGGCGAGCGAGTTCACCGTCCAGTGCGCGCCGCGGTCGTCGCTGAAGGCTAGTCGAGTCTGTAGCGCTAGGGGAGTGAGTTCGATGGACGACACATATACGCGGTGTGCCCCCGGCGAGCAATTGGACGTGGGCGCGGCGCAAGGTGTTGGCCCTCCGACCCGTATAGCTACGTCACCTACATCCCCGCTAGGAAACGCTGTTTGCAAGAAAGTTCTTCCCCCATCATCCGAGCGGCCTACGTGACTTCCGCTGGCCTGCCATGCCACGTAGACGGTGCCGTCAGACCGATCTACAGCGACCGAGGGTTCCGTCGCGTTGCTTTGGCTGCTCGGCGAAACCTGCTGCCGAAAGCTGGTAAAGTCCGAGGCGAACGCTACGCTGGCCCGAAGGAATTGATCTGTGGAGTGGGCGAGAAGGAACAACGCCGGAACAGCGATGGCCAAGGAAACAAGACACATGAAGTTGCCGGACCGCGGAGCAATCTTAGGCATGACACCCTCCTGCCCATCAAGGGTTGGGCCGGGCCGAAGTCTCTGTTCGCGAGTTACTCGCTCCACGGGAAGCTGCTATTCGTCTGTGGAGTTACTTCATGGGCCTAGTTTCGCGAGTTCGATACCATTGATCTGCTAGGCTGAGAATCGGGGAAAGGCAGTATTCTTCGCTCAGGTAATTACCCTAGCGCCGAGGTTGTATGACTGAAAAAGAGGTACCAGCTCAGCGGTTATCCTGGAAACTCTTCTCGTCCACGACCCAACCGAGCGGAAAGTTCGTATATCCAGCGACGTCTGGCAAAAGCCGGGTCAAGAGTCTCAGCATCCCATTAGACCTTTCTATTCACTGCCAATTGGGCAGGGTCCAATCCGCGATCGTGGTCGGATGGGCAACTCTGACGTAACGCGATTAGGGTCGAGTAGCCGGGCGCCATTGCTGGCGCCCAGCCCTCTAAGAACCGGACTTGAAGGTTTCCCATTCATCCGGCTCGAGCACCCAAAAACGCCCCCATGAAAAACGAGGACGCGGCCTAATTCAAACGAACCAACTCGGAATTGAAATCCCCGACGACGCTAGATGGGAAATCGACGCCGATACAGTCGGGTTATAGGACGGGACGACAGCCACTGGAGCGGCAGGAGGATTTGATTGAAGGCTAGTCGAAAACTTTTTGAGACCGCCGTCAGTTCGGTGTCGTGGGTAGAACAAGGAAAGGCGAAGAAGTGCGTGCTTTCGGCAAAGCTGCGTAGTACAGAGCCGGGACGGCGTGGTTCAGAAGCAGTAGCCCTGCGCCACCCAGTAATGCCAGTCGCCAATAGCCTCGGCAGCGGATTGGTCGGGATCAATGGCAACCAGCTGTGACAAGGGAACTGCCATGGTCCGGTCGTGCCAGCGGATCAGCACTAGCATGTCGGCGGAGCAGGCGTCTTCAGGTGCCATGCCCTGGACTTCGACGGTTTCCCCCTTCCTGAGCGGCGAGACGACTTTGGGAGCGATGCACTTGGCCTGAAAAGGGAATCGGATTTTGTCATCGAGGTAGTAATACCACCCCATGACCTGCTCTTCCGGCCCATTATTATAGCGTCCACGATGGCTTCGTTGTGAATTCGGTCCTCCCGGACGGGGTCTCAGACTTTTGCCCCGCAGCACCTTTCATATCTCTTCCCGCTGCCGCAGGGACAGGGGGAATAAGCCAGGCTCGAGGGTGATTCTATCCGGAAGATGATCGATGAGAAGATCCTGCCCGCCAGCCAAGTTCTGGAGTGTGCCCCTTGGCAGATCCCTGTAGAAGCACTGGATTCCGAGGTAGTCCGAACGGCGGCCGCAAATCTCAGGAATCGAGTTCGCGTTCCGCAAAGTCAGAGCTGTGATGAACAACAATCAATGTTTTCAGACAGTTGATGAGGTATAGCAGAATGTTGAATAGCCCAGCTGAGGAACTGCATCACCTTTTTGCCAGCCCGTGCCATTCTTATCGCAATCCTCGATCCTCTTCTCCCGTCAGTGTGAGAGAAATTGTCTGCGGTGCTCCGAGTTCGGAATGCCGAGTCGCTCTTGCCGAGAGAAACCACTCCGTCTGTCTGGTTTCCGAAAATGCGTCAACACTACGTCAGTTTCTGTGCGGAAGAGAGTTCATCGCCCGCGAATAAATTTCGCAGGGGCCGCAACAGCCGCATCGAAACTGGTGGTCGCATGAATACTCCGCGAGAGCACCCAAATACTGGGGGAGGGCAAGAATAATTTGACCTTGACACTAGCCGCTTTAGGCGTAGACTCACTCCGCTCAGCCGTACCCGCCCAATTTGACCCTCCGCAGTGGTTCGACTGAACCGGCCACTATTTCACTAAGCTCAATCAAAGGAGGCACCGTGAAATCCAGAAAGTTGGAATCGAAATGGCATGAAGGAATTCTGCTGCTAGTGGCGGCGATGGCGTTCGCAGCGTTGCCCCCGGCGGCTCAGTCACAAGCGATCCACGGCAGCGGAACAACCAACGTCGTTCCGCTATGGACCAGCAGCACCACGATCGGTAACTCGGCGCTTTCCCAAAGCGGGAGCAACCTCGCCACCAGCGGCAGCATCACCGCCACGAGTTTCGCTGGCAACGGCGCTGCGCTCACCAACGTTAACGCCGCAAAGCTCGGCGGCATTCTGCCTAGCGGCTTCGCGCAACTGGGCGCAACCAGCAACACCTTCAGCGGCACGGTTTCAGCCGCGACGATCGACTCTAGTAACCCGTATCAAATCGGCGGCGTTCCGGTACTGAGGATCGGCGCGTTTGGCAGCCTGTATGTCGGCCCGT
>WNFW01015551.1_pt1 | contig 11006 bp, 11 predicted proteins | sample 5400131 | NCBI WGS metagenome assembly WNFW01 (sample SAMN13153362, study PRJNA577476) | soil metagenome | isolation source: 20 cm soil or saprolite under grassland replicate 1 | place: USA:California | collected 2016-06-15
CACGGGTGCCGACCTCACAGCCGCAGGCGTGGGCGCCTGCCGTGACCCGGGCCCTGCGGCGCAGAGAATCCGGACAGCATGGGAAGCATGTCCTCGCTTCAGCTCGCAGCGGCATTCGCCGTCACCTCGTTCGCCGGAGCGCTGATGTTCTTCCAGGGCCTCGCGGCGAACCTCCTCGAGCGGCGGCGGCCCACCCGCTGCCGCGCCTGCGGCGGCATCGCGGGCCGAACCTGCACCTGCGACCGCGGCGACTGATCTCCAAGAAGCGAGGAGCCCCCGGCGCGTCGGCGTCAGGGGCTCCAAAAGAGCGATCAGGCGTGGAGGCTCACTCCACCTTTCTCCCGCCGTAGACCGCCAGCGCATAGATCACGAGGATGTCGAGCGCGAAGACCATGATCGACCAGAACGGGTACGACTGAATGCCCCCGAATTGCGCGAGCGCGTTCAAGCCAGCCGCGAAGATCCCGAACCAGCGCGCGAACCCCGATCCGCTGAACAGGCCCATGGCGGCAACGATGAGAAGAATGCCGACGATGAGCGTGATCCAGCCCCAGGTGCGCAGGTCGCTGAACACGTAGTGGGCGTTGGCGGAGTAGAAGCTCGCCTTCGACAGCGCCCCGATGCCGTTGAAAATGCTGAGGATGCCGGCGAGCCCGAGCATGGTCGCCGCGAAGAGCAGCCAGCCGAAGCCCCTCTCCTCGAACTCGTACGCGTCGTCACGGGTGACGGTAGCCACTGCTTTTCCTCCTTGGGACAGGTCGGCGAGAAGGTTCGGCGGGAACGTGGCATCTCCTCTGTCGCGCGCCCAGACTGCCCGTGCGAAACGGGACGGGGTGCGCACGCCCCTCCTCCGCTCCTTTCACCCACTTGTGACGACGCCCGGCCGCCGTCGCCGCGCGAGGCTTGACGCAGGGAAGAGGAGGAACAGATGTCCACTGCCACGACGGCGCGGCCGGGCTTCTCGAACGAGGACCTGGTGCAGCTGCTCGACCTGCTCAAGGGAGCCGACAGCGTCGAGCTGAAACTGACGGTCCCGGAGCCGCACCAGCGGTCGACCGTCGAGGCGCTCGAGCTCGATCCGCTCGAAGCGCAGATCCGCCAGGTCTTCTTCTTCGACACGCCCGAACTCGATCTCGACGCCCACGGCGTCGTCGTCCGCGCGAGACGCATCCAGGGCAAGGGCGGCGACTCGATCGTCAAGCTGCGCCCGGTCGTGCCGAGCGAGCTGCCCGAGGAGCTGCGGCTGTCCGGTGCTTTCCGTGTCGAGGTGGACGCGCTTCCGGGCGGGTTCGTCTGCTCCGGAACCCTCAAGGGCACGCCGGACGCGGCCGACGTGGCTCGCGCGGCAAGAGGGACGCTCCCGCTGCGGAAGCTCTTCTCGAAGGAGCAGCGGCAGCTGTTCGCGGCGCACGCGCCGCAGGGGATCGGCCTCGACGACCTCACCGTCCTCGGGCCGATCTTCGTCCTCAAGCTGCGCCTCGTCCCGCCGGACCTGGGGCGCAAGCTCGTGGCGGAGATGTGGCTCTACCCGGACGGCTCCCGCATCCTCGAGCTGTCGACGCGCGCGGCGACGAACGAGGCGTTCCAGATCGCGGCCGAGACGCGTGCCTTCCTCGTCGAGCGCGGCGTCGATCTCTCGGGCGAGCAGGAGACGAAGACCCGCAAGGCGCTCGAGTACTTCGCACGGGAGCGTGCGAAGGAGAAGTCCTGAGCAGCGGAGCGCCTGCCGTCCCGGGAGCCGCGAGCGTCGCCGGGATCGTCCCACGCTGGGAGTGGCGCACCTTCGGCGAGAGCTTCGGTGCCGCCGAGGGCCTCCTCGACCTGCGCGAGGCCGAGCGCGTGCAGGAGAGCGACGAGCTCTACCTGCTCTCGCAGGAGAGCGACGCCTCCGTCAAGGTCCGCGACGGCCTGATGGACGTGAAGCGGCTCGAAGCCGTCGACGGCAACGGGCTCGAGCAGTGGCGTCCCGTGCTCAAGGGCCTCTTCCCGCTCGGCGCCGCCGACCTCCGGACCGTGCTGGGCGCGCTCGGAGTCTCGGTCCCGGAGCTCACGCGCGAGGCCTACACGCTCGAGCAGCTGGTGGACGAGGTGGTCGGAGCGAGCCCGGCTCTCGCCGCGTTGGCCGTGCACAAGCGGCGCGTCCACTATCGGCTCGGCGACTGCATGGCCGAGCTGTCGGAGGTGACGGCCGGTACCCGCTCGGCCCGGACGATCGCCGTCGAGGCCGAGGATCCCGAGCTCGTCGCCGCCACGGTGCGAGAGCTGCAGCTCGCCGAGCGGCCGAACGTCTGCCTCGCACGAGGGCTCAAGACCATGCTGGGTCTCGAGCCCGTGCGCTTCGCCGTGATCGACGTCGGCACCAACTCCGTCAAGCTCCACGTCGGCGAGCGCCGTGCGGACGACAGCTGGCAAACGGTGGCCGACCGGGCCGAGGTCACGAGGCTCGGCGAGGGGCTGCAAGACACCGGGTCGCTCCAGCCGGAGCCGCTGCGGAGGACCGCGGATGCGGTCGTCGGCATGGTCGAGGAGGCCCGGCGCGCGGGAGCGGCCGAGATCGCCGCCGTCGCGACCGCCGGGATGCGGCTCGCCGGGAACTCCGCCGAGCTCGTCGAGGCCGTGCGCGAGCGCTGCGGCGTCGGCATCGAGGTGATCTCCGGCGAGGAGGAGGCCCGGCTCGCGTACCTCGCGGCCACGTCGGCGCTCGACGTCGGCCGGGAGTCGCTCGTCGTCTTCGACACCGGCGGCGGCAGCTCCGAGTTCACGTTCGGCCGGGCCGGCCGGGTGGAGGAGCGCTTCAGCGTCGACGTCGGAGCCGCGCGGTACACCGAGCGCTTCGGCCTCGACGGCGTCGTCTCGGACGACGCGATCGCGCAGGCGCTCCAGGCGATCGCGGACGACCTCGGGCGACTCGACGGGCGGCAGCGACCCGCTGCGCTCGTCGGCCTGGGCGGGGCCCTCACGAACCTGGCCGCGGTCCGGCACCGCCTCGCCGCGTACGACCCCGACGTCGTCCAGGGAACGGTCCTCGACCGGACCGAGATCGACCGCCAGATCGACCTCTACCGGAGTCGAACGGCCGAGCGGCGACGGGCGATCGTCGGGCTGCAGCCGGCGCGAGCCGAGGTGATCCTCGCCGGTGCGTGCATCGTCCGGACGGTGCTCGACAAGCTGCACTGCGACGAGCTCACGGTCAGCGACCGCGGCCTCCGCCACGGCCTGCTCGTCGAGCGGTTCAGTGCAGGACTTCGGCCTTGAGCAGGACGACGAGCAGGCCGATCCCGACGTTCGCGGACATCGCCAGGAGCATGCCCGCGGAACCGAGGCGCTCGATTCGCGCATAGCGCACGCCTTCCACGGCGAGGATGGCGAGCCCCAAGGCGAGGGCCAGCCAGATCGAGCCGGTCTCGTCGAAGAGGCCGAGCGCCCCTAGCGTGAGCGCGACGGTCGGCGGAATCGCCGCGAGCAGGATCCCCAGCTCCCGCACTGCCAGCGACCAGACCCGGGCGCCGTTCAGCCGACGGTCGTCCGAGATGCTCTCCGCGAGGGCGTGGGTATAGAGGTGGGCGATCCAGAGGACGACCGCGGTCGACGCGACGAGCTCTTCGACCTTCCACGGGCTGTCGGGGAAGGCTTTGCCGTACACCGTGACCGTGGCCATCGCCGTGATCGTCCCGAAGACGGTGCTGGCGATCCTGTCGTCGACGCCGAGAACGAGGCGCCCGGCCCTCCGCGAGATGCGAGTCCGCTCGGGTGAGGCCGTCGCCATCGTCCACGAAAACGTATTGGCCGAGGAGCGGCCGGACATCGTCCTCTCCGGGTGATGCCCAGCCGGGGTGCCGAGCTGACGATTTGGAGACAGCGATGGCGACGACGGCACCACCCCCGGCGCGGGCCGAGGACAAGCAGTGGTTCGCGCTCGCGGGTGAAGCCGTCGCCCAAGAGCTCGGCGTCGACGGACACGCCGGGCTCTCACCGGCCGAGGCGGCCACCCGGCTCGAGCAGTACGGCCCGAACGCCTTCGTGGCCGCCGAGACCGAGCCGCGCTGGCGTGCGTTCGTGCGCCAGTACCGCGACCCGATGCAGATCGTCCTGCTGGTGGCCGGGATCGGCAGCATCTGGCCCCTGCACGAGCTCGGCACCGGCCTGGTCCTGCTCTTCCTGACGCTGTTCAACGCCGTCCTCGGCCTCAACCAGGAGGGGAAAGCGGCGGCCGCCGTCGCGGCGCTGCAGAAGATGATGATCGTCAAGGCGAAGGTGCGCCGCGGCGGCCAGCTCGCCGAGGTGCCGGCGGAGCAGCTCGTTCCGGGCGACATCGTCGCGATCGAGGCCGGCGACGTCGTGCCCGCGGACGGTCGGCTGCTGAAGGCCGCAACGCTCGAGGTGGCCGAGTCGGCGCTGACCGGCGAGAGCATGCCGGTGGCGAAGAGCACCGAGACCGTCACGCAGACCGACGCGCCGCTCGGCGACCGGACCGACATGGTCTACATGAACACGAACGTGACGAGGGGTGCCGGCGAGCTGATCGTCACCACGACCGGCATGTCGACCGAGGTCGGCCACATCTCGCACATGCTCTCCCAGGAGACCGAGTCGGCCTCGCCGCTGACGAAGCAGCTGAACAAGCTGACGAGCCAGATCCTCGTCATCTCCGGCACCGCGCTCGTCATCTCGATCTTGATCAACACCTCGCGGGGCCACTCGTTCAACGAGGTCTTCCTCGCGGCCATCGCGTTCGCCATCGCCGCGATCCCGACCGGCCTGCCTGCGGTGGTGACCGCGATCCTCTCGATGGGCACGCAGACCCTCGCCAAGGCGAACGCCATCATGAAGCGGCTGCGCTCGACCGAGACGCTCGGCTCGACGTCGGCGATCAACTCCGACAAGACGGGGACGCTGACGCTCAACCAGATGACGGCGGTGGAGCTGACGATCCCCGGACGCCGCTACTCGATCGACGGCAACGGCTACTCGACCCAGGGGCTGATCAAGAAGGTCGCCGGGCAGGCGGACGTCGATCTCGAGCCGTTCATGCAGCCCATGACCCTGGCGTGCGACGCCGTAGTCCACGACGGCGAGCTGATCGGCGACCCGACCGAAGGAGCCCTCGTCGTGCTCGGCGAGAAGGGCGGGCTCGACACGACCTCGACGCGGGAGATGTATCCGCGCATCGCCGAGCTGCCCTTCGACACGGCGTACAAGCTCATGGCGACGTTCCACCAGATGAAGGACGAGTCCGGCCAGGACGTCGTCCGCTGCTTCGTCAAGGGCGCACCCGACCAGCTGCTCGCCCGGGCGACACAGACCCTCTCTCCCGACGATCTCCGCCTGATCGAGGTCGACGCCGGCTTCAAGGAGCGCTACGAGGCCGAGAACGAGCGGCTGGGCGAGCAGGGGCTCCGCGTCCTGGCGACCGGACGCAAGGACTTCGACCCGGGCTCGTTCGACCCGAACGCCGATCTCCTGCCGTTGCTGGACGGGCTGACGGCGCTCGCGCTCGTGGGCATCGTCGGAGGACAAGGTGCGGCTCGTCGACACGCTGAAGCGGAAGGGGCAGATCGTCGCGATGACGGGCGACGGCGTGAACGACGCCCCCGCGCTCAAGCGGGCCGACATCGGCATCGCGATGGGGATCACCGGCACCGAGGTCTCGAAGGAGGCCGCGGCGATGATCCTCACGGACGACAACTTCGCCACCATCGTCCGGGCCGTCGAGCTCGGGCGTGGGCTCTACGACAACCTGACCAAGTACATCCGCTTCCAGATGGGCGTGCTGTTCGGCCTGGTCTTCACGTTCCTCGGCGCCGCGATCGGCAACGTCGTCGGCGGCGTCGCCTTCGTGCCGCTGCAGACGCTCTGGGTGAACTTCTCGACGCAGGTGTTCCAGGCGGTCGGGCTCGGCTACGGCGAGCCGGCTGAGGGCTTGATGAACCGGAAGCCGCGGGACCCGGAGGCCCAGATCCCGCCGCGCTCGAAGCTGCTCTGGCTCGCGCTCGTCGGCGGCGTCATGGGCGCCGCAACGATCGGCGTCCTCGCCTGGGCAGACAGCCACTACACGAGGGACATCGCGCGCACGATGGGGATGACCTCGTTCGCGATCGCGAACCTCTTCTATTCGTTCTGCGAGCGCGACGAGCGGATGTCGGTCTTCAGCCTCGACGTCCTCCGCGACCGGAAGTTCCTCATGTTCTCGGGCGCGTCGGCACTCGCGATCATCCTCGCTCCGCAGCTGAACCTGCTCAACCGGATCCTCCAGACCACGCCGCTCACACTGCACCAGTGGCTGATCTGCATCGTCGCCGCGCTCGCCGCGGTCGTGCTGACCGAGATCCGGAAGTTCATGCTGCGGCGCAGGGAAACGGAGACGAGCGCGCCGCTAGGCGAGGTCTAACCGCTCGAGTGAGCGGCGCGCGACGCGGTGGAGCAACTGGGAGAGCACCCAGCCCACGATGAACGCGCCGCGGAGGATCGCCCACGAAGGGAAGATCAGCACCTGTTCGACCGGCGTCCCCTCCCGGTAGCCCTCGGCGAGCCAGGCGACCACTCGCCCGACCCACCTCGTGGGGGCGTAGACGACACGGAACGGGAGAAAGGCGAGCGTCGTGACCATCGTGAAGGATGTCGTCACCAGGTTCTCTCGCGTGAAACCCATTTGGGTATTTCGCATGCGACTTCTTCACCCGGATGGGACGATGCCGCTCACGCCGCCCGGCGGGACAGTGAAGCCGTGGCAGCCCCGACTGCGAAAGCCGTTGCACCGCTCAGCCGCAAGCGTCGGATCGTCATCTGGACGCTGGTCGTCCTCGCCACCGTTCTCGCGCTCGTCTCGATCATGACGACCTGGGTGAAGCGGCAGATGCTCGACAACACCGCCTGGAACAGGGCGACGACCCAGATCGTCCAGGACCCGAAGGTGCAGGCCGCCATTGCCACGTACACGGTCGATCAGCTGTACGAGAACGTCGACGTGGGCAAGGCCCTGTCGGAGAGGCTCCCGCCAAACCTCAAGCGTCTCGGTCCGCCTCTCGCCGGCGCGCTCGCGCAGCCGGCGACGCAGGGCGTGACCGTCCTGCTCGGGAGGCCACGGGTCGAGCGGCTGTTCATCAACGCCAGCGCGATCGCCCACGAGAAGCTCGTGAACGTGCTGGAGGACAAGACCGGCAACGGCATCTCCACCGGCAACGGCGTCGTCACCCTCGACCTGCACCAGCTGATCGTCGAGGTCGGCACCCAGCTCGGGCTCCCGCAGGATGCGCTCGCCAAGCTGCCGGCCAAGGCCGGGACGGTCACGCTCATGAAGTCGAACCAGCTCTCTGCCGCCCAGACCGGCGTCCAGGCCGTGCGCCAGCTCAGCGCGTGGCTGCTCGTCGCCGTGCTCGCGCTCTACGGGATCGCGATCGCGCTCGCGCGCGGAGCCAGGCGGGCGACCCTGCGCAACTCGGGAGTCGGGCTGGCGTTCGTGGGGCTCCTCGTGCTCGTCGTCCGGCACTTGCTCGGCAACTACATCGTCGACTCGCTCGCGTCCCCCGGCTACCAGCCCGCCACGCACCGGCTGTTTCTGATCGGGACGTCGATCCTCGGCCAGATCGGCGCCGCAGCGCTCCTCTACGGCGCGATCGCAGCGCTCGGGGCCGTCTTCGCCGGGCGCACCTCGTGGGGGATCCTGCTCCTCGCCGGCTTGATCGCGATCGGCGTCGTCGCCCTGCGGCGCCAGACGCTGACCGAGTTCCCGCCGGGACAGCAGCTCGAGCCGGCACCTGCCGGCTCGGCGCCCGATGGGCTCGCGAGGCTGCAGGAGCTGCACGAGGCGGGCGCGATCAGTGACAACGAGTTCGTCGAGCGCGCGAAGAAGCTCGCGGCTACTTAGGGAGAGAGGTCTTCGGCATGCAAGCAGAGGTGGCGGGCGCGTACGAGGCAGTCGAGGAGAGCGGCGACCCGCTCTGGTGGATCCTGCTCGTGACGGGGTCGCTGTGGGTGATCTTCGCTCTCATCGTCTTCCAGTTCGACTACACCACCGTGTCGGCGCTGTCCATCCTGCTCGGAACCGTCTGCATGGCCGCAGGATTGTTCGAGGCAGTCGCGGCGGCCGGCACGCGCGGCTGGTGGCGAGCGATTCACGTCGGGCTCGCGGTCGTGTTCGCGGCGATCGGCACCGCCGCCTACATCCACCCCGAGAACACGTTCAAGGCGCTGGCCTCGATCTTCGCCTTCTACCTCCTCCTGCGCGGGATCTTCGACATCGTCTTCGGGCTCCTCGTCCGCCCTGCCGAGCTCTGGTGGGCCGGGCTCGTCTCGGGCGTGGTGCTGATCCTGCTCGCCTTCTGGGCGGCCGGCGACTTCGGGCACAAGGCGTTCCTGCTCGTCGTGTGGGTCGGAGCCTCGGCGCTCGCGCACGGCGTCGTCCAGCTCGTGACGGCGTTCCGCCTGCGGCCGCACGGCCCGACGGCTACCTGAGCGTGATCTCCGACGCGCGCTCGACGGCCTCGTGCCGGGACGAGACGCCGAGCTTGCGGTAGATCGCCTTCGTGTGGCTGTGCACGGTGTTGAAGGAGACGCCGAGCTCCTGCGCGATCTCGCGCTTCGAGCGTCCCTGAGCGAGCAGCCCCAGCACCGTCCGCTCGCGCGGCGTGAGCTCGTCTTGACCGCCGACGTTCGGCCGCGGTAACGCGGCGCGCGTCGCGGCTGCGAGCCTGTCCGGCAGCACGCCGGGATCTGCGCAGGCGCCGAGCAGCTGGCGCGCCTCGGCGAGGAGGGCTCCCGCGGCGCGACGGCCCTGCTCGCGCGCGACCACGGGCGCGGCCACCACGAGCGCGTCCGCCGTCTCGAGCGGATGCCCCCACACCCGTCGTAGCCGGATGCCTCGCTCGAGCGGAGCCAGCGCGGCCGGGCCGGAGCCGTTCGCCGCGGCGACGGCGCCTCGGGCCGTCGAGACCATGCCCAGCTCTGGAAGGCCGTCGAGCCCTCGCTCGGCCATGAGGTGCTCGGCCGCCTCCACCTCCTCCTCCGCCGCTTCGAGGTCCCCGCTCTCGAGGTGGATGCGGGCAAGCACCGCGAGCGCACAGATCTCGACCAGTTGCGGCCCGTCGAGCGCGTCGGTGAGCGCGGCAGCCGCGGCCTCGCGGTCCCCGCTCCACCAGGCTGCCCAGCCGAGCGCCCACGCAGCGAGCGCCCGCCGAGAGCCGTAGCGCTCGGTCCGCCAGGCGCGGCGGGCGAGCGTCAGCCCCTGGCCGACGTCGTCCCATGGCAGCGCCGCTCGGGCGAGAACGCAGGAGCGGACGACGGTCGGCCGGAGGCCGATAGGGGCTGCGGCGAGCGCCAGATCGAGCCACCGCTCGCTCTCCTGGCGCCGGCCGTCGAGCCGCAGCAGCCACCCACGTGCGAGCGCGAGGCGCGCGTCGTTGCCTCCCTGGGGAAGACGCTCGAGCCAGTCCAACACCTGCGCCTGCCGTCCGCGGTTGGCGACGCGCTCCCAGATGGCCGCGACGGCCTGGCAGGCGGCAGCGGTGTCGCCGCACGCGAGCAGGTGCTCGACGGCCTCCTCTTCCCGGCCGGCGGCACGCTCGGCCGCAGCGGCGCGCCGATGCAGCCTGGACGCGAGGGGCCGGTCGCTCCTCTCCAGCTCGGCGGCAAGGAACCGCCGGGCGGCCGGCTCGAGCCGGTATCGACCGTCGTCGCCGCTTCGCTCGACGAGCAGGTGGCGGCGCTCGAGATCCGCCAGCACCGCGTCCGAGTCGTCAGTCTCCAGAACGGCATCGCAGACAGATGGTGAGAGCTCCTCGAGCAGGGCCGTGTGCAGCAAGAAGGCACGGGCGTCGGGTCGGCGGAGGATCTCCTCCGTCACGAAGTCCAGCAGCTGTTCCTCCCAGCATCGGGGCGACGGCGCGGAGAGAGCGAGCCGGAGCGCGGCGGGCCAGCCTGCGCACGCGTCGGCGAGCTCGGCAGCCGGGCGACCACCCACGAGCTGCAGCGCCTCTTCTCGATCGAGACGCAGGTCCGCAGCGCGGAGCTCGAGCACCTCGCCGCGTGCGCGCGCTCCCGCGAGTGGAGCCGACGGCTCGCCGCGGCCCGCGACGACGAGCTGGAGCGGCGGCAGCTCCGCGACGAAGCGCCAGAGCTCGGCCTCGGCCGGGCTGCCGGCGATGCGTTCGTAGCCGTCGAGAACGAGTGCCGGCGACGCCGACCTCTCCGCAAACGCGATCGCGCCGGCGAGCGTCGCCTCGTCCTCGGCAGCGGTAACGCCGAGCGCGGCAGCAACATGGGCCCAGAAGACAGGCGGCGCGGCCGCAGCCTCGTCGATCGACAGCCACGCCACGCTCCCGCACCGCGGGTTCGTCGCCCATTCCGCGAGCAGCGTCGTCTTCCCGAAGCCGGCAGGGGCGGCGACCACGCACAGCATCCCCGCCCACTCGTCGAGGCGGCGCAGAAGGCGCGGCCTCGAGACGAGGTCGGAGGGCAGCCGTGGCGGCCCGAGGCGGGAACGGGGAACGGCAACCGGAGCGCCAACGAGCATCGACAAGACTAGGTCCCGAGGAGCTTCTTCTTCTCGGCGGCGAACTCTTCCTCGGTCAGGATCCCCTGCTCCCGGAGCTCGGCCAGCTCCTTGAGCTGCTCGGCGAGATAAGCGGTGGGGACTGGGGAAGGCGCCTCTTTGCCAACCTCGGGCGCCTGCTCTTCCCGTCCCGCGCCGCGTGTCGCAGCGTTGCCGGCAATTGCCCGGCGGCGCATGATCCTGCGCGCTCTAAACATCTTCGCTCCTTTCCATCAGACGAGGTTGAGCTCGCGCGCGACGGCCACCGCTGCCGTACGCGAGCCGACGCCGAGCTTGCGATAGATCACGCGTGCGTGCGTCTTGACGGTGTTGAGCGAGACGTAGAGCTCGTTCGCGATCTCGCGCTGGGTGAGCCTTGTCATGAGCAGCCGCAGCACGCGCCGCTCGGCCAGGCTGAGCTCGCCCGTGTCGGCCGGGGCGCGATCCCACGAGCCGAGCTCCGACCGGGTCTCCTCGGCGA
>WNFW01003419.1_pt1 | contig 11004 bp, 10 predicted proteins | sample 5400131 | NCBI WGS metagenome assembly WNFW01 (sample SAMN13153362, study PRJNA577476) | soil metagenome | isolation source: 20 cm soil or saprolite under grassland replicate 1 | place: USA:California | collected 2016-06-15
TCCCGAGTTCAAATCTCGGCGCCCCGACCAAAAATATCTCGCGTGTTTTCTTCTACTTATTGAAAGCGCCGTTCACCTCAACCCCCATCTGTGGAATTCTGGCAGACAGGAGGTCTGGATTCGCAAGTCATTTAGTTTCTGAGAGTTCGCCACATGACGAATTTTCAAAAACATGAGGAGGCAGGCGTGCTATACAGAAAGGATTGAACGGAGGGAAGTTAAGCGCGCTATATTTGGCAAGTATGGTGAAAATTCAGGGGACCCTGTGCATTTCTTATCTCATTGATCATCGGAAATGCGATTCAGTAATCACGCGCCAGGCTCAGCTCGCGCTTCGCCGTGTGCCTCTCAATTGTCTCCGCACTAGTTGGTTGAATTTGGGAAGCGCGAGATCTTGGCGGCGGATTGCTAATTCACTCTGACCCGTTCGCACTGATCGATTTTCGTTTGTTTTGTTAGCGTTACAACCTTCTCATTCTCCCTCGTTTGCAGTCAAATGCTTACCAAGTGCTTACCAACTTTCTTTCCGTGCTATTGTTCGACCCCTATTCACAAATCGATGACGACATCGCGGGCCGGTTGCGAGCAGCAAATGAGAAGGTTGCCGGTGGCAGGCTTTTCGAGTGGCTCGGGTCCGTAGACGACTGTCCCGGAAACCAAGCCGCTCTCACAGTTGTGACAAACGCCAGTGCGGCAGGACCAAAGAGCGGGGACGTCGCACGCTTCGGCCAACTCCAAAATGCTTTGATATTTAGAGGCGTTCCAATGTGCGGCGATGCCGCTGCGGGCAAACGACACAAGGGGGCCGGCGTGGTTTTCGTCCGCGGGAAGATGGGGAGCCTTGTGCGTGGCGCGGATACCTCCAGGGGTCCTGGAATTGTCGCCGCTGAAAATTTCGGCGTGAATTCGCTGCGGTGCGACACCGACCGCCGCGAGGGTTTCTTTCATGTCCTCCATGAACTGGTATGGGCCGCAGAGATAAGCGTCGGCGTCTCGCGGGATGCCGATTTCGTCGAAGACGGAGCGAGACAGGCGACCGGCAAAGTCGAAATGCTCTCCCATTTTGTCGTCCGCGCTTGGTCTGCTGTAGCAGACATGCGCGCGAGCATTCGGGAGCTTCCCCACCAGGCTGCGGGCTTCGCTGGCGAACGGATGATGCTGGCGATCGCGAGCCGAATGGAGCCAGAAGATTTGACGTGTTGAGCGATTGCCCGCCAGCGCGTGCAGCATGGCCAAGACCGGAGTCGCGCCGATTCCTGCGCTGAGCAGCACGGCGGGTTGATCTCCCGGTTCCAGAATGAAGGTCCCGCGGGGCGAACTGATATCGAGAATATCGCCCTCGCGGGCTTGCTCTTTCAAATAGGTTCCGGCTGCGCCATGCGGTTCGATCTTTACGCTGATGCGGTAGCGCTCGGTTGAAGCGGGACCCGAAAGTGAGTAGCTGCGAAAAAGTGGAGGGCGATCTGCGCCAGGCTGGAGACGCAGGACTACGTATTGACCTGGCAAAGCCATCGGCAACTGTTGTCCATCATTGCTCAGCATGGAAAACGAGAGGACGTCCGCGGACTCGTGATCGATTGCCGAAATTTGGAGCGGGCGAAATCCCGGCGCGACCGGATGTGCCGCGGTGGCGGGCGCGAGGCCTGCGTTGCCGCTCGCCGATCCCGTTGTTTGGCTCTTCAGCAGGGCTTCAAAGGACCAGCGCCATCCGGAGGGTAGCGCTTCGATTCGCAGAGCGCGCTCAAGCAGTTCGCGAGGGTGACTCGAGGAATAGAGAAGCGCGTTGATTTCAGCGACGGTCATGCGCTCACTCGCCTCTCCAACTTTGGTGATTTCGTCACCGGCGCCGACGTCACCTTCCTGCAAAACGCGAAAGTAGAACCCAGGCCGGCCGCTCCCCGTTAGCAGTGCTGGCATGCGAGACTCATTCATCCGGATGCCAACGCGATAACAGGTAACGCGGGGCTGAGAAACCTCGAACATCGCGCTGCCAATCTGGAAACGGTCCCCGATGCAGACAGCGTCGTCGGGCAAGCCGGTGACGGTGAAGTTTTCGCCGAACTGCCCGTGGATGAAGTCGCTCCGACTCAGCTGCTCCTGCCAATAGCGGTACGATTCGATTTGATAGACAAAGACAGCACGGTTCTCGCCGCCGTGCCCTGCCAAGTCCGCTTGGCCATCCCCATCAAGATTGAGTCGGCGGACGCGACAGCGACCCTGGACTGGATATTTCCAAATCGCGCTGCGCACGATGCGACCTTTCCACTCGACTTCGTGCGGTAAACCGACGTTCACTGATAGAAGCTGAGCCATGATGCGTGGAAATCACTCGTGGAACGAGGTTCGCAAGAGACGCTACCAATGTCACGCGTTGCGGTAGCCGCGTTCCTGCAGCACCCAGCTATTGCCATCCGGATCGGAGAAGCTGGCGAAGCTGGCATAGTCGCCGCGCGCGGGATCAAGTCCGGGCGCGAAACCTCCGTCCCAAGCGCCGATGGGCGTCTTGTGGCGGATCTCGCTGACCGCGGTGCCGCGCTCAAGGAGTTGGATGCGCGTGGCATCCAGGTCGGTAACCACTAGATAGACGTTGCGGAGTGAACCGACGCGTGCGTCGGTGAGTCCTTTGCCAATCTGGATGGAGCAGGCGGAGCCCGACGGAGTGAGCTGAACGACGCGAAAGGCGTGGTTGGGCGAATAGTCCACGTCGAGGTGGAAGCCGAGCTGATCCTTGTAGAACCGCAACGCGCGATCAACGTCGCTTACCGGTATGGTAATCACTTCGACGGAAAAGGTTAGTGCTGTCATGGAGGATTTCCTTCTGGCGGAGCTTTCTATTGTCGAGGTGTCGCCTCGACAATGCTGAGCTCGCGGTCGGGGCCATGTGGAATCACCGCCTGGCCCGGCTCAAGGTGGAGTTGGGTGCCGTCCAGAAAGACCGAAACAACGTCCGGTTCGAACGAGATCAAGCCGGAAATCCGACCAACTTCAGGATAGGCTTCGCGATACGACCATCCCGCAAACCGCGCGTCGCCGATGTCGTAGTAGCTGCAGAGGCCTTTGTAGGGACAAAAGGTTTGATGTTCCACGAAGGTAAGAGCGGACTCATCGATGTCGGCACGCGGAACGTACCAGCGCGGAGCAAAACCGGACTCGTAGAGGACCAGAGGCCGCTTACTGTCCGCGACGACGCGGTCGCGATCACGAACCACGAGATGGCGCGAAGTTTGGCGGATGTCAATTCGATGGTAACTGTCGGCAGCATGGCCCAAGATCCGTTCCTCTTCCTCGTAGAAGGCATCCATGGCCCGCCAAGCAAACGCGATCCGCGCACCAAGATCGCTCGCAAAGGCGGGGAGGTCCACATGTTGCCACGCTCCTCGTAGTGCACGCTGACCACCGGCTTTAACGAGATACCAGGAAGTGTGCCCAAGATCAGGGTGCTTTGTGGTGTGCTCGCTGCGCTCTAGAACTTCTGGAGACACATCGGCTTCTGGAAAATAAGCAACGGGATAACGGCCAGGTTCAAACAATAGAAGAACGTCTTCACTGTCGGCGATCCAAGCTCCGCCGAACCGCACCCGCATGCGCCGGCGCAACGGCTCGATGTACAGCAGTCGTTCAGGTAGCGGCTCGGGCACCAGGAAACGGCCGATGGCTCCCGGTGCGAGTGGACCTTGTTGCCAAGACAGTCCCATGATTTTTTTCAGCCTGCTTTCTTTGCAAAGTCGGTCTCGAGTTCCGTAAGAATTCGTTTGTAATTCTTGATGACGCGCGTCAATTTTCTTCAACCACTTCCGCCGAAGGACTCGGGATGCTCGGCGAGCATTTTATTTGCGTAACTTCAACATCCAGCTAGCGATCGCCTTTCCGATTTCGTCCGGCGAATCTTCCTGAACGAAATGGACTCGCGCGACTGTGACTTCGGTTTGAGCTGGCCACCCGCGGACGGTTTCAAGATTCGCACCACTGCCTAGAAGCGCACCGGGCTCGGCCTTTATGAACAGCTTGGGCACATCACTCGTCGCAAGCCATTCCGCATACGAACTCACGATCGCATTCACGTCGGGGGGCTCGCCCTCGATAGGGATTTCCCGAGGCCACGTCAGCGTGGGCCGTCGACGTTCGCCAGGTTCTGCAAACGGCCGCCGGTACTGCGCCATCTCTTCGCCGGCAAAGGTGCGCAGAATCGCGCCTGGCAGAATCTTCTCGATGAAGAAGTTTTCTTCGAGAACCATTTTCTCGCCAGCCTCGGAGCGCAGGGCCTCCAAAAATGGACGCATGTTCATCACGTCCCAGTGATCCCAGCCTTGGGGCCAAGCGATTGCCTCCATAAATGCGATACCCTTCACGGCCTTACGATGGCGGTTCGCCCAGTCAAAGCCGAGGCTGAACCCCAGTCGTGAATGACTAGGGTGACCCGCTCGCGCACATCCAGCGCATCGAGCAGCGCGTCAGCCGGGGCCACTGTTAGGTAGCTTGTCGGAGTCGCCCATACCGATCAGGTCGAGAGCGATGCAGCGGCCTAGTGGCTGCAAATGGGGCAACACATTTCGCCAGAGGTACGACGACGTGGGATTGCCGTGCAACAGCACAATGGGATCGCCCTGTCCCACATCCACGTAAGCCATCTCGCTGCCGAGGACTCGCCGCCGCTGCTTTTGATACGGAAATGCCGCAGAGATCATGTTCGCTTCTCCTGTAGTAGCCAATAATCATGCAGTAGCCAACTCTTCGGAACGCAACCGCCGCCCAGAATCGCGAGGTCGTATTGTTCGAGGCCAGCCCTGGTGCTCACGATGTGAGCCTATTGATTTTGCGACGTCTGTGCCGGTCTCAGAGCAGCGGCTCCGAAATTCACGCTGAATCGTTTGCACCAGATGGACACTGCGCGGTATTTCGCCAAGTCCAAATCGCTGCCAAGTGTGTAGTTTTGGTCGCCGATATTTCCCTTGATCACTCCAAGATCAACAAAGCCGGCTTTTTCCACCGTTGCCACGTCCTTGGCATCGTCAGCGGCGACCACATAAACGTGCACATCCGGGCCGTTTGATGTGCTGAAGCTCGTAAGGCGAAGAATACGAGTGCCATCTCCCATCTGGTATATGGTTGCGGTGCCTTGCGTAGGGTGCAAAATGCTGTAGAACTGTCCGGATTCCAGAGGCTGTGGCGACGAGCCGCCTTGGGCGGCCGGCATTGTTTCGTCAACTTGGCGGTTGACCACAAGCCGCTCCGGCCGAAACGCATACCAGGCCACCCCAGCCGCGACCGCAGCAACAAGAATTGCAATTTTTATCCATGTTTTCATTTTCCCTCTCTTTCACTTAGGCGTCAGGCGCTTAGCCCTCTCGAAAAAAAATGGCCCGGCCGAAACGCACGAATACTATCGGGGGAGGCTCTCGCGCTGCTTCCAAAATCGCGTTAACCACTAGATCAGTCGCGGTATACATCGGACTGTGGTCCACGCGGCTCGAGTGAATCTTCGCGCCCATTCGCCGAGCCATGAATTGTTGCGTCTTTGGATTGATCATGCGGTCTTCTTCCGTCTTCCATCCCGGTGCAGGTGCCTTCTCTTGAATGCACTGCACAGAAATTGGGCGCTGCACTGCGGCCAGGACTTTGGTTTGTTCAGTCGAAGCCTTGTGGGCGACTGCACGGCTAAACCCGTCTTCCGGCATCCAGATAAAGCCGTGCATATCCGGGGCTAACTTAGGTGCCTCTGGATGGGCTTCGTCGCGATAGAACACTTCTGCAACGGTCTCGCCCTGGTCAGGCGCGAGCGCTGCGACATAAACGAACGATTTAACTCGCTCCTCGCGTGTCGCTCCTATTACGGCGCCTCCGTAAGCGTGACCGGCTAAGACTACGGGACCACTCGTTCGTTCGAGCGCACGAGTCAACGCTGCCACGTCGTCGGTCAACGACGTGAGTGGAATCGGAGCGCAAATAACTTCAAAACCCTTGCGTTCTAATGGAAGAACCACGTCCTTCCAGCAGGAGCCGTCGGCCCATGCTCCATGGACTAAAACGATTGCGGAGTTCTGAGGAAAGGAATTCATCGTGTAACGACACCTTTTCCGCTCTGGCGCGCAATGCCATTCCTCTCGAAGAAGTCCTTCATCGCGGCTGAAATTTCGACAACGTGTGTCTCCAGCGCGAAGTGTCCGGTGTCGAGGAACTGAATCTTCGCGCCAGGTATGTCTTTGCGAAACGCTTCGGCTCCTGCGGGAATGAAGAACGGATCGTTCTTGCCCCAGACCGCAAGTAAAGGTGGTTTCGACTTGCGGAAGTATTCCTGGAATTTGGGATAGAGTCTTACGTTCGAGGCATAGTCCAGAAACAAATCGAGCTGAATCTCTTTATTTCCAGCACGTTCAAGCAACGCCGTATCTAGTGTGTAAGATTCAGGCGGAACGCTCTCGGGATTTGTGACCCCGTGTGTGTACTGCCAGCGCGTTCCTCCCTCTGTCAAAATGCTTTTGCGGAGTATGTCCCTATTCTCTGCCGTAGGTGCCGACCAATACTTTCGGATCGGACTCCATGCTTCGCCCAAGCCTTCCTCGTACGCGTTGCCGTTCTGCGAAACGATCGCTGTGACCCGGTCGGGGTGAGCCATGGCCAGTCGGAAACCAGTCGGGGCGCCATAGTCAAACACGTAGATCGCATAGCGGTCGATTTTGAGTGCGCGCGTTAAGGCGTCGATCGTGACGGCCAATTGGTCGAAGGAATATACGTATTTTCGCTCCGCAGGGACCTGCGTGAACCCGAAGCCTGGAAGGTCCGGCGCGATCACTCGGTAATCGCTCGCCATGCGCGGAATAAGTTCGCGGAACATGAACGATGAAGTTGGGAATCCGTGCAACAAGAGAACTACGGGCGCGGATACTTCGCCGGCTGCCCGGTAGAAGACCTCCACGCCATCAGCCGCAACCCTATGGATGGATGTGTGAGGCACGCTGAATCTGCCAATGTCCTGGCTCGACGGTGCGCGTTTTGAAGCTGCAGGTGGCGTCGCTTCACTCACGAAGGTTCCCTCACTTCATTGGTTTTCGCAGGTCGGCTGCCAAAGAAGCGAAGGGCACTCGAACAGAGAACAACCGATGCAAATCATTCTGGCGGTTGAAGTTTCGTAAGGAAGAAGCACGACAATTCTCTAACTGTAGCTGACAAAACTCCGACGGATATCCGCCACTGACGGCTTTCCGTCGAATGCATTGCCACGAGAAGGTGGTTGCTAAACAGCTTCGAGGCTCAGTCGTCGCCAGCCGCGCCGCCGACGCTGTGCGTTTTGGGGACCGTGGCAGGTCGATTGATACGAAGCTTCTTCATCCTGTAGACCAACGATGTTCGCTTCATTCCCAAGCGCGCGGCAGCGCCACTCTGTCCCCCGATGACCCAGTTGCTGGCTTGCAGCGCTCGAAGGATATGATCTCGTTCTACCTCTGCGAGACCGTTCATAGGGGCATTTGATTCTTCGTAAGGCTGGAACGGCTCCAGTTCGGAAACTGGAGCGCGCAATATCGACTGCGGCGAGAGAATTACTGCGCGTTCAATAAAGTTCTGCAATTCTCGAACGTTCCCGGGCCATTCGTATCGCACCAGCGCCTCCATCGTTTCCGGAGGGATGCCGTCTATTCGCTTATTCATGCGTTGGGCGTAGAGTGTCGCGAAATGCCGCACCAACCTCGGAATATCCTCGGTGCGTTGTCGGAGCGCTGGAACCTGGATCGGAAATACTTTCAGACGATAGTACAGATCGTCGCGAAAAGCCCCTTGTCTTACCATCGCCGGCAAATCCCGATGCGTGGCCGCGATCAAGCGTACGTCAACCTTATGCGTACGGTTGCTTCCGAGCCTCTCGAATTCCTGCTCCTGTAAAACACGGAGTAGTTTCGCTTGGAGCTCCAAAGGTATATCACCGACCTCATCAAGAAAGAGCGTGCCTTTGTCAGCGAGTTCGAAACGTCCCGTTTTTTGGGCGATGGCACCGGTAAATGCGCCCTTTTCGTGGCCGAACAGCTCGCTCTCAAGAAGTCCAAGAGGGATTGCAGCGCAATTCAATTTCACGAATGCCTTTTCGCTGCGACTGCTCAGCTTGTGTATCGCGCGCGCGACAAGTTCTTTGCCGGTCCCGGTCTCTCCTTGGATCAGCACAGTCGAATCCGTAGGCGCCACAACAGACGCTAGGCTCAACGCAGTCTTCAACGTCCGGCTCTCTCCGACGATCTCCCCTAACTCAGCGCGAATTTCCTCCTCGAGATAGAGCCGCTGCTTCGTTTCCTTGTCTCGATCCTTTGTAGCCTTCTGGTACTCCAATGTGTTCTCGACTGCAATCGCTACCTGACAGGCCACCTGTTCGAGCAGGATGACGTCGTCTTTTTGAAAGATATTGTCCGAACGCCTACAGAGCATCAGAACGCCTAGCGCGCCGTTGCGGCCAATGAGCGGAAGATAACAGCCCGTCCTGAGGCCTTCCTTGACCACACTCGCATAAATAAGTTGGCCCTCGGGATATCCATAAATATCAGGATCGTCGCGAACCTGTTCAAAGCTATCGACCCGAATGGTCTTGGCCTTCCGCATTACCTGGCCCGAGATCGAACCCTTCATCGGAACCAACGATCCCTCGCGGAATGGTCCTCTCGCGCCGGGATTGTACAGGGTATGGACGCGCAACGCGCCGCTCTCGCAGTCGAGTAGCAGCAAGACGGACACGTCACATTGCATTACCCTGAATAGGTTCGTAGTAAGCCCCTCGACGACTTGCCGGAGGTCCAACCTCGACGTCACGCTGCTTGAGATTTCCAGAAGCAAACGCAGCCGATCACGTTCACGCTGCAATGCTTGTTCATTCCTGTGGCGCTCAATCGCGATCCCCGTGACATGGCTCGCATTCTCGACCAGCTGTAAATCCGCGGTATTCGGACTGCGCGATTCACGATAGAGGATGGCGAAAGTACCTAGGACTGTGCCCTCACTCGTGAACAAGGGTCGCGACCACACGGAGCGAATCCCGTAAGGCGACATCAGGTGACGATAGTCATCCCAACGGGGATCCGTGAGAATGTCAGTTACATATACCGGTTCCCTACGATAAACAGCGGTGCCGCAAGACGCGCCTTTCGGGCTAACTTCCATACGTCCCACGTGAGCGCTAAATCCAGGGAGGCTCGGGGCGGCGGCACAATGCAGATAATTCCCTTGCTCGTCCGGAAGCCAGATCGTACAGAACAGGCCTTCCCCTTGAGACTCAACCAACCGAGCAATGACTTTAAGAGTTTCAGGCAGCGGCGACCCGGCGGAAATCAGCCGCAGAATGTTAGGCACCGACTCACTGGAAGAAAGCCCCGACTCCCTCTGCGTGCCGTCACCTTGTGACGGGACTTGCGCCGGACGTGGTATTGCTTTGTCCAAGAAGGGTCCCTTTCAACGAGCGCTAGATTCGGCTGCTAAGCCGTTCGCTCCAATGCAGTGGAACTGGAAGGAGGTCAGATCAGATCGACAATCTTCCGCCGTTTCTCACGAAGGTCTGAGGATACGTTGACTGCGGCGGCTGATTTCATAGCCCCGACCTCCGACTGGGTTCCACCCGTTACTTTAAGCCTGAACATGTCGACTGTCACGGTTTAGAGGCCGATTTTATGATGTCGCTAAGCGGTGCGCGTTTAGTGAATCGTTAGCGTCCATCCGCTACCTGCCCGGCAGAAAATACAGCGTTGTCATTTGCAAGATGGTGTCACAGGAGGAGTTCGTATCGCCAACGCGCACCAGAACGCTTGCCTCTCCGGCAGACCCGCTACCTCTCAACGAGAGTGCCGGTCTCCCAGGAAGATTGCCTGCTGGTTTGATTTTGCGTCTAAAGACTCAGATGGAGGTTTCCCAAACCGCCGCCGAACCGGGGGCTCTCACGGATTCATGTCTCCGTTATAGGCGGGAACCAATCGAAGCAGTTTCGCCGTTGTTTCGCTATGGGGAAAATTCAGGGGACCCTGCACATTTCTCGCCTAAGCAATCTTCGAAAAATGTAAGTCGGTGATCACGCACTGGGCCCAGCTTGAGCTTCACAGGGTCTCTCAATTTGCGTTCTCAATCGTTGTGCGAAAAGTGGGCAGCAAGTCCTAGCAACGGTTTAGCAAATTCCCGATTCCACACGCTGTTGTTCGGCATCAACAACTTATGTTCCGGTGAGATGTCCTATATTTGTGCAAGACCACGCTGTTTGGGACTATCTGTGCAACTATTGTGCAACCGCTCTTTCGCGTTGAACACCAGAAACTGATCACCATAACAAAAGCTTTCCGACCGGCTTGGTCGACGCTACTTCTATGAAAAACGCGTCTTTCGTCAGCATGGATTCTTCTGGCTGACATATTCGTTATGGTTCTCGATTGAACCGGTCGGCGCTAGTCTGATGCACCGTGGCTCCGACAGGTGCAGCATACGATGAGGTTTCCATCGCCCTCGGGATGCTACGACTACCGCATGACGCCTGCCTTCGATTCAACATCTCCCATCATGGCGTCGGGGTACTTAAAGACCAATCTGCGCTGCTGGATCTCGGGTAGTTAGTGTCCTGCCGTTTTGGAATCAACTTCGTTCGAACGCGAAGGCACGCGCACTTTTCGCGGGCGTCAATGTAAGTAAGGTTGCTGAACACTTGCTGAGCAATACGCTGCAAATGAGAGGCTTCAGCGAAAGTGAGGAGTTTGTAACGCTAACAAGACAAACGAAGAGTGATCAGTGCGAACGGGTTAGAGTGAATTGGCAAACCGCTGCAACTGAGAGTACGCAGACCGCAAGTGGTAAAAGGCCGCGAGGATGTAGCCAGTCGGATCTTGTACATAGCAACGGTACATGGCGCCTGCTTTTGGACGCTCGACGACTGATGTTGCGTGCATCGGACGGAAAGACATTTGTTCATGATTGAAGTCATTGGCAGCTCGCCTGAAAGCAGAGTGTTTGGCCAAAAAACGGGAGCACATGATTTTGAAAACGGTCAGCCACCTT
>WNFW01003420.1_pt1 | contig 11003 bp, 16 predicted proteins | sample 5400131 | NCBI WGS metagenome assembly WNFW01 (sample SAMN13153362, study PRJNA577476) | soil metagenome | isolation source: 20 cm soil or saprolite under grassland replicate 1 | place: USA:California | collected 2016-06-15
AAGCGTTCGCGCGCGCTGTGAACCGCGAAGACATCACGCGCGGTGCTGAGGAGTTAGGAATGCCGCTCGACGCTGTCATTGCCGAAGTGATTAGGGCACTAAATGCTGATGCAGAGCGCCTCGGTCTGCTGGGAACCATCCATTGAATACTACCACCAAGATCTAGCGCAGAGTTTGCGGCTGTGCCCTAGAGTTTTTCGGCGACAATTTCCAAGACCAGAGGCGTAATCATCAGCGCATTTGGATTCTTTTCCGCCTTCGCCAGGTCGTCGTGAACGCAATCCGCGAATTCTTGATCGATCCGTCCCATTTCAATCAGCCGGGGAAGATAAATCTCAATGAACGTTGCGGGCCATTGCCACATGTAATTTTCGGGACGCACACAAAACAGATGCGGTCTTGCGGAGCGAAGTGCGAAGCCGTTCGCGGGAAGTAGCGTTGCAAGTGCCACGGCTCCGTCGGGCTCACCGCCTGATTCGCGCCACGTTGCGATCACATGTTCGCGGAAGCGCTCCTGATGCATCAAACGCGGAAAAAAATGCCACGTCTCATAATCGCCGTATTCATGGAAAATCGCCACGCTACCGCTATGCATCACATCGCCCAACTTTCTGATCAACAGCGCAGGATCGTTCACAAATGACATGACCCATCGGCACCAGGAAAAATCGTAATTTTCCCTGGGTAATTCGTCCGTCATTAAATCTAGCTGCCGGATCTTCACATTCGCGAGCGATCGCACGCGACAGGCCTGTTCCATTGCGCGAATGAAATTCTCGGAACGTTCAAGCGCGACGATTTCACCTGTGGGCCCGACAATTTCGGCAAGGTCGACAGCTGCGTAGCCTGGACCGGCGCCCACGTCGAGGACGCGTTTGCCGACCGTGATACCGGCTCTCTGCCAGCAATCCAAAACTACCGGACGCCAGACACGATGTTGCAGTCCGAGTCTTGCCAGCTCCTCGTTATGCGTGCCCAAGACGTAATCGCGATCCATTGTTAAAACTAATCGCTCACAGGCATGGACGCATCGACGAAATTCAGGCACGAAATTCACTTCTGTCGGCATAAGGGGTAAAACGGTGCAATCCGCCGAACGTCGGACTGGCGTTTTCCCGCATTATCCCCGACAATGCAAAGCCGCATTTATCCATGGAATACGAGATTCGACCACTTCTTGCCAAAGATGAGCCGATCCTCCGGGAGATGCTTTATCAAGGACTCTCTTCCATCGGTAACCACCAACCTCCACGCGAGATCCTGCAGCGGCCCGAGTTCGCGCATTATGCCGACGGCTGGGGCCGCGCGGGCGATACCGGCTTTGTAGCACACGATAAGAAAGACGGATCACTACTTGGCGCCGTTTGGTTGCGCAAACCGATCAACAAACCTGATGCACCGCCGGAACTCGCCTTTGCAGTGAAACCGGAGCACCGTCGACATGGAATTGGCAGTGCCCTGCTGACGCAACTGGTCCGCGCGAACCCTCACGAATCAACAATTTCGGTCAGCCTCGTTGCAGGCAAACCGGTGTTGCGCCTTTACGAACGGTTTGGATTCAAGGTTGCGGAAGAAGGACCGAACGCCATCGTAATGCGAAGACACGCGTAAAGTGCTGCCTCGACAAGCAGGAGCGGGAAGATCTGTTCAACCGTACCGTGGAGAGCAGCTCAAGGTGCAAAGATCAGCAGCACAAATACCGCGAAGAGAAGCAAGTGAACGCAACCCTGCAAGACATTTGTCCTTCTGCTCGTAAACGTAACCACAGTCACTGCCAGCGTTAATAGGAGCAGTGGAAGGTTGCCACCCTGCACACCAAGCGTCACCGGCCGTTTAGTAGCCAGGCTGATAGTCAGCACGGCAGGAATTGTGAGTCCGATGGTCGCAAGCACGGAGCCGAGTAGAATATTTATCGAACGCTGCAGCTGATTACGAAAAGTGGCTTGGATAGCGCCGATTCCCTCTGGTGTAAGCACCAGCGCGGCGATCATTGCGCCGCCAAACTCCTGAGGCAGGCCAAACTTCTCCATGCTGTTGTCCAAAGGGATGGCAAACTTTTCCGCCAGCAAAATCACGACGATTAAGTAAAGAAGCAGCATCGGCGCATGAAAAGCAGTTGATTGGACGTGCACTGAATGATGATCTGGACCTGCCACCACACCCGCCTGCTCCGATTCCATGAAATAGCCGCGATGCCGCATCGTCTGAATCACCAGAAAAATCGCGTACAGCAATAGAGCCACTACAATGAGAAAGATTTGCTGTTCGGTAGAAAATGTTGGCCCCCCCGTTGTGGTAGTAAAGTTTGGTAGAACCAAACCGAGCACCGCTAGTGTCATGATGACGTTGAGATAGGAATTGACGCCTTGCAGGTTGTAATACTGCTCGCGATGGCGTAATCCGCCGATTAGCAGGGACAGACCAACGAACCCGTTGAGAGCAATCATCATTACGGAAAAAATCGCGTCCCGCCCAAGCGTGGGATTATTTTCGCCATGCAACATCGCTGTAGAAACCATCACCACCTCGATGGCAATCGCCGACAGCGTTAAGACTAACGTTCCATAAGGCTCGCCCCACTTAATGGCAAGACAGTCAGCATGCCGGGCTACAGACACCGCAGACCAAAGGATAACGGCAAAAAGCCAAAAGAACACTACGATGAGGGCAATTGGATGCCCTACGAGTTCGACCAGTCGGTTCCCGGCGCCCCAAAAAACCGCCACCGTTCCCAAGCCAACGAGGAATGGCAATTCTCGGCGTAGGTTATCCCCGAAAGATCCAGTGCTCTTCGCTTGATGACTTGGTTTCGCCTTTCCAGACATGAGCGCGAGCATACCGAGTCAGTGTCGGCGATGCAATCGAGCGACAGCCTCTCCTAACTTACCTAAGCTTCCCGCTTGCACGCCGTGGACGTTTCACAAGCGGGACGCTTGGCGTTAATTTCGCGTGATCCTTGACTACTCTTTCTTTTGAGCGAGCGGCAGAAATTGTTCGTGCGCGACTTTGCCGTCTTTGACCTTATAGATTCCTACCTCTGACATCTGCGTTCGTTTCTTCGAAGCTTTTTCAGTCACATCCACATCGAATTGCACGACGAAAGTATCGCCGGCTGCAAAAGGTCCGCCGACTTTCGCGCTGTGCACTTCCATGTTTTTCTCCCACCACTCTGTCTTACCTCTCACCTGATCAATGCCGCGCATTTCCGCCGGCATGTTTTCCATCGCGTGCGCTTCCACGCTGACGATGTCTTTTGCATAGAGATCGTCGACTGCCTTCATCCATTCGCCTTTGCGGCAATAGTCCACCAGCTTTGTTGCGACTTCTTCTGTACTATTCATTCTTCCTCCTTATTTTTGAATCACGAATTGTTCAACCGATATTTGTGTGACATTCGCCGGCCATTTCGTTTGCTACCGCGGCGGCTCGCGGGGTCGCCTCACCCGCCTGCAATAGCACCGATGATTACAAACGGCTCGGATCCCTTTGCAACGACGTCCGGCAGCGGCGCATCTGGCGATTCATGCGACAGATCTTCTCCGCAGGCAAAAAATCGTACCAGTGGCCGACGCAGTTGAGTGACGTGATCGCGCATCGTCCCACGTAGCATGGGATACCGAGTTTCGAGCTCGTCGAGTATGGACCGCTGAGTCACGGTGGGGTTGACGTCGAGTTCCACCTCGCCATCGACGCGCGCCAATGTGCGCAAATGCGGCGGCAGAACAACGCGAATCACGGCAGCGTTTGCACCTCCACTGAAAGCACCGCCGGAAGATCGCGCACGATCGGCTTCCAGTTATCGCCTGCATCGGGCGATGCGTAAACCTGACCGCCGGTCGTTCCAAAATAAATGCCGCATGGCTCGAGCGAATCCACAGACATGGCGTCACGCAAAACATTCACATAACAATTGCGTTGCGGCAGGCCCTTGGTCAGCGCTTCCCATTCGTTTCCACCGGCCCGACTGCGATAAACACGCAGTCTGCTGCTGGGCGGATAATGCTCCGAATCGCTTTTGATCGGTACGACATAGATTGTCTCCGGCTCATGCGCGTGGACGTCGATCGGGAAACCGAAATCGCTGGGCAAATTTCCGCTTACTTCGCGCCATGAATCGCCAGAATCATCGCTGCGCATCACGTCCCAGTGTTTTTGCATGAATAGTGTGTTAGGGCGCGACGCGTGCATGGCGATGCGATGGACGCAGTGGCCGACCTCTGCGGCCGGATCAGGAATATATTCTGAATGCAACCCGTGATTGATCGGCTTCCACGTTTTTCCGCCGTCATCGGTGCGGAACGTGCCCGCGGCCGAAATCGCCACATATATCCGTCGTGGATCTTGCGGATCGAGGAGAATTGTATGCAGACACATGCCGCCTGCGCCCGGTTGCCATTTCGGGCCGGTATCGTGTTTTCGGAGACCGGACAATTCCTTCCACGATTTGCCGCCGTCCTTTGATTCAAACAGCGCCGCGTCTTCCACACCGGCGTAAACATGCTCGGGATCATGCAGCGACGGCTCCAGATGCCAAACGCGCTTGAACTCCCACGGATGCTGCGTGCCGTCGTACCACTGGTGCGTGCCCGGCACACCGTCATAGACAAACTTGTTGCTCTCGGCTTTCTGCATGCCATCGGGACCTTTCAATTCCTCTGGACTGCTCCCCGGGGTGTTCCATTTTTTTCCGCCGTCATCCGAGCGTTGAATGATTTGGCCGAACCACGCGCTGGTTTGCGATGCGTAAATGCGGTTCGGATCGACTGGCGAACCTTTTACGTGATAAATTTCCCAGCCCGCAAAATGCGGACCGCTGACTTTCCATCGTTTGCGGGCGCCATCCGCCGTCAGGATGAACGCTCCTTTTCGTGTACCAACCAGAACTCGAACTTTGCTCATGTTTTTCTCCTTAGTGATTTAATGATTCGGCGCAACGTCCCAACCAAAATAGACTTCTACACTGACAATCTTGTTGTCCTTAATTCGTAGGATTTCTGTGTTGCGCCCCTTCTCTCCATTCGGCTTGGTCATTTCATAGGTTACAACGACTTCGTCGTCGTGTTCTATGAACCGCAAAAAATTGAACTTTTGACCTTGCCCGGCTCCGGGCCAGCATCTCGCGAAGTATCCGGCACGATCCAGCCCCACATCAGGCGGGCTGGAGAAAGTAAAATCCTCAGCAAGATGCTGCTCAAAAAATTTTCGATCGCCTGCAGCAAAAGCCTCATACGATCGCTGTGCCAAACGGCGTGGACTGGTTTTCGGCATAAGCTTGTTAAGTTCGCTTTTCCGATATCCGTGCTTTCACCAGTTTTTTTATCAGTGTGATCGGCAGCGGGTTATCGGGCGAGAAGCGAATGGTTCCCTTGCTAATCTGAAAATTTTTCAGATCACCCCGAAAATTTTTCAGCGTGGTGGAACTGCCTGGATAGAACGCGCAGTGATTCGCCCACGCGCCGAAGAAAACCAGCGATCGTCCATTCAGGCGAAACGCAGGAATTCCATAACTGATGCACTCCTCTGCCGTCGAGGCAGCAGCGTGGATCGTCTGCCGAAGCTTCTGCAAGGCGGCGCGCTGTTCAGGCTTCACGCTTGCGAGGTACTCATCGATCGTTGTGGGTTTTCGTTTTACGGACATCACAAAGGCCGTCTCCCAATGTCATTCTGATCCCGCAGTCGCGGGAGAAGAATCTCTGATCATTTCCGGATCGATCGCCAACGCACGAACAGACTGAGATGTTTCGCTCCGCTCAACATGACAGATCACGTACAAAAGGATCTGAAAGCATCATTTCCCGGCGTAGGCTGCTTGCAGTTTTTCAATATCGATCTTCTGCATTTGCATCATCGCGTTCATCACTCGTTCGGACTTTTTCGCGTCTTTGTCGTGTAACATCTCAATCAACACTGTGGGCGTGACCTGCCAAGATAGACCGAACTTGTCCTTCAGCCAGCCGCACTGCGATTCCTGTCCGCCATCAGCAGTCAGTTTCTCCCAAAAATAATCCACTTCCTTTTGCGTGTCGCAGTTCACCACGAACGAGATCGACTCATTAAACTTGAAGTCCGGACCGCCGTTTAGCGCCGTGAATTTCTGGCCTTCGATCTCAAATTCAATAGTTAGCACCGATCCCACCGGTCCCCCGGCCGCCTTTGCTGACGCCTCATCGTAGCGCAGAATTTTGCCGACCTTGGAATTTTTAAAAACGGAGGTGTAAAACTTGGCTGCCTCCTCGGCCTGGCGATCGAACCACAAGAATGGCGTTATCTTTTGCATTGTAATTACTCCTTTGTTGGTACTGGCGGGTATTGTTCAAACTTCGGGATTGCGGGATCCATTTTATCCCACGATTGGGCGTCCGAAACGAAAATGTCCATCTGCGGCTGAAACCAACTCGGGTCGTCCAGCGTGCCAGCGAGGATTCCGATAAACGGCGAATCGCCTCCTTCAAACTCGCCTCCCGTAAGTCGCGAACCGCATTCGGGACAAAAGCCGCGTTTATGTTTTCCACCCCTGAGACTAGGCGTGAAATGGTAACGCAATTGCCCACGGGTGAATCGAAATGCTTCCCGCGGTAGCAACATACCTGAAACAAATGCGCCCCCGGTCGTCTGCTGACAATCGCGGCAATGGCATTTAAACATCATGATTGGCTCAGCGGTCGATTCGTAACGAATCGCGCCGCAAGAGCAGCCGCCAGTGAAAGGTGTTTTCATCTTCATTTCCTCGTCTTTTGTTATTCGCTAGTTGAAAAAGTTCTTTCCAATCCTGTTTCAGTCTCCTGATGTAATCATTGTTCTTTGGGTCCCAAAAACAGACCGCCGTTAACGTCGAGGGTCTGTCCTGTAATCCAGCGCGCGTCATCAGAGGCGAAGAACGCCACCACGTCGCCGATGTCGGCTGGTCCTCCGGGACGACCGAGCGCTGTCATCGCGGCGACCCGTTCTAGCGCCTTAGAATCCTTGTCCCTGATAGCAGGATTCATGTCCGTGTCCGTGATCCCCGGAGAAATCGTATTCACCGTGATGTTGCGAGGACCGAGCGAGTTTGCCAACGACCGCCCCAGCACATTGAGCGCTCCCTTGGTCATCGAATAAACTGTCGCCGGCGTGGCAAACCAGGTAACCCCCGACGAAATATTGATGATCCGCCCGCCATCGGGCATAAGCGGCAACACGCGTTGAATGATGAAGAATGGGGCGCGCACGTTAATCGCGAAGATGCGGTCGAACTCTTCGGGAGTCGTCTGGTGGATTGCAATCTGAGGAGCCACAGCCGCGTTATTCACCAGAATGTCCAAGGGTCGGCCTGCCAATTCTTTCTCGAGTTTGGTGAACAACGTGTCGATGTCTCCGCTTACGCCGAGCTCAGCTCGCACGAGTAAGGCCTGTCCGCCCGCTTGTTCAATCGTCCTGAGCGTCTCGTTAGCGGCTGCATCGTTGCCGCCGTAGTGGATGGCAACTAGAGCGCCGTCGCTTGCCAACCGCTGTGCGATCGCCCGACCAATGCCCCGAGAGGCTCCCGTGATCAGAGCGAACTTTCCATTAAGCCGATGCTGCATGGTTCTTTCTACTTTGCGTCGGTATTCGGCTCGATGATTCCAAAGACGTTGCCGGCCGAATCCTCGGCATAAGCGAGCCAGCCGACATTAGGAATCGCCATTTTTGGCACGCAAATTCTTCCGCCGCGCTGCTCGATCTCGCTAATCGTCCGATCGAGCGATTCGACTGCGATCGTGTTTAGCGTGCCAGGGCTTTGCCCTTGACGCGGCCGGGTCATACCGCCGTTGATTCCCGGATCTTTATCGTCTCCAGTCGTGACGAGCCAGTACTCCATCGGGCCGTCCTCGAACTTCTGGAACTTCCATCCAAAAACATCCTGATAAAACGGCTGCACCGTTTCCGGATCATCCGTGTAAATTTCAAAGTGAGTAACGCGATTCATCACATGCTCCTTCTTTTGTACGCCGCTCAGTATTCGTCGTGGCGTCGGACCCAATCCATCGTGAAGTCGAGTTGATCCTCGTCACGACCTTTTGGCACCAGATCGAGAAAATTGTAGGCACCGACCAGAATATCAAGCCCGCGCCCGTAGGTCGAATAGGTGTGGAAAACATCGCCGTTTTCATCTTTGTAAAACACGCTTAAGCCCGGCATTTCCTCGCCTATCAGCTCATCTGTTCTATAGTTGTAGAACATCTTCCCGTTCGCTTTTTCCTCCTCTGTGGCCGAGACGTGATAATCAAAATTGAAATCGTTCTCGTACGACGACAACCATTTGAACCGCCAGCCCATGCGCTTTTTGTATGCTTCGAGTTCGGACAGCGGCGCGCGCGAGCTGACCACAAACGTCACGTCTCGATGCGGTAAATGCCAGTTGGCGCCGTCAAAGTGATCGGCCAGGTAAGAGCAACTCTTGCAACCTTCCTCCCATCCCGGGGCGAACATGAAATGATAAACGATCAGTTGGCTGCGATCCTCAAAAAGATCGGCCAGCGTTTCTTTACCATCGGGTCCATCGAAAATGTATTCTTTCTCCACCTTAACCCAAGGCAGCTCTCGCCGATGGCGGCTCACCTCATCGCGCAGCCGGGTCAACTCCTTCTCTCGTGTCAGCAGGTCTTTTCGCGCAACCAGCCATTGTGCTTGTGACACCACTCTAGGATTCACTTCGCTCTCGTCTGTTTTCGATTCCAATGTCTCAATTTTCATTCTTTTTGTTTCGTTTGTTTGATGATTTCGGTCGGGTTGAAAAAAGAAATTCTTAATGGCAAACATCGCCAGCCCGCCGGTTGAAGTCGCGCCAGCTGCCGTCACCATGACGTTCGCTATACACACAGGACACATAAAGCGTGTCCGCGATTATGTCCGCCGCATTGTTGGGTTCACTTTGATAATACAACGAACGGAATCAGCGGTTGAGGACATTGTTGTTCAATATCCAGTCAGCGAGCGTCAACAAGACCACTTTACCTGACCGGATCGATCCCGCAGACTGCCGGGATCGGTCCGTTCAGGAAAGCGTAGTTGCCCTCCTGCGCCGAAGGGATGCCCAAGAGCTCAGGCTTCGACGATGGTCTTGAATCCGCCGTAGAGCATGCGCTTCACATCGAAGGGCATAGGCTTTGACACCAACTTCGCTAAACGCGGATCTTTCATGACCTTCGCGTTGACGCTGTCGCGATGTGCGCGGGACTTGAATACGATATAGGAGAACAATACCGTCTCGCCGGGCTTGGTCTTGATTCCGCGAGGAAACGGCTTTCCCATTTTGATGTCCAAGTCGTCTCCAACACACTCGCGGAATTCGAGAGCGCCGTGGTCCCGCCAGATTTTGCCAGTCTTCTGCGCCCCGCGGCGATAGGCGCCGATGCTCTTCTTCGGAAGTGGGATTACAAATCCATCTATGTAATGAGCCATAACTAATTCCTTTGGTTATTGGTGATTATTTACTTTGTCTTGAGTTCTGGTTCGTCACTATCCAGAAACCTCTCAATCATCGGTACGAGCATTTCAGTCCGCGACGGGATGTCCATATGTTCTGTCCCAGGCAGAACCGCAAGCTGTGCATGGGGCAGAAGGCGGAACAACTCCACGGCGCCTTCGGGACGCATCACATCCCGGTCACTGCTCACGACCAGCGTCGGCGCATTGATCGAGTGAATCGCCTCGTCGGGGATGTCTTTGAAGTCACGCATACGGTTGCGCGCCTTGTAAAAAAACGACTCCAGGCTTTCCGGTTGCGGCGCTACCTTGCGGTACGCTTCACGCAATTCCATTGGCATCGCGTCTGGTTGCGCGGTTTTCATTGATTCCCAAAACTGCGGATCAGCCCAGGCGCGCTTCATCAGGGCTGTGATTACGATGAGCCGGCGAACCAGTTGCGGGTACCGGATCGCCACTTGGAGCGCAATCGTGCCGCCATTGCTGAAACCGAGAAGGTCGGCACGGTCGATATCCAGATGCTTCAGCAGTGCAGCCGTGTCCTCAGCCGATTGTTCGAAACTGAACGGCCGATCCTCGATATCAGCCGTACGTCCGCAGCCCTGTTGTTCGAACGCAATGATCCGCCGACTGCGGGCGAGGACCGGCAAGAGATGGCCAAACTACGTCTCAATCGTGTCGCCGCCGCCATGCAACAACACCAGCGCCAGGTGTCCCGCTGGACCGTGGATCTCGTAATACATCCGAATGCCGTTGACGGGCGCGTATCCACTCCGTTGGAGTGTGCTGGAATGCATGATAGCGAGATAACCATTCTGCAATGAAAGGGATTGAACCTTTCACTTGCATGAGCTACCGAGCACGGTTTCAAACTTGCGCAAACTGCGCTTCCGCCCGGATCTCCGCGGCAATGGGACACTCACCCGCAACGGGTCTGACTTCCACACGAATGCCGTACGATAAACCAGGGCACTCTTTTGCGATGGCGATCGCTTCGTCCATCGTGGCCACGTCCAGAAGGAAATAACCGCCAATTGCTTCCTTGGATTCGGCGAAAGGACCATCGGAGACGATACGGTCCTTGCCCGAGACGAGTTTCCCCTCGCGTTCCAGTGGATTTCCAGCCACAGCTTTGCCTTCTTCGGTTAAGCGCTTGAACCACGCCATCCAATTGTCCGTGACTTTTTGCAATTCCTCCGGCGAAAGACCTTTGCGCAGGTCGGTGCCGCGAAATAGCAACATATATCCGTTTTGATTTTGGTTTTGTGTACTCATGTTCAGTGTTCTTGGTTATTGGTTGATTGTTTTTTGTTAGCTCGAGATACGACGAATTAACAGGCGAGTTTGGGACAGATTATTTCGCAGTCGCATCACTCTGCCAAATTCCAAAGGAGTTGCCCTCGGTATCCTGGCAGACGGCAAAATAGCCCATCTGCGGCACAGCCGTTTTCGGCATGCCGATTTTACCACCGAGCTTCTCGATCTTTTTGGAGAACTCGGCAATTGAGTCAACGCTGACATAGTTCGTAATTGGCTCTTGCGGTTGGTTGCGTGTCTTA
>WNFW01003426.1_pt1 | contig 11001 bp, 11 predicted proteins | sample 5400131 | NCBI WGS metagenome assembly WNFW01 (sample SAMN13153362, study PRJNA577476) | soil metagenome | isolation source: 20 cm soil or saprolite under grassland replicate 1 | place: USA:California | collected 2016-06-15
TACCGGATCCGAGGGAATGCCGAACTGTACAACGAAGCCGGGGAGGACGCGAAAGAACCGCGCGCCATCGTAGAACGCGCTCCTCACCAGAGTGTAGAAACGGTCGGCGCCGAGCGGTGCCCAATCACGCCTCACCTGGATCACGACGTCGCCTTTGCTGGTTTCAAATCGCACGCGGTAGACATTACGTGGGCGCGAGCATCCGCAGATCAGCAGACAGAGGAACGCGAACCGGGCCGCGGATGCCATTTATTCATACCACCCCGTATTTCTTGAACCATGGCTGAAGCCGTCTCCAGCCATCCTCTGCGGCTTCCTTGTTGTAGCTGGGGCGATAGTCCGCATTGAAGCCGTGGCCGGCTTCCGGATAGACAATGATCTCCGACGGGTTGCCCGCTGCCTTCAGCGCGGCACGCATCTGCTCGATGGTATCGAGAGGAATTCCCTGATCTTTTCCGCCATAAAGTCCGAGCACGGGCGCCTTGAGCGAGCCGGCAACATCGATGGGATGCAGCGGCTGTAATTCGCTCTTTGGTCCCATCAGCCGGCCGTACCAGGCCACACCCGCCTTGAGTTTTGAGCTGTGCGCCGCATACAGCCAGACGATGCGTCCACCCCAGCAGAACCCCGTGATGCCCAGCCGTCCGACATCGCCTTTGCCCGACTTCCCTGCCCAGTCCGCCGCAGCGTCGAGATCCGACATGACCTGCGCGTCGGGAACCTTGCTGACCACTTTCGAAATAATGTCTTGGATGTTCGACATCTTTGAAACGTCGCCCTGGCGCGCGTAAAGCTCCGGCGCGACGGCTATATAGCCGATCTTGGCGAACCGTCGGCAGATGTCCTTGATGTGCTCATGCACCCCAAAGATTTCCTGCACAACCAGCACGACAGGAAATGTCGTTCCGGACTTCGGCATCGCGCGATAGGCCGGGATTTGGCCGTCCGAGGTTGGGATCGACACCTCGCCAGCGTCAAGGCCCGCCGTATCGGTAGTAATCGTGTTGGCGGAGACGGGCAGTACCGCAAGCGCGAATCCAGCCGTTAGCTTCGTGACAATAAATTCGCGGCGGCCGAGCGCGGTGGCTGAAGCTCCTTCAAAACCGTGTTGCATACCGGGAATTCTATCGTAGGAAGCCGGCCGCGCGCGATAGCCTCTGCACCGCGGTTTACGCGCCAAATATTGATGCCGGCTGTACCAAGAAAAGTGGCCCTCGCTGATGAGCAAAGGCCACTCGTGATCAAGCCGATTGGGAGCTATTCGCCACCACCCGACGTGCGGGTGCGAGGCGTGCTGGATTTGCCGTAATCCATTTCCAGCGTGTCAGACAGGTCGCGCGCGTCGGTCCCTGAGGCCGTCCGGGTGCGCGGCATCGGTTTGTCGCTCTTGGCGAAATCCGCCTTGGCTTCTCCGGCTGATGCAATATCTTCACCACCGCTTCTTTCCAGAATTTCCTTCGCTCGTTTCACCCAGTCCGAGCTGTCGCAGTGCACGGAAAGCAGAATGCCGCCTTGTTTAATCCTGCCCTCATAACGCTTGGCCTCGTATTCGGGGATTCCCATTCCGATCAGGGCCCCCACGATTCCTCCGGCCACGCCGACGGCGCCTGCTCCGGCGAGTGCGCCCACTATAGGACCGGCTGCGATCAAAGGACCGATCCCGGGAATAGCCAACGCCCCAATACCAGCGAGCCATCCCAGTACACCTCCGGCAACGACCCCTGTTGTGGCCCCGGTTGCGGCGCCCTCCGGCGCTTTGGTTCCCTTCTCGTGAGCAAAATCTTTTGTGCCTTGATTTTCGGGCAGCAGCACAGAAACATCAGTGTTGCGAAAACCTGCAGCGCGTAAAGCATCGACAGCTTCTTCCGCACCCGCCCGGCTTCGATAGATTCCGAAGACTGCGGTGTTCTTACCTGCCATGATGTTGCTCCTTTTTGAGAGGGACCGACCCATGGTCCCTTTCGTCAATAGCTGAGCACGGTAACAACCAGTGCAAGAGGCTGGGCCAAGGAAATTGTGAGATTGGTAACCGAGCGCGATCCAGTTGTCTGAGCATTTCATGGGCCGCTGCGGATGCCCGATTTGGGCACCCGTTCTCCGGTAACTTGACGCCACGCCCGTTTTTTGATGACATAACCTCTCACCCTTTACCGAAAAAAGGAGGAATGTCTATGGCATCCAATCGCGGTGTGGCTTATATGGGCCCCGGCAAGGTCGAGGTCCAGTCGATCGACTTTCCGAAGCTGGCGCTGGGCTCTCGCAAATGCGAACACGGCGTCATTCTCAAAATCGTAACGACCAACATCTGCGGCAGCGATCAACACATGGTTCGCGGCCGCACTACAGCGCCCAAAGGATTGGTCCTTGGGCATGAGATTACAGGCGAAGTCATCGAAGCTGGACGCGACGTGGAATACGTCAAGGTCGGCGACCTCGTCTCGGTTCCATTCAACATCGCGTGCGGCCGCTGCCGGAATTGCAAAGATGGAAAAACCGGCATTTGTCTGCACGTAAATCCGGCTCGGCCGGGCGCGGCTTACGGCTACGTCGATATGGGCGGATGGGTCGGCGGGCAGGCCGAGTACGTCATGGTCCCGTACGCTGATTTCAACCTGCTGCGGCTGCCGGAAAAAGCTCGCGCTATGGAAAAGATCCGCGATTTGACGCTGCTTTCCGATATCGTGCCCACCGGTTTTCATGGCGCCGTGACAGCGGGTGTAGGGCCCGGGTCAATCGTGTACGTGGCCGGCGGCGGCCCGGTAGGACTCGCGTGTGCGGCCGGTTGCCAATTGCTCGGAGCGGCGTGCGTCATCGTGGGCGACATGATTCCGGAACGTCTCCAGCAAGCCAAAAGCTTTGGCTGCGAAGTGATCGATCTGCGCAAGGATGCTACGCTGGGCCAGCAGATCGAGCAGATTGTCGGGATTCCGGAAGTCGAATGCGCGGTCGATTGCGTCGGTTTTGAAGCGCACGGGCATGGCAAAGAGGCGGGCGTAGAAGCGCCGGCGACGGTGTTGAATTCGCTGATGACCGTGACGCAGGCGGGCGGGAAAATCGGCATCCCCGGTCTCTATGTGACCGACGACCCGGGCGGCGTAGACCAAAACGCGAAGACCGGAAACCTCAGCATACGGATTGGACTGGGCTGGGCCAAATCCCACGGATTCATGACGGGCCAGTGTCCGGTCATGCGTTACAACCGCCAGCTCATGCACGCCATTCTCTACGACAAGTTCCACCCGGCCAAGTGCGTCAACGTCGCTGTGATCTCGCTCGACGAGGCGCCGCAAGGATACAAAGACTTCGATAAGGGTGCGGCCAAGAAATTCGTTCTGGACCCGCATCGCATGGTTGCGTAAACTCACCGGCAGGAGATGCGCAGGCATCTCCTGTCCCAACTGCCAGACTCCACCACGCGCGAGCCGTGGCAAAATGAACTTTCCAGACTTTTTAACAGGAGATCCCTAATATGAGTTTTGAAACCAGCCGCCGGGGTTTTCTCACGGGCGCAAGCGCGGCCGTCCTGGCTCCGCTACACGGCGTAATTGCCCGCGCTGAAAATGCGCCTTTCAAGCTGGCCGTCGCCACGTACTCATTGCGCGAGTTCCAGCGCGACTTGGCCATCAAGATGATCAAGCAGATGAACGTGCGCTACGCCAACGTCAAGGAATACCACTTGCCCGCTAACGACACGCCGAAACAACTCTCCAAGGGTCGGCGGGAATTTGAAGAAGCAGGAATCGAAATTGTTGCGGGCGGAGTGATCACGCTGGATAAGAATGATGATGCGGATATTCGCCGCTATTTCGAGTACGCCAAGACCTGCGGCATGCCCCTGATGGTCATCGCTCCCACGACGGAGACGATGCCGCGCATCGAACCTTTTGTCAAGGAGTACAACATCAAGACCGCGATTCATAATCACGGTCCAGAAGACAAGCACTTCCCTACCCCGCAGAGCTCGCTCCAGGCTGTCAAGAATCTGGACCAGCGGTGCGGCGTCTGCATCGACGTTGGCCATACGCTGCGTGCCGGCGCGGATGTCCTGGAATCCATTTCAGAAGCCGGTCCGCGGCTGTTCGATATGCATATCAAAGATGCGCGTGACATGAAAAAAGGGGATGGCTGTCCGGTGGGCGAGGGCGTGTTCCCCGTTGTCGATATTTTCAAACGCCTGCGCAAGATGAACTACACGGGAACCGTATCTCTCGAGTATGAAATCGAAGAGGACAACCCGCTCGCCGGGATGAAAGCCTCTTTTGCATACATGCGCGGCGTGCTGGCTGGCCTCGGGAGTTAGCGCGTGGCGAACATACCCGTTGGAACCAGGAACGAAGAGAAGCTTGTGGTTACCTCGGACGTGGCCATCGATTTCATGGGCGTCGAAGGTGCGCGCGTGCTCTCCACGCCGAACATGATTTTGGGTCTGGAGAAGACGGCGCGCAATCTCCTCGTTCGCCTTCTCGACCCAGGCTACGATTCGGTTGGAACCAACGTGAATGTCTCGCACCTTGCGGCCACGCCGATGGGCATGACTGTCACATTTCGCACCGAGGTTACTTCAGTTGAAGACCGGCGCGTGAATTTCAAGGTTGAGGCGTTCGACGCCCAGGACCAGATCGCCGAGGGCACGCACCAGCGGGCAATCGTCAACGTGGAACGATTTGTCGCCAAGATGCGCGAGAAGATTCAACATGCGCGCACAGCGTAGCAGAGATCAGCGTTATTAGAAGACGAAGCTCACGCCGGCGAGTGGTACGAAATCCTGCAGCCAACCGTGAATCCGGGAGCCCGGCGAGGTGACAAACAGCTTCATGGGAAACGGCGAAAGGTAGTCCCTGAAATCTACGCGAATGATGGCGTGATTTGAAATAGACACCTTTACACCTCCCCCTATACTGATCAGCGCTTTCAGGTCGCTGGTTTTCGTGAGAAGGGCAAGTCCTCCGAGGGGTTGATCGACGTACTCTTTGCCGGTGCCGCGGAACACTCTGGCGCCGCCGCCCAACGCGGCAAAGGGCCGGACGCGAGAACCTTTCCGAGTCGGATGGAATAGAAGATCGTAGTGGACTGAGTGAGTGTCGCCATCCATGTTGACTTTTTGAGCGCCGCGAGACAACAGCAGATCATTGTCACGATAGGTGTAACGGATTTCGCCGCTCAAATGCTCGTATAGATCCTGTCCGAGCACCGCTCCGACGGCGAAGCGATTGTCGAATCCGACGGTAGCGGAACCGGTGGGACTCGTAACAGTGGCGTTCTTGTAGGCGCCAAAGCCACCCGCGCCACCCACTTCCCACTCCTGTGCTCTGGCGCAAACGGCCGCCAGGCTGGCGGCAATGCAGCAAATAAAGGCGGCTCGCATGGTTCTCCTTGGGTATAGAAGGTAGACAGCACCAACAGCAATTCTCATTGATCATCTTCCGCTATTTCCAGACCATCTTTGGTTGCACCAGATTCCGAGCTGTGTGCAGCACGAATGCCGCGATTTCGGGCAAGTGCTGAAAAAAACAGTCATGCCGTATGGTTGGTGTCGCGGCGCGCAGGTGAACGCGATTCTAGAGGCCAGGGGCGCGTTGATAAAGCGGTGCGCTGCGCACTCGTTTTGCGTCCTGCCCGCCCGCGTCCAGAACTTCGCGGATTTTCTTGAGCAGCGCAGGGCGTACAAACGGCTTTTGAAGGATGGTGGTTCCGGATGCTGCCACGCCGTGGTACGCGATCACCTCATCGGTATGACCCGACATGAAGATGATTCTTGTGGATGGCGACTCCGCGGTAATCTGCCTGGCGAGTTCCACGCCGCTGGCGATCGGCATCACGACGTCGGTGAGAACCAAGTCAATGGCCGTCCGCTCCTGCCGCCACTTACACAGCGCTTCGGAGCCATCACCTGCCTCGATCACGAAATAGCCCGCGCGCGTAAGCGTCTGAACCAGCATCTGCCGAAGCAATGCCTCGTCCTCGACCAACAATATCGTCTCGTCCCCTTTCAACAGATGGCCGCTCTCCTGTTCTACGGCTTCGCAGCTTTCGCCCACGGCAAGTCCCGGGAAGAAGATGGAAAACTCCGCGCCTTGGCCTGGTTCGCTAACCACCGTGATGGTTCCCTGATTCTCGCGGAGGATTTCGGCTACCGTGGCCATTCCGAGGCCGGTCCCTTTGCCACTGAGCTTAGTGGTAAAGAACCGTTCAAAGAGACGCGCCTTGGTTTCGGCGTCCATTCCGTGACCGGTGTCCACGACTGTGAGCCTGACGTAGGTTCCCGGCGCCAGGTCTTTCGCCTTGGAAGGCCTTGTGTGGATCTCAACTCGCGATGTTTCGATTCGCAAGGTGCCACCTTGCCGCATGGCGTCGCGCGCGTTGGCCACCAGGTTAATCAATACTTGATCGATCTGGTTGGAATCCGCCAGGATGCGGGGCAACTGAGGATAGAGCTGAATATTGAACACGATGTCTTCGCCAATTACCCGCCGCAGCAGTTTTTCCAGGTTGGTAATCGCGTGATTCAGATCCAGCGGCTGAGGAGCAACCGTGCGACGCCGGCTGAATGCCAGCAACTGCGTGCTGAGCGCCGCCGCTCGGCTCCCCGCCTTTAGAATCTCTTCGATGTGGCTGCGAAACGCATCGTGTTGAGACAGCGAATCGAGCATCATATGGCTATAGCCGTTGATGATCGTCAGCAGGTTATTGAAATCGTGCGCTACGCCACCGGCGAGCTTGCCCACCGCCTCGAGCTTTTGCGCGTCGCGCAGACTTTCTTCAAGGCGCGCGCGGGTTTTGACCTCTTGCGGCAATAACTGCAGTTTTTCTTTGGCCGAGACGAGTTCCAAATTCAACCTGCGCGCCGATATCGATTTGCGGACTGCAATGAGAATTGCAGTGACGGTGATACCCGACAAGAGAACAATGACGGTCCATTGGTGCGGCCATGGCCAGACAAACAGCAGCATGGCCGAAAAACGGGCGATGACGTGATGGCCCGGAGAAATGGGCGCAGCGGCCCTCCCCACAACCTGCTCACGGAGCGTGTCGAAACGATTGTAACCGCTATGCTCCACGCAGCGATTATACGGATAGCATCTCTTCAGTTGAATACTGCCGGCAGATATAAGAGTTAGTTACACTGTATATAACTTGCGCGAGTTGCCGGGAGTCAAGTTGTAGAAAATACATTCCTTGGCTGCAGACCGACAAGACCCGACCAGCGTCAAAAAGCGCAAGCGCTGTGGTACAGTAAACCACAGAACCGAGGAGGATCCATCGCATGCCGCTGACTCGCCGACACTGCCTGAAAACATTTGCGGGCACATTTGGTATGGCCCTTACCGCCGGAAGCTCTGCCAGCCGTATGTTCGCCGCCCAGGTGTCTTCGAAAGCCGATTCGAGCAAACTGGCCATGCCCGGGCTGTTTCGCGGGCGCGTGGTTGCCGTGGAACACCCCGGTTGCATCATCGCGGGCCGCTACCAGGCGGAGCCCGTGCAACAGATGATGCGCAAGGGTATGAGGGAACTCACAGGCGCGGATGCGTCAGCGGACGCCTGGCGGATGTTCGTGCAGCCTGGCGACATCGTTGGAATCAAGGTGAATCCCGTCGGCCAGCCGCACGTGATCTCCGCGGCAGAGGTAGTGCGCGAAATTATCGCCGGTTTGAACGCCGCCGGAATCAAGAACAAAGATATTGTGGTCTACGACCGCTATCACGATCAGTTCTTCAAGGCCGGATTCGATAAATGGCTACCCGATGGCGTGCGCACCTCGAACGCCGTTGCAGACTATGAGGACGTCCAGCAGAGCATCGAAGGCTACGACCCCGACCATTACATGGACATGGCGCTTGCACTGCCGGGTCAGGATGCCACCAATCTCACCGCGCGCCGTTCATATGCGGCAAACTTCATTTCAAAAGAAGTCAACAAGCTCATCAACCTGCCGGTGCTCAAAGATCATCAGTCAGCCGGTGTGACGCTAGCGTTGAAAAATCTCTCGCACGGCTTGGTGAATAACGTGTGCCGCAGCCATTCGTCGAATACGCTCAACGCGTGTGGCAGCTTCATTCCGGCCGTGGTCTCAATGCCCGTTATCCGAAACAGAACGGTTCTCCACGTTCTGGACGGTGTCAAAGGGCTCTACCACGGCGGGCCGGGGGCAAGGCCGCAATTCGTATGGGAGCATCGCACCCTTTACTTCGCGACCGATCCCGTGGCGCTCGATCACATATGCTGGAAAGCCATCGACCAGAAGCGCTCCGCGATGGGTTTGCAAACCGTGGCCGAAGCGCGTCCGGATAAATACAGCACATTCCTGAGCCGCCAGCCCGAACACATCGAAATCGCGGGCGCTCTGGGACTCGGCGAATGGAACGAATCCAAGATCGACATCAGGAGAATCCGGCTCTGACGCATTATGACGACCTTGGTGTCTACCCGTCGGCTTCCGACCCCGAGATTAGAGAGGCTTACCTGGGCCTGGTCCGGTTGCTTCACCCGGACTCGCACCGCGACAAAAATCTCAAGCGATTCAGCGAGCTTCAAATGAAGCGTGTAAGCCGTGCTTACGCGGTGTTGTCCGACGTCGAACGCCGGAAGCTCTACAACGCTCAACTGGAGGAGAATCCGGCGCCCGACGAAGATGAAGCGCCGGCAAGACCACGCCGCAAGACCATTTCAGCCCACGCGTTGATTACTTGGGGCTGGCTGATTTGTGCTTCGCGGGTATTATCGGCATCGGCTGGTTTGTGAACCAGCAATCGGCTTCGGTGTCGCAAGTGCGCTCAGAAGTCATTGCGGCGCCCGTGCCGTTGACTCCCCATGGCGGTGTACAGACGTTCCCGGCTGCCGCGCAGCAGAGTGCTGTAACCACCAACGAGGCGAACTCGCAAATGACGGATCAGGATCCAGCGCAGAGCGAACTTCGCGATGTGAAATCAGCCCGCGACCGTACGCTCGAAAAAGCGGCTCTTGAAAACAAGGAGATTGAATTTCTTACCAGCCACATCCTGAGCGGTCCAAGGCCTGTCGCGCCCGGCGTTGTGGCCGAAACCAGTGGCTTTAGCGATGTATGGATTCTTTCTAAACCTAAAGAAGCGAATGCGGCAACCGCGTTCACTCCCACCTCAACGGATATCGTCCTCGGCGAAGAGCATGGAATCCTGGGAGGGCGATTTCGCTCTTACTATCCGGCCACCGGCCGGCCGGACCCCGTCGCCGTGCACTTTTATTTCGAAAGACAAGCTCAGGGGAACATCGCCAATTTGAACTGGACCAGCGCGGATGGAGCCAAGGGTGAAATCCAGCTCAAGCTGGCCTCGGAGAATGCGCTACAGCTTGTGTGGTCTGCCACTGAGCTGGAAACGGAATTGGGCCCTTCATCGTGCACGGCCCCCTTGGTTCGAAAGTGCTAACCGGCCAGCAGTTTTACCGCAGCCTGATCCAGGAACCATGTCATCGGCTGCTCGCCCTGCAATCCCAACTGCGCCGGATATCTCTTGGGATCGAATCGCTCAGTGAATACTGAGTGCACCGCAGCGGCCTTGTCCTCGCCTGTGACAAGCACCACAGTATTCCGGGCTGCCAACAGCGCACCAGGCGCCAAGGTGACACGCCACTCGGAAAGTTTTTCCACGTATACCGCGGCAGCGATCTTCTGGCGGTCATCAATCAATGGTTCGCTGGGAAACAGGCTGGCCGTATGTGCGTCCGGACCCATTCCGCGCTGGATCACATCGAACCGCGGCAGCTCTCCTGGCTGCAGACGAAAAAAGCCGCGAATTTCGTCGCTATATCGAACGGCTGCTGCGGCCGGCTCCAGCTCGGCGGGGACGCGATGCACCTGATGCTGCAGAATTTTCGCCGGAGTCACCAGTGTCTCGAGCGCCAGCCGATAGTTGCTGCGCGCGTCGTTGGGAGCGACGCATCGCTCGTCAACCCAGAACAAATGTACTCCATCCCACGAAAAATTTGCCGCGGCCATTCGGTTGAATAACATTTTGGGCGTGCTGCCACCCGAGAGTGCGAGCGTAGCGCATTCATTTTGCGCGAGAGTTCGTTTCAGAATTTCCAGGATGTGCTGGGAGCACGCTTCCGCGGTAGACGCCGCGTCCTCAAAGACCAGTTGCCCACCGCTCAAGTGCGCCTCAACCCTCAACCAGACGGACAGCCCGCATCAGCGTCCGCTCGAAAACCGGGTCGCGCCCTGGGATCGAAAGCTCTTCCCGCAACAGAACATAGTCGTTCGCGACGGGAAAGGCAGTTCGGCTGACCATGGAATCCATATCGAGTTCGGCGACCTGAGTTTCGCGGTCCCCAGTCAGGCCGATGGAAACCCACATTGCATTCACCCCAGGCGCCGCGAGCTCAACTTGTTTCAGCTCGCCTGCGGTTGCCGCTTGCTCCGCCTGCAATCGGACTTGAGCTGCGGCTCCGACCTTTTCAAGACCATCCTGGAGCCACGCGGCCAGGTAGTAGGCCATTGTGGGGGGCGACGGACCACCATGTGTGATGCGAACTTCCGACACTTCCGGCAAACGAGAGAGGTAACTCTTGTTTTCGAACATCTGGGCCACCAGCTCGCGCCAGCGCGTTAGGCGCGTCCAGACCAGATCGCCCAACGCCTGCCCTGCACGTGCTCGGGCAGCGAGTTGCGGAAGAATTTCAGCCGGGTCGGGAAATGCGGCGGAATCCACGACAACTTTCTGCGCAATCTGCACGAGTGCGGGAAAATCCGGCAACTGGAACAGCCGCCAGCTACGGCACCACAAAATAACGGGCAGATCTGAAACAGTCAGCGGCAATATGACCGGCGGCAGCTCGGACAGGCTGGCCTCCGATGCCGTAATCTCAATTTGCTCGCAGCAGATCTGTCGGCGCCGGCCGAACGGCATCCAGCACTGAGCGAAAACCCGGGCCGAAAGCTCGCGCGCGGTTGATGGCCGAAAACGGATTACGATGGCGCGGCTGGGGTGCTCGCGCATCAGAGATGCCAGTGTCTCGCCGACAATCCCC
>WNFW01003427.1_pt1 | contig 11000 bp, 3 predicted proteins | sample 5400131 | NCBI WGS metagenome assembly WNFW01 (sample SAMN13153362, study PRJNA577476) | soil metagenome | isolation source: 20 cm soil or saprolite under grassland replicate 1 | place: USA:California | collected 2016-06-15
TTGCGCTCCATTGGGATGTGGGTGATCTTAGGAAGGCCATGGGGAACCGGCCGATCTTATGGACGGATCCGACGAATTGGATGGGGAGGACCGTTGCTGCTGGTCCAGCCTACCACTATCGCTATGTGATCGGCGACACTACGGATCTCAAAGATGAGCAAGAAAACATGTTCATAGCGGAGTTCATCAAGTGAGCCTCATCTGGAGATTACCCCCCCGCCTACATGCGTATATTCGGAAACAGGACGAGAGGAACAATTAATAGATCTCAAAGGGCAGGCTCCCGGGGATCGTAAATTTAGCGCAAACTCCGGCAGCGGCGAAATAGTTTGTGTGGCGAACGGAAGGCGCACTCGAGCCGCCTCCAGAGTCCAAGAAGGCTTCGCGATAGAAGAGGTCTCGGCCATATCTCGGCTCGCACGGACGACCACCGTCCATCAAAAACCTTTCACCTGGTCACTTCGCTAATTGGCACGGGATGCTCCGCCTCGAGCTTTGCTGATGTCGGCCGCTTCTATGAAAGCCATCATTTCCTGAGTTTCCTCGGGATTGACCGGAAGTATTCCAGTCCGGAAGAACTCGGCGATTTCCTCCTTGAGTGTCCTGGCTGAGCCGTCGTCCGTCGAATCGGAATTTGCTGCAAGAGCGCGCCTCGCCAACGGCCAGAACAGCAATCAGACCCTAGCGGCCAAGATGGCGGTCGTGGACTCGCGGAGCCCCAGAAACAGTTTCGGCTGCTGTGGGGCCGTTCTTTGCGGACCTTGCCGCGCCAATCCACTTTTGCAGAATGGACAAAGATTGACTACCGAGCCACAATCCGATCCAGAGAACCAAAAACACCAGAACGACTCCCCCGCGACTGAGTAGCCAATGGCACGCTGGCACCCTTAACAGCATCTGTTGTATAAAATTCTAATCTGGACCAGTCGCTCTTTGGAATTCATAACCGCTCGATAAGGACAGCAGCACACTAAGGGCGAGTCAGCTCAGAACATCTCGTAAATCGCTGTCTGGTGAGCTGGTACATTGACTTCACTGCCCCGGATTTCGTGTTGCTCCCGAAGATCCACGAGAGAGCTAAAGAAACCAGGTGCTGCTTCAATGCCCAGCCGCGCCTGACGGTCATTGAAGTTCACAATGTAAAGTAGCTTACGGCTGCCTAACGGCGCAAAGCGAGCCTCGATGTTCCACGCATCGCCGTCGGTCATTCGCATGCGGACCGGGCGGGTCACGCGCGCATCGCGCAACAGAACTTCCAGCAACCGCGCATAGCTCCGCTCCTCAAGCAGGCTGCCCGAATAATAGATGACGCCTTTTCCGGCCGGAATCTGCACGATCGCGGGCTCCCCGTGGGCGTCTCGTGCGAGGGTTATTGTCTTCCCATTCATCTCAAAAATCTGGCGGACGCCGCGCGCTTCCAATTCGCCGATCGAGCCGAATCTTTCAGCCCCCACCGCAATCAGCTTCTGCGGCGCATCATCTGCGAATGTGATTGCTTGCGAGAAGCTCTGGTCGTAACCCTGAACCATAGCGCCGAGCCCACCCGGCTTTGGCCTCTGTGTTTGGCGGACAGTAAGCCCCCATCGCGAAAGGTAGTTCACGGGGCGGTTGTATTCGTCCCCGAGAAATGACTCCGGAACCACCAGCACGCGCCCGCCTTGGAGGGCGTAATCGGAAATTTTTTCGAATACTTCGCTAGGGATATTCCTCACGCCTGGAACGATCAGAACCTTATAGCGACTCAGCCAGCCTTTTAGGATCTGCCGCTCGGTGACGAAGGTAATCTTCGCGTCTAGGTACTGGCTGGCCTTGTAAGTTTTCTCCAGTTCCGCAAGGTAAGGCGTGGTCTGCCACGTTAGCATCTCAGGCGGCAGTTGCAGTGTGGCCGTCTGCGAATAGAGGATGGCCACTTCGGCGGGAACATCGCTGAACGCGGCGATTTCCTTGTTCAACCGTCGTACATCGAGTGCGGCGCGAATCAGCTCGCCGATGTCCGCGAGCGGATACTTCCAACTGTGCGCCAGGGAAGAAGCCGTAATGCCGTGAAGCTCGCTCGAGGGTTGCGCCGGCCAGTGAAACAGCTGCACGACCGATTTGCCGTGCAGGAAATGCGGCAGGAGATACTGCACCGAGTTGAGATACATTTCCGGGTCCGCCAACGGCTTTTTCTTTTCCGACAGTGCCATCTGCAAATCCAGGCCAAGCGTCGATTCGCCGCCTTCATGCAGAACCACATCGTCCAGTTCGTTGGCAATGCGCTCTTCGTCAATTCCGGTGGTGCCGGTTCGCCCAGCCAGCATGCTGGAACTGCCGCCAGCGGCCAGCGGCGTCTGCGGATCAATTTTGCGGATCAGGTTCCGCACCCAAAGCAGATAATCTGTGAAGCGGTCCTGGTTGAAGCGTGCCCAGTCGTACCAAAGCGCGCGGTTCGTGCCGGGCAACGGCTTCGAGTCTTTCACGGGAGGTGGAACGACCTCGTCGAAGCTTTTGTAGCCGGTTGACCATTTCTCGTTGGCTCGGTCTACCGCGCCGTATTTTTTCCCCAGCCAATCGTGGAACATCCGCTGGCTTCGCTCGCAGTAGCAGATGTACATCAACTCGTATGCTTCTATGTCATAAAGCAACTCAGAATTGGCGTGGAACTTGGGAATGTTTGTCCGGATGTACTCCTCGACTGCCTCCTTGGTGTGCGGGCTTTCGAGACAGATGACGATATTTTCCCGTTTGCTGCCCGCCATCGAATTTATGTCGCGGATCAGGTGACCGCACCAGCCGTCCCATCCCACCCGATGCGTGTCGTGCCATCGTTTGAAGGCGGCATAAACGGGGGAGTCGTAGATCGACCACCGCGATCCTCCGCCGACCGTATAACTTTCGAGGTGCTGGAACGGCGTTGCAAAGAAGCGCTGCAGATTCTGGCTGGGAGAGTGCAGCGAGACGACCATCATCGGCTCATTGTGTTCGTCTAGAAAATACGAATCTTTTATCGGGCGCCCTTTCAAGCGAGGTAGCGGTCGAATCAGAGGCTCGCCGACCTGGGTGTCATCGGCCTCCTGCAGGCGCAGACCGGCTTGCATCGTGTCCTCGAGTTCCACGCGCCCGCGCCGGCAACTCTGGACGACGTAGGCAAACATCTCGCGCTTCTTTTCGTCGTTGTTGTACCAGGCTAGGCGAGGACGAATTTGAAGTCCCAGGTCGGCTGTCACCAGGTGCCGTTCCTGATAAATGGTCTCAAGACCTTGCAACTGGGCCGCGCGAATTGCTTCTCGCAGCAGGTCGGATTGCTTTTGGGCTTCTTTCCGCAAGGCTGCAACAGCCGCAGACTGCGGTACATCTTCCGCACGAACGCCCTGCCGCAACGTAAACCGCCCTTGATCAATCACCGTCACCGGATCTTGTGCCTCAGCGCGCGAGGCCGTTTCGCGCGCTTCTTTACCCGCCACGAGGCGGACGTTATCCAGATAAATGGTCCACGGCAATCGCGCTTGATCCGCAAAAATCAACAGCCTGCGAATCTGATCGAGAGAAAGGTCCCGCTCGTCGGAGGCAGCCCGCAAAGGCTGCAGCTTGACTTCAACGTGATTCCATCCCTTCTGCACCAGGATTTTCCCGCGCGCCTCATAATAATCGCTGCCTTTGGCTTGGCCGAGGTCTCCGCCAACGGCATCGTAGATACGAATGGCTGCCGTAGACACATCTTCCCGGTCACAGTAGATGTCGAACAGCAGCCGGTCATAGTTGCGCCAGTCCTGAGGCAGTTTCGTAGTGCTGATCTGGGAATGCCCCGGTTCAAACCGCACTTGGCCGGAATGCGCACCGTGCGAGGACCGCTCCTGCGAAAACTGAACATCTCCTTCCCACTTCTTTGCAGAGTCCGGAGATTCGAAGTCGTCGAGGATGAGCGTCCGGCCCCCCTGCGGCGTGGATGCGGCACACAGCCAAAGGGAAGATAAGACCAGCCACCTGCCGATGTTGAGTATTTCGCAAGTTCTCATGAACTGTTCCCGGTCGAAGACCACACCTACTGTTCCGGGACTTTTAAGGCGTCGCCCAGCGCTTTCCGCTCGGCAATTTGTCCCTGTTTTCCGTAGAGAGCGAAGATCGACGAAGTGTACCGGTAGGATTCAGGTAAAGGCGTAAGCGAAACGATCTGGCGTGGTGCGACAAGGGCCGCGGCCTCGGGCAGATCCGTCAGTTTGAGAATATTGAGCAGCGCCGGCGCCTGCCAGTGTGAGGACGGCGGGTCGTCGAGAATCACTCGGGTGATGCGCTCGTCGAGAGCAGCCGCGTACAGTCCGAGCGCGCCCATGTAACCCCTGCCATAAACCGAAATCGAACTCAGCTTCAGTTTTTCTCCGTCGATTAGGTAGTCCAGGGACCGCAAAATATCCCAAAGTTGCATGGACTCGATGGTTGCTCCGATGAGTGCTGCGGTCATCTTCAGGTTCGACATCTTGTAATTGTCCGCCGGATAATCCACAGCGCGGGGGTGGAGCTGCAATACGACATGATCTTCCAAAGCCGATAGCAGCAAGTCGTAATCAACCGGGTAGATGATGTCTTCAGCGCGTTTGACATAGATGAGCGCCGGGTAAGAGCTCCGGGGCACGCGCGGGACGAATAGCTGCCCACTCACACGGACACCCTCCTCGGTCGTGAATTCCACATGCGACGCGATGGCGTAGCGGCTCACCCACCCCTCTTCGGCCTTGCTCCAGGTTTCGAAGGGAACCTTGGCGCTTGGAAATGCTCGAAACACCTGATCGCGCATGGCGCCGATCAATTCCGAGCGCCGCTTCTTCCAGGCCGCCAGTGTCTTCCAGGATTGCAATTGATGATGGGGGATGAATACTTTGTGAATTCCTTCATTGACGGCTTCCGGTGGTTGACGATCTAGGACCTTGAGGGTGCTCGGCTCTTCCCGTTGGATGTCGCCTTCGTCGAAAGGAGTCGAATCGTTCTTCAGCCAGCGATTGAGCCACTCATCCGCCTGCTTGCGAAACGGGAGGAGGTCCGCATGGGGAGCGTCATGGTCATACTCCTCGACCTTATCGCCCGCACCGTACAGTTCATAGATAGCGCGCGTCCGGTTGTAGACATCGTGATACCCCGCGGCAGGGAAGGATGGATCGCGAATCGCGCTTATCATCTTTAGGGGTCGCGGAGCGATCAAAGCTCCAACGGCGGGAAGATCGCGCAGAAATGTGTTCATGAAGTAGATGCAGTCGCAGTTTTCCTGGACCGCGTCCAGTTTGACATGGTGCAAGACGGACCACGTGGAGCAAACCGGCGCTGCAACCTGAAATCGCTCATCAGCCGCCGCCGCAAACCAGGTCATAGCGCCTCCGCCCGAGATGCCCGTAACCGCGATTTTCCTAGGGTCCACTTCCGGCCGGGTCAGAAGATAATCGAGCGCGCGGATGGCGTTCCAGACTTCGGGTCCCGCGGGCGTATAGCCGAGGGACTGCCAATACCACATCCCCAGATCATGCGTTCCGTGGTGAATACCCGGGATCTCGCCGAACTCAACGGTGTCGATCAGAAACGCCACGTACCCATGCCGGGCAAACCAGATTCCGTGATGCTGATAATCCACTTTCGCGCCCCCTGGTCCGGGTGAATGGCCGCAAAGGTACACCACCGTCGGCATGCGCCCCTCGATTTTCATGGGCAGATACAGGTTCCCAGTCACATAAAGCCGCGGCATGGACTGAAACACGATCTTCTCGACGCGATAAGTATCGCGCTCAAACTGCCCCGTGACGCGAGCGTCGAGCGGCGTCTTTTTCGGCATCGGATCGAGGCCGAGCATGTATAGAAATTGCCTGCGAACCTCGGAGCGCCGGCGCTGCCAGTCTTCGAGGCTCTTCACGTCGGCAAGGTTGTTCTGAGTGACTTCACGGGCGCGGCGTATCAAATAGTCCTGGAACATCTGATACCGCTGCTCCCGAGTGCTCGGACCGCTGCGATCAGGTAGCGTCTGGGCGGAGGACAACCTCGCGGTAGAAAGAAGTGTGGCCAGGATCAGTACGGCTCGCATGCAGCGACGGTTTTGTGACAAGCTCAACTCCAGCTGAAGGAAATGTGAAACAGATGGCCGAGCGCCGTCAAGCCGCGCATGTTGGCTCGGCCCAAGAATTGCGGTAGACAACACGGCCGGTTCCAATTGGGGACGGACCTGGTTAGTAATCCAGTCGCAGGGCGAACAGCATCTTTCTCATGTTGCCGGCCCGGGTTACCAAACCAAAATCTCCGCCGGTGATATTGGTGTTTGGATCGGCGAAATTTGCCCTGTTAAACGCATTGAACAACTCCCAACGGAACTGCAGTTTCGCGCGCTCCCTCAGGGCAAAGTTTTTGGCAAGGACAGTGTTCCAAGTTGCGGCACCGGGTCCCGTCAAAATGTCGCGGGCGGAATTCCCGTAAAAGCCCCGCCCATTCTCGGGTTGTACAAAAGCGGCGGAGTCAAAAATGGGCTTACCGGACTTGATGTTGTCGCGCATGCTGCTTGAGTCGAGGTTGCCATCTCCAATACGATCAGGACGCCCAGCGAACTGATTGGTGTTCGCAGGATCTGTCCCAGAGAAGAGGGGGCTGAGCCGCCGTCCAGTGGACATGGTAGTGATGCCGGAAAATTGCCAGCCACCAAAAATGTGGTTCGGCAAACTGGAGAGACCATTCAGGAATTTCTGGCCCCGTCCAAACGGAAGCTCATAGATGTAACTAAAGCGGAGCTGATGACGGCGAACCCAGTCATCGTCCCCGCGCTCCAGATAGCGTGCATATTGGTTCTGGCTGAAACCCGCTGCGTAGTCGTTCAGGGCCACATCCGTCAGCGCCTTGGCCCACGTGTAATTCACGTTGAAGGACAATCCATTGGAGATCCTGCGGTCAGCCTGGATATTCATACCGTGGTAGATGGAAAAACCGCCGGACTGGGTCAGGTTGACTGAGTTAAATCTTTGATAGGGGCGTCGCGACGAACTGTAGGGCTCAGTGCTCGGATGCAGGAGGTTCAAGTCTTGCACAAAGGGAATGTTCTGCCCCTTGGAACCCACGTAGCCGATCTCAACGGCTGTATTCCAGATCTGGTGCCCCGCGGAGATATTCCACTGCTGAGTTCGTTCATTCGGGAATCTCACACTCAGACCACCAATGCTTTGTAGCCCGGAAAAGTCTGAAGTCGTAACGAAAGGATTTGGGAAGTGGATGCTGGGCTGATTCCCTTCGATGAAGAACGACTGTGTAGATTGCCAGGGGCCGCCCGTCGCATTCAATGCCAGCAAACCAGGCCACATTTGCGAATACAGGCCATACCCCAAACGAAATACCGTGGTCGCACTAGCAAACGGCCGAATTGCCAACCCGAGACGCGGGCTCCAGTTGTTGCCGTCGGTCATCATCAGGCTGCGTGTGGGGAACCCCGCTTGTGAGGCGGTAATGATGGGTAAGGTAGCCGCCACGGCAGGAACCAAGTCCGTCGGAATCGACTTCCCGGCCGTGACCAGGCTGCCTGTTTTGGGATCAAACGTAAACAGTCGGTCATACTTTTCAACCCATGGGGTTTGGTACTCGTACCTAAGTCCGTAGTTGAACGTGATCCGCGGATTCACTTTGAAATCGTCTTGAAAATAGACTCCAAACTGGCTGCTGCGCAGGTAGGCATTGGGCCGAGCGATACTGCGCTCCGCGTAGCTCGGCAACCCCAGTAAGAAATTAGCGTAGGCTAAGCCGCTTAACTGATCATCAAAGCTGAATGAACCTCGCAAAGAAGCCGGCTTATTCTTGTCGTTGACTTGGTAGCGGCGAACATCAGCGCCCATCTTGAAGCTATGACGGCTGCGGTACCAGGAAAGATTATCAATCAATTGATACGTATTCTGTGGTTGCGCAACCGAGTTCAACCAAGAAACCCCGGTACTTTCGAAAGGAATCGCACCCAAAAAATTGAAGATGGGTAATCCGCCGATAGCCGGATCGTCAGCCGGATTATCGATGCCCTCAAGTCCAATCTTGGGCTGTTTGCCGAAGTTATAATCCGTGTCGAAATAACCGTTTCGGCTAAAACCCAACTTAACTTCATTTACTAAACTTGCGCTAAAGGTGTTAGTGTCCGAGATGACTACGGTTCGGCCCGGAACATTGCCCCACAAGCTGGAACTTCCATATCCCTCCTTCAACGCGCCCTTAATTACGTCATGATTATGAATCGTCAGACCCACGCGAACAAATAGCACATTGCGGCTCGAGATCTTTTGATCCACCCTCGCCGAGAGCCCGTCCGCGTCAAACTGATACCCTGGATCCACATAGTAATTCTCGGTAAAACCAAACTCGCCCAGTCCAGTCAGGTTTGGATCGGGATAGACCAGGTCCTGAACCGCTTTGGACACGGCGCTGATGCGATCGGCCGGGATTTTATTATTCGGGAAGGGGCTACCCGTGAGGGGGTCAACGATAGCGATCTTACCGAGAAGGGCCGAAAAATCGCCCTGCCGGAAGGCGGGAGTCGGGACCGAGATGCGTGCCCGGTTACCGGTGCGATACCGTGAGCCACTGTAATGGAAAAAATAGAAAGTCTTGTCGCGCCCGTCATAGAGGCGAGGAAGATAAACAGGACCGCCATTGTTTACCGCAAACATGTTGTGGTTTTCAACCGATGGCTTGGTCGGATCATTCCAGGCTCGAGCGTTGAATTCAGAATTGAAATTGCCCCAGTAGAAGCTGCCGTGAAACTCATTCGAACCCGACCGACTGATCATCGAGAGCTGTGCCACCTGACCATATTCGGCCGAGTTGTTGGCTGTCATGATTTTGAATTCCTGGTAGCTTTCTATATCGCCACCTGGAAAGCCATTCGCTGTCTGGCGGCTGCCGACTACGTCGTTCACCGAGATGCCATCGGAGCTAAAATTATTAGCGGTATCGCGCACGCCGTTGACCACAACTCCGCAGCAACCATTAGTAGCGCCGTCTCCACTTTGCACCCCGGCGGTTACGAACACTACATTCGGCCAACCACGGCCGTATACGCTCTGCGGGAGTTGGGTAAAGTCTTGCGTGGTTTTGACGTTCGACAGCGAGGCGGTTTCGGTTTCAAGTTGACCGACATCTCCTTTCACCGTCACGGCGGTGCTTGCTTCGCCCAGCTGCAAATTCGCGTCCACTCGTTTGATCTGGCTCGAATCCAGAACGATTCCGCTGCGTACAAATGTCTTGAAACCAGGGGCGCTCACACGGACACCATAATTTCCCACCCCCAGCCCGGCGATGCGGTAGTCCCCGTTTTCGTCGGTCTCCATCGTCCGTTCAATGTTGGTGCCTTCGTTCTTGATGGTAACCGTGGCTCCGGTTACAGCAGCCCCGGACGGGTCATTTACCCTCCCCAAAATAGTGCTCTGGATAGCCTGTCCGTTGGCCTCAACCGCCACCAGTAGTAAGAGACCAAGAATCAGCAGACCAGAATAACGTCCTGAACTGTACCTCATCCTTCAACTCCAAATAGCGCAAGTCCCGGGAAGGTGCAGAATCATTAGCCATCACCGTTCGCCCATCGAGCCGAATTTGGCTGCGGTTTGTAGCCCCTGATTCCGAGGAAAACAATAAGGTGAATACCTTCAAGTGGCCTCAGGGCTTTACCGGAGACGGCTGATTCGGGATACCCGGACAGGACACGGCGAAACTCGTTCGCCACGGCACCATCTCTCCTCATACGTTCAAGACTAGCGAGCGGACGATCTGGATCGGTACGCAGTCATCTCCTGTCGGTTCGAAGCGGACGACATCCGGTAGGAGTGAGCCATGTAAGCAGGCCAGAAGTCTTAGGGTTGTATCGGAAGCGCGAAGGGGCAAGGGGCATGCACGAGAACGGTGTGTTCAAGCCTGGCTCGAGGAAGTTACTTACTTGGTTGCGAGTATGCGATTGTGAGCCGTGCGATCTTGCGCTCCTCTTGCCATGAATAGGTGGAGAAATGAAGAATTTCTGAGGGGCATTCAGGGGGCACTAAGAATTCCCCTCCTTTACTTTCAACACCTTAGAAGGCTGGCTGCACCGCAAAACTCCTTTATTTCCATACAATTGATGGATTCTCAACTCATCGGCTCTGTCAACTGCTTTTATCTCCATAGATCGCGTCTTCTGCGGTGGGCGCTTAGGGGGCACTAACCACCGGCAGCAAATGGATTTCCAAGGGAGAAAAGAATTGCTCTCATGGCTCCAAGAGAGGTAGGCTCGCGTATATTTCTTTGTGCCGGGAGGTCAAAATGGAAATCCCGGTTTCTACATTGGGCGGCCGAATGTGTTTGTTCGGTGGCCAAAGAAGCTCGTATCCTCGCATGACAAGTGAATCTTCGCAGGTTTCCCGGTGTTGCCGGCTGGCACGTAATTGGTGTCGCCGCAGACCTGTGAGTTAAGTTTAGGCAAGTCTTCGAACCGACGTGAAGGTCAAGCGGGAGGTCTTCCTTATGTCTCAAACAAGGTTTCTGTTTTGTTTCGCTATGTTGCTGTTGGGTTTCGCGCGTACCTCGTATTCACAGACCACCTTTGCCAGCATCACCGGTACGGTCACGGATGCCAGCGGCGCAATCGTGCCGGGCGCGACCATCACGGCCACCCATGGAGAAACCAATATCAAAACCAGCGCCACTTCTAATGAAGAAGGTACCTACACAATCGCTCAGCTCAAGGAAGGGACCTACACGGTGCGTGCCGAGGCAAAAGGTTTCAAGAGCTTCGTAGTGGAGAACGTACGATTGGTAGCCCGCGATCTCCGCCGCGTGGATGTCAAGCTGGAAGTCGGTGATGTCGCGACCGTGGTGGTAGTCCCCGGTGGCGCCACGTTGATCGAGACTGAAACGGCTCGTATCAGCAACACGAAAGATTCGCTAGTCCTCAACACCATTCCGACCAATTCGCGAAGCTTGTGGGCGGTCCTCAATCTTTCACCAGGTTTGCAAGGGCAGGCCGGTAGCAGCGTGACGCGGTTCGCCGGCAGCCGCGT
>WNFW01003975.1_pt1 | contig 10998 bp, 12 predicted proteins | sample 5400131 | NCBI WGS metagenome assembly WNFW01 (sample SAMN13153362, study PRJNA577476) | soil metagenome | isolation source: 20 cm soil or saprolite under grassland replicate 1 | place: USA:California | collected 2016-06-15
GCGCGCTCCAAGAGCTCGGGTATTATGCTGGAGACATAAACGGCTCGCTCGGAGTTAACACTCGCAATGCGCTAACCGCTTACCAGCAGGACTACGGATTGGATCCCACCGGTGTCGTGGACGAGGCGACCGTGCGCGCCTTGGGATTGATTTAACGAGCTGGACGTCTGTTAGGCGAGTTTCGAAGGCCGCGACAAGAACTTCTTAAATTTTAATTCTGCCTTTTTACCTGACGCAAGATCAGCGCGGCAAGTGCGCTAAGAAGTCTTCGACAATTTTCCAAGTTTGCTCTGGCTGCTCCAGCCATGGCATATGGCCACATTTGTCGATGAACGCGAGTCTCGAATTCTTGATTAGCGAATGCGCTTCACAAACGTTCGCTTCTCCGGCCAGATCTTGCCGACCCTGAAGAAGAAGAACGGGAGCGAGGATGGTTTTGAGTTTCGGCCGGATGTCATACTTTCCCTCGGCTTTCAAAAAGGCGGGGGGAACGTGGAAATTGTAATCGTTGGGATTAAGTTCCGCCGCCATTTGTAAAGCCTTCTTTCGATCGTAGAAATAAGCTACTGTCGCCGCACGCAAGCGTTCAAATGCGGCCCGGTCAGAATCAGTTGCTTCTCGAGAAGGGTCTCGCCAAGAGTCGCGCAGTTCGAGTTCGCACGCACCGAGTCGCGAGTTCTGATTGTCAGAAAACACACCGAGATATTCCAACGTGATCGGACCAGAACCAATTGTAACTACTGCGCGCACTGCATCGGGGTGGGTTCCCGCATAAGCAAGGCCCAGGATCATTCCCCAGTTTCCTACCACGATAAATTTCTGAGCATGCAATTGCTTGCGAAGCGCTTCGATGTCTTCCATGTACGCGTTCAGATTGATCGTCGACGAGTCATACCGAGGCAGCTTCGATCTACCGGTTCCGCGTTGTTCCCACATAATGCATCGATATTTTTTGCCGAGCTCGTCAGCGATACCTTCCATAGAGTGGATGTCTTCACCGGGTCCGCCACTCAAGACGAGCACATAATCGCCACTCGTCAGACCCATGACCTTATAGAACAAATCGATCCCGTCGCGTGTAACCTTGCCATCGACAAAATTCTGCTGCGTCACGCCAACATCTGCACGAACTGTGCTGGATAAGTTGAGCAGGCAGGCACTGGCGAGCGCGACGATATGCGATCTGAATCTCGCGCTACCGATCCAATGTATGACTCCCGATCTCATCCACGCAATTCGGTCAACTCGTTCCCTGCCGGACGCGTGTGAAGTGAAAAATGTTTTTCCCGGTTTTGTCCTTGGACTGGTAAGACCATTCTTGAGTCAAATGATCGTTGTCTTCCTGGATCACAGTGAGACCGGTATTGTGCCAATCGTCGGCCGATTTAAGGCCGGTAACGCGAACAAGTGAAAACGCCAACGGCTTCTGCGCATCGGTGATCGTTGACGTTGCCATTTGTGGCTGATTCTTCGCCGAGCAGTAGTGCGTGGCAATGAGCTGATCGCCATCGATGGTGAACATCGTAATCATTTCCCGTCCATTCGCGGGTCGACATTCCTCCATCAAAACACTGCCGTTTGCCGTGACCGTATAAATCAACGTGGTGTCGACGCCGCTCATTTGTCCCTTCCACTCGCCTTTGAGTGATGTCAGACGATCAAACGCTTCTTCACTTTTTGTTTTGTCCGCTGCGAACGTGGCTGATGCCGCAACGAACAACGCCATACCAACTATTCCAAACACAACGGGCCGTTTCATAATTTCCTCCGATCTCGTTTAGATTTCGCTGTCGAGCCCTTGTGTATCCGGCGTTGGTGGGCGGCAGCTGCAGATGCTCGCGGCTTTTGGAACACGGTTTCAAACACGATAGTTTTGAACCGCTCAAGAGCTGCGGGGCGCCGTTCCACCTTCATTCGCAGAATTGCGCCTTCCCAGGACGCCAATAGGAATTCGGCCAGTTCTGTGGCATCAAACCGCGAATCGACTTCGCCCGCAGACTGAGCGGCCGCAATACACGACGCAAACGGCGCGCGCCACTTTTGAAAAATTGCATCGAGCCGCTTGCGTAAGCGCTTGCTGTGAGAACTGGCTTCAAGACTCAAGTCACCAATCAGGCATCCGATCCTCCAACCATCGCGTTCCAGCTTGCCGGTAATGATGTCGAGATACCGCTTCAGCCGTTGCCGGGGTGTGAGAGTCTCGTCTTCTAGGGCCTGCGCCACTAAACCCTGCAAGTAATCGAAGTAGCGATCGAGCACTTCACCGGCGAAGGCCTCCTTGGAACGAAAATGATTCGTGAACGAACCTTGCGGAGCACCGGCGGCGGCGCAGATATCACGCACGCTTGCTCCTCGATAACCGGATTGAAACATGACGCGCAGCCCGGCCTGTAATATGTCGTTACGTAGTGAACGCCTGCTCATCGTCGAAATAATACGGTCGTGCGTATTGAATTGTCAACAGGCTATCTTGCGGGCACCAGCACGTGCGTTGCGGGATTGTCGGCGGATATTTACCGAAACCGGATCAATCCCCGCCGCGATCCGCACGTAGCAAACGCGCTTTCATTGTCGGTGTTTCCTAACGACAACGCAGTATAGGGCGTGCCTGGCAGGAGACTACCTCGCTAACGCATCGCACGCAGGCTTTCGAGCGATGCAGTTCAACTACATTGTGTCAACGAATACAGCAGCAGTGAAATTGTGGAAGGAACTACATTTCGCCATCATTGGAACAATACCCGGAGCGTTTCGGAATCACCAGCATGGCTTTCTTGACGTGCTCATTAGGTTCAGAACCTTGCAATAATGACAGGAATCACCGATGCGCAATTATACAACGCAGTAACGACTCGCTTCTATGCCGTCAACGGCGTTCACCCGATGACCCCCGAAGACGACGCCTACGCGACTGAGTGGTACGTGCGATTGGAAGTTTTAGCCGAAACGGCGGGGATGCAGACGTCTGAGCTTCGCCGCTTGATGCTGGCTGATCGGCTACCGCTGCCTAGCTACATCCGCAGTGATGGCACACAAATGGTGGCTCGCGATCTTCTCGAGTTGCCGCGTCGAGCGGGAGGCTTCGAGGAGCTGCCTGGTTGGTTTGCGCAGCAGTTTCACCTGAGTCGCGATGCGATTCGTGAATGGGATGGCTACTTAAGAGGTCACTATGTCTGTTTGCGCGATGTGCTCCCTGAAACAATACAACGCAAAGACGAGCTCGTGAACGCCATCAATAAAGCGGTCAGCAAACCAAAACCGCAGGATGATACTTGGTTGGAGTCTCTTCATCTCCTGGTAGACGAACTCGATCAACTGGAGCCGCCGTTTGCAGGTTACGATCGACTTCGATTTGGCGGCCCGATTTCTCGGGATACATGTATCAATGCCGTTCGGGAGCGTTTTCCTCGCCGAAAGGAAGTATTGCCGCCCTGAAAGGCGACCGCTCGACCTCTGGGCTTTAAGCTGGTGTTGGAGATCGCGAACATCAATGAAGACATCGAATTTCTGCGCGTTGCTGTCCCAGCCAGGATTAAAGGTGAGGATGTTCTTTTCGAAGGCGAGACCGCGGAGGGGAGTTGAGCCAGAAGAAGGCGCTCGCCGCGGCGAGCGCCTCTACAACGCGTCCGATTCGCTGTTGATGACCGAACCTGTTAAAAGGGGGAATTCGATCATGGCAATGCTGAAAAAGAAAGCGGCCATTCAAAAAGGTCCGCCAGCGCGAGCTGACGCGCGCTGCCGCTTACGGTGAAGTGCGCGCATTTCTTCGCCGTTCGAAAGACGCGACACTCGCGTTCACCGCGCGGGTTGCCGTCAACAGCAAGCTAAAGGGAATTGGCGAAATGACGGAGTTATCGATCGACACAAAAAAGCGCCGTGTTCGCGTGCGCCTCGAACTCGTGGGTGAGGCCGAGCCAATTGAAGTGGAGATCACAAAATACAATCTCGAGAACAAAGATTCGGGTGCGCGGTTGACCATCGAGGAAGCGACGGCGTCGCGCGAATGGTTGAATGTCGCGTTGCGCGAATTTGTTGTCGGCCGAACTATCGACATTCCGGCAAAAGCAGGAGTGCTCCTGAAATTGTTGACCTGAATTGCTCTGTGTCGGCGATCGAGCGGATTGCGCCGAAACAGAGAAAGTCTTTACCACAGAGGTCGCAGAGACAAATCCAAAGGGGATGCAACTTCACGTTGGCTCCGTGTTCTCTGTGTGCGCCGTGGTTAATCCTATAGAATTTTGATAACTGAGCGTGGCGCTAGGTTCTGCACGGGTGTCTAGTAAAAGAAAGAGAGGACTCAAAACATGCATCCAACTACATACAACGCGAAAGCCTATTCCGCTGCCAGTGCGACATCGCCATTGGCTTCCACTATTATCCCGCGACGCGATCCGACCGAGCGCGACGTTCAGATCGACATTCTTTTCTGCGGCATCTGCCACTCCGATCTGCATTCGGTGCGCAACGAATGGAGCGAGTTCATGCCGACTGTGTACCCGATTGTGCCCGGCCATGAGATTGTCGGTCGCGTCACGAAGGTCGGCTCGGCAGTTGCCAAATACAAACCGGGCGACCTCGTCGCGGTTGGCTGCCTGGTCGATTCGGACCGTACATGTCCACAGTGCAAGGCTGGATTCCAACAGTACTGCCCGAACCTGACGCTTACCTTCAACTCGCCGGATAAATACCTCGGTGGCGTCACGTATGGCGGCTACTCTGCCAGCATCGTCGTCGACGAACATTTCGTTCTGCGTGTCCCTTCGAACCTAAATCCCGCCGGAGCGGCACCGCTCCTCTGCGCTGGGATCACGACATACTCGCCCATGCGCCACTGGGGCGTCGGCAAGGGCAAGAAGGTTGGCGTAGTCGGTCTTGGCGGGCTGGGTCACATGGCCGTGAAATTTGCTCATGCGTTCGGAGCCCACATCGTTGTCTTTACTACCTCACCTCACAAGAGTGAGGACGCCCTCCGCTTGGGCGCGGATGACGTTGTCGTATCCCGCAATGCCGACGAAATGCAGAAGCACTCCGGCAGCTTCGATTTCATTCTCGACGCCGTTTCCGCCGATCACGACATCAACGCGTATATCAATCTGCTCGGACGCGACGGAAATCTTACTCTTGTCGGCGCTCCAGCTGAACCGTTGGACGTCACCGCATTCAGTCTGATCACGCGACGGCGCAGTCTGTCCGGCTCTGCGATCGGAGGCATCGCCGAGACGCAGGAGATGCTCGATTTTTGCGGAAAGCATAACATCACCGCTGACGTCGAAGTCATTCCGATTCAGAAAGTCAACGAAGCATACGAGAGATTGCTCAAGTCCGACGTGAAGTACCGGTTCTCAATCGACATGGCTTCTTTGAAATCGGAGTGAGCAGAAAAGTTGATAGTTGATGGTTGAGAGAAATCAGGTTGAACAGAAGAAAACAAAGAGAACGAAGCTTTGCTTTGATCTTAGTTTGCTTCGTTGCCTTCTGTTAAGCGAATCTGAGGTGTAAGCTGCGACGTTTAGATATGCAGAAGCGCAAACTTGGAAGCAGCAACTCGCTGGAAGTCTCAGCTATTGGGCTGGGCTGTATGGGAATGAGCTTTGGCTACGGTCCGGCCAAGGACAAGCAGGAGATGATCTCGCTTCTTCGGAAAGCCGTCGAGCTCGGCATAACGTTTTTCGATACCGCTGAAATGTACGGCCCGTTCACGAATGAAGAACTCGTGGGCGAAGCCCTCTCTCCATTCCGTGAGCAAGTGGTGATAGCCACCAAATTCGGTTTCAAAATTGGTCCGAAAGGTGAGCAGATCGGCCTCGATAGTCGGCCAGAGCACATCAAGGAAGTCGCCGAAGCTTCGCTGAAACGACTCAGGAGCGATGTTATCGATTTGTTCTACCAACATCGTGTCGATCCCGGTGTGCCGATAGAAGATGTGGCGGGAACGGTGAAGCACCTAATTCAGGAAGGCAAGGTCAAGCACTTCGGGCTTTCCGAGCCGGGAGTGCCAACCATCCGGCGCGCACACGCAGTCCAACCGGTCACTGCAGTCCAGAACGAATATTCGCTGTGGTGGAGAAAACCTGAAGAGGAAGTACTGCCGGCGCTGGAGGAACTCGGAATCGGTTTTGTTCCATTTAGCCCATTGGGAAGAGGCTTTCTCACCGGAAAAGTCGACGAACACACTGCGTTCGACAGTTCGGACTTGCGCAGCACGCTGCCGCGCTTTACGCCGGAGGCGCGCAAAGCGAATCGAGTCTTGGTTCATTTGCTCGGCGAGATCGCAAAGCAAAAGAAGGCGACACCTGCTCAGATCGCGCTCGCCTGGTTGCTTGCTCAAAAGCCATGGATTGTACCGATTCCCGGCACAACAAAGCTGAAGCGCCTCGAAGAAAACATTGGAGCAGCTTCAATCGAACTTACGTCGGATGATCTCCGCGAGATCGATCGCGCCGCATCAAAGATCAAGGTGCAAGGAGCTCGCTACCCCGAACACTTGGAACAATTGGCCGGGCGGTGACGCGAGAAGTCAGAAGTAAGAAGTGAGAGGTCTGAGCAGGGTTGCCAGCGCCAACACAACCGATTAGCTGGTTGCGTGCTGCCGAAAACAAAATACGCCCGCAGCGGCGATGTGCGCATCGCTTATCAGATTACCGGCAACGGACCGTTCGATGTGGTGTGGGCGCCCGGCACGATGTCCCATCTTGATCTGGATTGGGGAATACCGCAGCGGGCTCTGTTCTTCGACCGCTTCAGCAAATTTTGCCGCCTGATTCGGTTCGACAAACGCGGCACCGGCCTGTCCGATCGCCCCGTGAAAATGGCGACGCTGGAGGAGCGCACGGACGACATTCGCTCTCACGCTGGAGCGATTTCTTGGTTAACGATCAGTAGTACTGCTTTGCTATGGACGCCCGAGGCCTCATATTTCGGAGCCTATAGGATCGCGAATCGGGGATGCGAGAATTTGATCGGCCTATTTATATATAACGTGTTCACTTAATTTGATGCAGATATGAAGACGCCGGAGCGAACGACCGCCGCAGCGTTCCCTCGCTATGCGGCTGGCGGTCCTGTGGCGGACAGCGCCTCCTTGCAATGGAAGGGGCTATTTGTGCGGCGCTATCGGCTTCCACGCGTGGTCGATCGCTTCCTCGTGCCAGCGACCCCCGAGCCATTGATCTCCTGCGGCCTTGCCGGCTCGGCCGAGTTCCGGGAGCGCGAGATCGGCGGGGCTTGGCTGACTCGGCAGATCGGGCCGGGCCACATTTTTGTCACCCGCTCAAGAACGCCTTACGAGTGTGCTTTCAGTTCGCCTGTTGGGGAGGAGCTGGAAATTATCCAAGTTCACATTGCGGTGGATCAGTTTCTTGCGGCATTGGAAGCCGCCTATCCGGGCAAGACGGAGGAGGTGGAAGTGATCGACTACTTCGGACGTGACGAAGCACTCACGCATCTATGCTTTGCGTGTTCTGAGATGCTCTCCGCACGCACGCCAGTTAAGAGCAGACGCATCGCGGACCTCGCGCACCTTCTCGCTTCATATCTGGTTGAGAAATACATCGACGTGGCCGCGGAGAAGCCCGATTTCTACAGCGGCCTGCCGATTTGGCAGCTACGCAAAGTGGAGGACTATGTGCGCGACCAACTCGCCGAGGAGATTTCAGTCGATAAATTGGCCGAGGTCGTCGAACTCAGCCCGTTCCATTTTTCTCGCGTGTTTAAGCAGAGCACGGGGATGTCGCCGCTCCAGTTCGTGACGCGGCAAAGGATCACGCGCGCACAGCAGCTCATTCGCGAAACCTCGCGCAGCATCATCGAGATCACCCTCGACGTTGGGTACACCAGTCCCAGCCATTTCGCTCAGATTTTTCGGCGCGTTGTGGGCGTTACACCTACCGAGTTTCGCAGCGCGCTTTAATTCGCCGCGTAATTTTCCAGCAAGAACACGACAGGCTGGTCAGGATCGCGAGAGCATTTCCCTAAGCGCGAGCGATGATCTAATCGCGACCAATTGGGCGAAGCTCATATGAGCACGGACATCGAAACAACACTTATCATCGCGGGCTCCGCCCAACCCGCTCCGAACCCGAGGTAGATCATCATGCGTGCAACTGTTATGTATCGCGCCGGCGACGTTCGTGTCGAGAACGTACCCGATGCTACCGTTGTCAATCCCACCGACGCGCTTGTGCGCGTCACACGCGCCTGCATCTGCGGCAGCGACCTCTGGCCGTATAAGGAGCTGGAGCCCACCGATACGGGACGCCGCATGGGCCATGAGGCGGTCGGCGTCGTCGAGGACGTCGGCGCGGACGTGCGCAAGGTGAAAAAGGGCGACTTTGTCGTAATGCCGTTCGCCTACTCCGATGGCACCTGCGCGTTTTGCCATGAAAGGCTACAGACCTCGTGCGTCCACGGCGGGTTCTTTGGCATTGGCGGCGAGGCAGGCGGAGCACAGTCCGAAGCCGTGCGCGTACCGCTGGCAGACGGGACGCTCTTCGTTTTGCCGGTGCGCGAGGACGACGCGCTGATGCGGTCGCTGCTCACGCTTTCAGATGTGATGGGCACCGGCCATCATGCTGCTGTCGCCGCAAAAGTCGGTCGCGGCAAGAAAGTGGCTGTCATCGGCGACGGCGCCGTCGGTTTGTGCGGCGTCATCGCCGCGAAGCGCCTTGGCGCCGAGCAGATCATCATCCTTGGCCGTTATCCCGATCGGATCGCGCTCGCGAAAGCGTTCGGCGCAACGGACGTCGTGAGTGAGCGCGGTGAGGAAGCGATCGAGCGCGTGCGCCAGCTCACCGGCGGCTTCGGCGTGCACTCGGTGCTCGAATGCGTCGGCACCCATCAAGCGATGCATACCGCGATCGGGATCGCTCGTGCGGGTGGCGCTGTGGGCCGTGTCGGTGTCCCCCATTACGAAGCAATGCCAGCCTCGGAGCCGGCGTTCTATCGTAACATCACCGTCAGCGGCGGCCCCGCGCCTGTGCGGGGCTATATCGAAGAGCTGCTGCCTGACGTGCTCGAGGGCAGCATCGAGCCGGGCCGCGTTCTCGACCGAACTGTAGGTCTAGATGGCGTGCCTGACGGCTACCGGGCGATGAACGATCGCGAAGCAATCAAGGTGATGATCAAGCTCCGAGCTTAGGAAGTTATAACCAATAACCAAATGAAGAATCAAAATCCGAACTCAGCAGTTGAGGACAGCCTGCGCACGTGGGGTCGGCGACAGTTTCTGGCCACGGGTGCAACAATGCTTGCGGCGCCTTTGCTGTCAGGCGTGACCGTCCGCGCGCAGAGCAGAGAAACAGGAGCGCCGGCCGCAGCAGCAAGCCCCAGTTCCACTCCGCTCGGAACTGGGAACGGACCGTATCCCACACAGGGGATGGCGGCCTATTCGGAAACTGGTCCGCTTAAACTCATGAAGTTCCAGCGACGAGCTCTCGGCGCGAAAGACGTGGCGATCAAGATTCACTACTGTGGAGTTTGTCATTCTGACATCCACACGATCCATGGTGACTGGGGCAAGATCCGATATCCGCAAATCGTGGGTCACGAGCTTGCCGGCGAAGTCGTAGCCGTTGGGTCAAGCGTGAGTAAGTTCAACGTAGGCTCACGTGTTGGCGTAGGGACGATGGTCGACTCATGCCGGCATTGTCCTGAGTGCCTACGCGGATCTGAGAACTACTGCGAGAACGCCAACACGCAGACTTATGGCTCGAAGGATCGTGACGGATCCATTACTCAAGGGGGCTATTCGAAGTTCGTCGTCGTTGACGAGGATTTCGTCCTCAGTATTCCGGATTCGATCGACCTTGCCGAAGCAGGGCCGTTGTTGTGTGCCGGCATTACGGTCTACTCCCCCCTTCGCCATTGGAGTGTCGCTCTAGGAAAGAAAGTGGCAATCGTGGGCTTAGGTGGCCTGGGCCACCTGGCAGTACAGCTTGCAACCGCATTGGGTGCAGAAGTAACGGTCATCACGACTTCTCCGGACAAGGTAGAGGATGCGCGTCGCTTTGGAGCGAAGGATATTCTCATGAACAAAGATGGAGCCGACTTCTCAAAGTACAAGGGAGCCTTTGATCTCATCCTGGATACTATTCCTTACCAGCACGATCTGGACAGGTTCATCCCGATTCTCAAGCGAGATGCGACTCTCTGCCGTGTCGGTGTCGGAAAACTCACGACCCCAAACGCGTACAGCCAAATGACGACGGTATTATCAAGAACTTCCCTCGCTGGATCCAATACTGGAGGCATCCGAGAAACACAGGAGATGCTAAGCTTCTGCGCTCTCAATAAGATCAAGCCGCAAATCGCGAAAATTTCGCTGGATGAAATCGACGAGGCTTGGTCGAAGGTCGTGGCGAAAAAAGCCAGGTACCGATTCGTTATCGATATGAAGGCTTGAAATACCGGAGGTAAATCACTATGCGCGCAACTGTCATGTATGGCGCCGGCGACGTTCGTATTGAAAACATCCCCGACGCCCGTCTTATTGAACCAACGGACGCGATCGTCACGGTCACGCGTGCCTGCATCTGCGGGAGCGATCTGTGGCCTTATTAACAAATGGAACCAAGCGACACCGGCCGTGTCATGGGACACGAGGCGATCGGCGTTGTCGAGGCAGTGGGCAGTGAGGTCCGCAAAATCCGGCGCGGTGATGTCGTCATCATGCCGTTCGCGTTTTCCGACGGCACATGCGTGTTCTGCCACGATGGTCTGCAAACGTCATGCGTGCACGGCGGCTTTTTTGGCACGACCGAAGTCGCCGGCGCTCAAGCGGAAGCAGTCCGTATTCCGCTAGCAGACGGAACCCTCTTCCCGGTGCAAGTCGATGAAGACGACGCGTTGATGCCGTCGCTCCTCACGCTCTCCGATGTGATGGGCACCGGCCATCATGCGGCCGTGAGCGCGAAGGTCGGTCCCGGAAAAATCGTGGCGGTTGTGGGAGACGGCGCGGTCGGTTTGTGTGGCGTGATCGCCACGCGGCGCCTGGGTGCACAG
>WNFW01008587.1_pt1 | contig 10998 bp, 11 predicted proteins | sample 5400131 | NCBI WGS metagenome assembly WNFW01 (sample SAMN13153362, study PRJNA577476) | soil metagenome | isolation source: 20 cm soil or saprolite under grassland replicate 1 | place: USA:California | collected 2016-06-15
TGACGGGGGCGGGGAAGGCCAGGCCGGACAGCGGGCTGTCCTGCCCAGCAGGTGCGGCGCCCGGACCGGCCAGTTCGATGACGAGCAGGCGCCCGGCCCAGGGCCCTCCTTCAGCAGGCGATCCCGCATGGGGAACGGACGGGTCCAGCACGACCAGCTGCCCAGGCCGCACCAGCCGGGTAGACCGGCCGCGGTGCAGATAGTACGACCGGCCGCCCGCGACGCTGATGATGTATTCGCCGACTGGGTCGGCCCGATAGCTCGTGGTCACGCCGCGCATCCACAGGAACTGGCCATCCTCGGGCATCCGCCACGCCCGGACCAGGTCCACCTCCGTGCCCGGGCCAGGCAGCCGCAAGGACGTACAAGCGCCGGCGCCGGAGCGGTCCCTAGGGTAGCTGTCTATGATCACGACACACATCATTGTCGCCGGCGCAGCCCGCGCCGCACAGTGGTACACCACCGTGCTCGGCGCGGAGGAGAGGAGCCGGATCACTCTTCCCGACGGCCGGCTGATCCACCTCGAGCTCTGGTTCGGCCCCTCGGCGATGATGGTGGCCGATGAGTTCCCGGAACAAGGAGCGCTGTCGCCGGCCACGACCGGCTGCACGTCGGCGGTCCTTTACCTGCAGACCAGCGACGTCGACGCTGTATGGGCCCGGGCCGTGGGAGGCGGGGCGAGCGTTGCGCGCCCGCTCGCGGACACTTTCTGGGGCGAGCGGGAGGGCCAGATCGTGGACCCGTTCGGGCACCGGTGGGGCCTGTCCCAGCATGTGCGTGACGTTCCGCTGGATGAGATGAGCCGGGCCGCGGCGGAGGTCTTCGGCGGCAGCCCCGGTGCCTAGGAGACGCGCCATTGTGCGGTGTTGCCGGGGAACACCGTGTTGCCGTAAAGGATCTTGGTCACCTTCTGGCCGTTCGGCACCTGGAAGGTCACGCATCCGGTCTTGGACGCGCCGCTGGCCAGCTTGATCTGCCCGTTGTCGAAGTTGCCGCAGCCGGCGATGGGGTTGTAGTCGGCGTGCCTAGTCTTGCCGGTCGACAGGACGATCGTCGTCTCGTTGTTGGCGTTGTTCTGATAGCTGGTTGCCGCCTTGTTTCGCACGCGCAGCTTCACGCCGACGAAATGCTTGCCCGACGCCGGGTTGCTGTACTGGTTGGCGCCGCTGGCCGGGTCGATCACCTTCTCGACGGTGACATCCAGCTTGGTGCCGCTGCTGTTGCTCACGCCGAGGGTCGCTCCCACGTGGGCGGAGGGGGAACGCGAGAATGCCCGGAAGCCGTGGGCGTTGCCGGGCTTTGGCTGCGACTGTGAGCACGCGGCCAGCGCCAGCGCGGCGGCGGCGATCGCCGCGCCCGGGCCGAGTACGCGGAGCGTCGTTCTGCTGCGATAAGAGGTGGCGTGCCCCATCATCGGCCCCCTTCGGAGTGCGGCCCCGCGGGCCGGTGTCCGTCGAGAAGCTGATCCAGAGAGGTTTTGCTGGGCGGATGCTCCGCCGGGTGGTGCGCGGCCGGCGTCACGGTGGGTGACGCTCCTGCTGGCACCCGCACGGGTACCTTGTCCTGTTCCTGAGGCAAGCCCTGGCCCTCGATGTCGATGTGCGGAAGTACTCTGGCGAGCCATCGCGGCAGCGCCCAGGTCCGGCGGCCGAACAGCACCAGCAACGCGGGCGCGAGCAGCAGCACCATGGTGGCCGCGAGCAGCACGGCGACCGACAGGCCGACGCCGAACTGCTTGACGGTGGGGTCGGAGTTGAGGATGAAGCTCGCGAACACCGCGATCATGATGGTGGCCGCCGCGGCGATCACCTTCGCCGACGCGGCGACCCCGGAGCGCACGGCCTGCCTGGGCTCCTCCCCGGCGGTGTGGTGCTGCGCGATCTGGCTGACGAGGAAGACCTCGTAGTCCATCGACAGCCCGAACAGCGCGGCGAACATCATCAGCGGCACAAAACTGGCGATGGGCACGGTGCCGTAGGGGCTCGGCAAACCGATCAGGTTCAGCCCCCAGCCCCACTGGAAGGTCGCGGTCAGCACGCCGAAAGCGGCGCCCACGCACAGCAGGTTGGTGATGGCAGCCTGCAGCGGGATGAGCAGCGACCGGAAGGCGATCATGAGCAGCAGGAAGCTCAGCGCGAGCACGACGGCGATGACCAGGAACAGCCGGGAGGTGATCTTGCTGGCGAGATCCACGTTGCCGGCCGTGACCCCGCCGACGTAAGCCACGATGCTGGGCTGGGCGGGGCCCCGGGCCGCGGCTGGGCTGGCCGCGGTGGGCGCCTGCCGGACCACGGACGTGGTGGTGACGCCGGCGGTGCGCGTCGCGGGCGGGATGACCGAGGTGCGCAGGAGCGTGACCAGGTTGGCGGTAGCGGGGGCGGCGGGCCGGGTCGTGGGAATCACGCTGAAGGTGGCCGCGTCTCCCTTCTTGTTGATGTTGGGGGGCGACACCTTGAGCACGCCCGGCGGCGGGATGAGCGCATTCTCGAGCCTGACCAGGCGCGGGTCGGTGCCGCGGGCGTCGCCTCCGGCGTAGGTGACCTCGTCGGTGAGCTGCTGCTGCAGGGCGAGTGCCTGCTTCTGCTCGTTCTTGGCCTGCTGCTGCTGGGCCTTGAGGCTGTTTGCCTGGGCCTGCAGCGCGTTCGCCTGCTGCTGCAGCGACGCGCCCTCGCCAGCCAGCGCGTTCGCCTGCTGCTGCAGCGCAGCGCCCTCGGCGCCCAGCGCGTTCGCCTGCTGCTGCAGCGCCGCGCCCTGGGCAGCCAGCTTGTTCGCCTGCTGCTGCAGCGCCGCGCCCTGGGCGGCCAGCCTCGCCGCCTGCTGGGTCAGCGCGGCTGCCTCGCTGCGGAGCCGCTGGGCCTGGTGCGCCAGCTGGACGGCCTGCGCCTTCAGGTTCTGCAGCGCGGCCTTGTTGGCCGCTAGCGCTGAGCGTGTGGACGCCTCCCGCGCCTTCGCCGCCGTCAGCAGCCGCTGAAGCCGGGGGCAGGGCGCCTGATCCGGATGGTCGGCACAATCGTTCGCCGCGAGCGAAGCCTCAATTCGCTGCTCGGCGGCGAGAATCGCCCTCAGCCTGGCGGTCAGGCGAGCCCGCTCAGCCAGATTCGCCCTGATCTCCGCGGCGAGGGCGGTGCGCTCCTGTCGCAGGTGCGCTCGCTCGGCGGCCAGCGTGGCCTTCTGCTGCTTCAGGGCCGCTTGCTCCCGGAGAAGCTTGGCCTGCTGCTGCCGCAGAGCCACCTCCTGTGCCAGCAACCGGCTCTCCGCCTGGATGAGCTGCTGCTTTTGCGCAAGCAACTGCGCCTGCTGCTGCGGTCAGCGTCTTCTGCTTGTTCTGCAGGTCCGTCTGCAGCGCCTTCGCCTGGTTGTACTGAGCCTGGTACTGCTGACTCTCTTTCGCCGGCGGCGAGAGCGTCGTGGCGACGAGCAGCGGGCCGTTGTATCCCGGCCCGAACGCCTGTGACAGCAGGTCGAAGGCCTGGCGCTCGGTGGTGCCCTTGGGTGTCACGCCGATGTCCTCCTGGCCGAGGCGCAGCGAGAACAGCGGGATGATCAGGGGCACCAGGATCGCGACCGCGGCCAGGCCGCAGACCCATGGGTGCCGGGTCACGACCCCCGCCCAGCGGCTCCAGAGGCCAGTTCCGTGCGCCCCCTGCTTGGGGCGGAGAAAGGCGGGCAGCTTGGCGCCGAAGACGTGCGTCCCCAGGAGCGAGATGACCGCCGGAAGCAGCGAGAGGGCGGCGAGCACGGCCATGAGCACGGCGACCGCGGTGACGTAGCCCAGGCTCGACACCAGTGGGATGCCCGCGACCACCAGCGACACCAGCGCGATGATGACGGTGCTGCCGGCAAACACGATGGCGCTGCCCGCCGTCGCGACGGCGCGGGCGATCGACTCGCGGTGCTCCACTCCGCGCGCCAGATTCTCGCGGTACTTGTTGACCGTGAACAGCGAGTAGTCGATGCCGACTCCGAGGCCGATCATGATGGCCAGCGTGGGCCCGACCGTCGGGACCGTGAACACGTGGGTGAGCAGGCCGATGATGCCAAGCGAAGTGACCAGGCCGAGGACGGCGGTCAGGATCGGCAGGCCCATCGCGATGAGGCTGCCGAACGTGAGCGCAAGGATGACCATCGCGGTGAGCAGGCCCACCGCCTCGCTGCTCTCCGTCGGCGAGGGGGAAAGGGCGCTGCCGATGGTTCCCCCGGCCGCGACCTCGATGCCCTGTTTCTGGGCCGGCGCGGTGGCATCGAAGATGCGCCGGGCGAGGTCCTCGGTGACCTGGCCGTTGCTGACCTTCAGCAGCACGGGGATGAAGGCGGTGCGGCCGTCCGTGCTCACCAGCGCCGAGGAGGAGTTGCCGAACGGGTTGGTGGCGGAGTAGACATCGGGCGCCTTGAGCAGGGCCTTGTGGGAGGACTCGACCGCGTCCTTGTTGCCTTTGTCGGTGATCTTGCCCTTGCTGACGTGGAAGACGATCGGGTTGGAGCCGTTCTGCTGGGGCGGGAACTTGGCGGCCAGCAGATCTGACGCCTGCTGGCTCTGGGTGCCCGGCAAGGTCTGGTCGTTGGTGGTCATGCTGCCGACCTGCGACACCACGACCTGCACGCCGACCGCGAGCACGATCCAGACCAGCAGAATGCGCAGCGGATGCGCGGCGCAGTAATGACCGATCCGGTATAGGGTGCGGGCCACGATCCCCCCCTTCATGCCCCCGACGCCATGGCTGCATCTGCGCAGCCTGGAACGCGGTGGCGATCAAGCAGTCACGGCCGTCAGAGCACGCCTATGCGGCGATCCGCAGATTGACCCGTAAACAGCGCCACGGCGCCGCAATAGAGCCAACGTGAACTCACCCGAGAGACGGTGACGAACAGGCTTGCATGGCGCTCCCCCGTGCTGGCTCAATCGTCTAGCCCCAGGCTTGCCCGCCGGGTGATCCGCTGTCAAGCCGCGACAGCCGCCGGGCCGCCAGGTACCCCGGTGCAGGCCTCCACGAAAGCCCTTGACCGCGCCGCCGCGGGGCGGGATGACCTGCGGTTCAGAATCCCTGCGGCGAGTTCATCGATCTTGGTTGCGCCGCTTGCCCCGCGCCCGTATAACGGTACCGCTCTCAATCGGCTCATTTGAAGGGGATCAAATGAGACGTACCCTCGGAATTGGACTTTCTGCCGCTATGATTGCGGCGCCGCTCATGCTTGTTTCGAGCGGCGCAATTTCGCCGGTGGCTGCTGCGGCACCCAACCCGCCGCCCCCGGCGAACGCCACAACGAGGATCGCCGGGCCGCAGCACTGGTGTGGCACCAATGGCATCACCTGCACCGAGCCGGCGCTCATGTGGAATGAGCTGGCCGGTTTTGACCAGGCGATGAAGGCTGGTGCGCACATCTCGGGCTACATCGGTCACGACGAGCCTGCGACGCTGTTCTACTCCCACCAGCCCGGTTCAGGCAACAACGTCACGTACCGGATGCGGTTGCCGGTGGACCCGCCCACCCGGCCCAGGCAAAACGGCAGCGGCGGGACGGACAATTTCCAGCTGCACCCGACGTTCTGGCTCGGCATGGTGATGTGCGACGACCAGGGCTCACCCAACCCGGACGGGGCTACTCTCACCGGCCACCCAACGATCCCCTGCAAGGCGGACAGCGACTCCAACATCTTTGAAAGCCAGGACCCGAACAGCCCTCGCTACTTCGGCCTCGGTCCGGGCCAGGCGTATGAGGAGATGCAGTTCTATCCGCCGGGCTGGGCGCCGTGGCCGGCCGGCATCGGCTGCACTGCCAATCAGTGGTGTGCCGCGCTGAACATCGACACCTTCTCGGAGAATGTGAACACCGGCCAGTTCAACAACACCGCATGCCTCAACACCGTTGGCCCGGAACCGGTGAACTTCGCGTTCCTCACCAAGAATGGAGTGGCGACGGCGCCTGCGAACCCACAGCACCCCGAGCACTTCGTTCCCGACCCCAAGCGCGATTTCCTGATGCGCTCAGGGGACAACATCAAGGTCCATATGTTCGACACACCCAGTGGGCTGCGTGTGGTGATCCAAGACCTCACCACGCACACCAGGGGCTCGATGACAGCCAGCGCTGCTAACGGCTTCGGCAACGTGGTGTTCGACCCAAGCGCCACCACATGCCAGGTGAACCCGTACAACTTCCACCCGGAGTTCAGCACCTCAACGCCGCAGACACGCAATGTCGCCGCGGCCCACACCTACAACGTCGCCTTCTCCGACGAGATCGGGCACTTCGAGTACTGCGCCAAGGTCGGCACCGACCCCAACAGCACCTGCCTGCAGCCACTCGGCGCCGACACCAACGACGGCGACACTGCCGGGCCGGATCCGGCTGGCGATGACGACTTCTGCCTGCCCGCGTCGGCGTCGCTGAAGGTGAAGATCGGAGGCTGCCTCGACATCGACGGCGATTTCGACGGCGTGTCCTACAACTTCACCTGGCCCGGATCGATCAGCAACCCGGTCGCTGACCGGCTGCTGAACCCGCGGTCGTTCCTGTTCACCAGTCCGACCGTCCACGGCAGGAATTTCACCTCGATGGCCTTTGAGTCGGATATCTCGCGTAACGAGTCCGACGACACGGCCTTCCGCGTGGACACCCCGTGCCAGCGGCACGTGCTCAACCCGAGCGACCCGAGTCCTGGCACCGGCTGCGTGAACCCGCCGCCGAACTCGGTCTTCTACCCCTTCTACAGCACCCGCCAGGTCGGCGGAACGTGCATGTGGCAGGAAGGCGGACCCTACATCCCTGGTACCACCAACAAGTTCGGCGGGAGCGCGCACGCCGAGTACGGCCCGCTACGGGTGATCTCCTACCCGACGAGCCCGTTCGGCGCCGTCACCAAGCGGTTGAACGACTTCCGCAGGAACCTCAGCACAATGCCGTGTCCCGCGACCTGATATGTGGGATCGCGAAGCAAGCACATACGAAGGGAGCTAAGCCAAGACCGGAAACGACAGGCTAACTACGACCCGCACCAGCAAGGCCTGCGGCGATAGACAGTACGCGGCTGGCCGGGCCGGGGTTGCGTGGTGACGGGTACCAGCAGGGTCTGGGCGCACGGGGCGTCCAGGCCGGAGCGGGCGCTCGCCCTGACGGAGGGCGAGCGCCCGCACGTCTGGTAGGTGCTGGGCGTTCTGGGCCTTCCGGTAGCCGCGCCCCGGGTGGGCGCATGCCCCGGAGCGACGGCGCAGCCGACCAGCAGCAGCAGGACAGCAATCCCGGCAATAGCCTGCGCCCGTTTCATGGCGTCCTCCTCGAGGGCGTGCAGGGTTTGGACGCGCCAGCCACGGTCGCGGTTCCCTCGTGCCAGGCCCGCGAGCCGTGCTCAGGATCGCGAGCCGTGCCCCGGCTCAACGGCGCACCGATATGCCGCCGCTAGCAGCAATCCGTCCCGCGCCAGGACCGGTTTCCTTCCCAGATCGACCACCCGCTGATGCCGAGCGCGATGATGGGGTCGATCGGCCAGCCGCCGGGCCAGACGGCGACGACGGCCAGCGCGAGGAGGACCGCGGCGGCCTGGGCAGCGCACATCAGGTTCTGGGTGCCCTCACCGGCGGTGGCGCCAGAGTTCAGCCGTGCGCCGAGACGCCGCTTGGCGATGCCGAGGACAGGCATGATGACCAGACTCGACGCCGTGAGCGCGATGCCCAGCGTCGTGGCACTGGCCGGATGATGCCCGGCCAGGTCACGGATGGCCTCGACCGCGATGTAGGGCGCCAGCAGCCAGAAGCTGACCGCCACCAGCTGCTGCGCTCGCCGTTCCGATGTCGGCGAGAGGGTCCGCGAGCCGGTGAAGCGCCAGACGACGATCACGCTGGCCAGGCCCTCGATCCCGCTGCCCAGCGCCCAGCCCACCAGCGCGATCGAGCCCGCGGCGAAACCCGCGACCAGGCCCACAACGCCTTCGGCCGTCATCCAGGCCAGGGACACCCAAGCCAGCCATCGTGCATACCGCGCGGCCCGCAGCCACTGCGCATCTGGCGTGCCTGCCACGGTGGCCGTGCAGGCGTCGTCGCGGTTATGTGTCAGGGCCACGAGCACATGCTATCCATGCAGGTCACACACCGAGCAGCTGGCTGTAGCCGCTTTCGCGGTGCGGATGCGCCCATGGGGTGGGCCGGGCTGCCGCGTAGTATGAGGCCTGGATTCCGATTCGCGCCAGGACGGGGGATGCTGTGGCTACCGGGACCGAGGTCCTCGATACTGGCCGCGGCGACCATGTCGTTGCGTTCTACCGGGACGAGCAGGAGCTCGTCGGGCAGGTAGGCGAATATCTTCTCCCGGCCGCCCAGGAGGGTGGCGCGGCAATCGTGGTCGCCACGCCCGGGCACCACCGCGCCTTCGAAGAGCGCCTGGCCGGCACCGGCGCCGACGTGGCGGCCGCCCGCCGCCGCGGCTCCTACCTGACGCTGGACGCGGGCGAGACGATACGCGGCTTCATGGTCGCCGACTGGCCGGACCCCGCTGGTTTCTGGCTGGCGATCAGCCCTCAGCTCCGGCAAGCCGCCGCGGCCGGGAAGCCGGTTCGTGTCTTCGGCGAGATGGTCTCGCTGCTGTGGGATGCCGGCCTGGTCAGCGCCGCCATCGAGGTCGAGGCGATGTGGAATGAGCTGGGCGGCCAGTACCCGTTCTCATTGCTGTGCGCCTACCCGGCACAGCAGGTGAGTTGTGCCCACCACCTTGATGCCCTGACCGAGGTGTGCCGCGCCCACACACACGTCATCGGTGGCCCATCCGAGTCAAAGGAAGCTCAGCCGCACGGCCTGTGACCGGCCCGGTACCGCCGGCGGTGCGTATGCCGCCGGTCAGAAGATCACACTGCGGGCAGCCGCGATCCTCGTTCGCCGCCGGCTAGTTCGCCTCGGTGAGCTTGGCGAGCTTTGACAGTGCCATCCGCGTGCCCGTCTCGTTGTCGGCGGGGGGCACCTTGTCGGGAACTCCCTCGTGCACCACGAGGACATCGGTGCCGCCGTCCGCGTCGGTCAGCGTCGTGGTCATCGTCATCTCGCCGCGAAGATCAGGATCGGCCGTCTCGAACTCGAACACCTCTACCACTTGCTCATCCGGCACGAGCTTCACGAAGTGGCCATGGTAGGTGTCAGTGCGCGATGCGGACTTGCCCGTCCCGGTCGGCGCGTCGTAGGTGAGCGAGACCCGGAACAAGCCGCCTTCGCGGGCATCGAACTCGTGCACGTGGCTGCTCATTCCGGCCGGCACCCGCCACTGCGCGATCGCGCCCGCATCGAGAAGCGCCCGGTAGACGGCCGAACGCGGGGCCCTTATGTGCCGGGAGGCCTGGGTCGAATACACGTCGCGAGTCTACGGCCCGGGCCCACGGCGCCGGGTCCGTGCGCGCGGCGAGCCGCGGGCGTTGCGCCGCGGGTGGCGGGCCTGGCCACGGCCACATTGGGGCTGTACTGTCCGGGGATGCTGCCCTGGGCGGAGGCGATCGACTCGCTCGCTGAACGGAGCGGATTCGCCGGTGTGGTGTCGGTGGACCGCGGCGGCGAGATCGAGTTCGGCAAGGCGTACGGCCTGGCTCACCGTGCCCAGCAGGTACCGAACACCCTCGACACCCGGTTCGCGATCGCCAGCGGGACGAAAGGGCTGGCCGCGCTCACCGTCGTCAGCTTGATCAGCGACGGTGCGCTGGCACTGGCCACGGCCGCGCGGTCGGTGCTGGGCTGGGATCTGCCGCTCATCGGCGATGACGTGACGGTGGAGCACCTGCTGGCGCACCGCTCCGGCATCGGTGACTACGTCGACGAGGAGGCCGGCGTCCCAGTCACCGACTACGTGCTCACGGTGCCCGCTCAAGACCTTGCGGACACCGAGCGGTATCTGGCCGTGCTCGGCGGTCACCCGGCCAAGTTCCCGGCGGGCGAACGGTTCTCCTACTGCAACGGCGGGTACGTCGTCCTGGCGCTGATCGCCGAGCGCGTCAGCGGGGTTCCGTTTCCGCGGCTGGTGCACGAACGGGTGTGTGCGCCCGCGGGCATGCGCGACACGGCGTTCCTGCGCTCCGACGAACTCCCGGCCGGACCGCGCTTGGCTACCTGCCCCTCGAGGGCACGTCGCGGACGAACGTGTTCCACCTGCCGGTCGTGGGCAGCGGGGATGGCGGAATCTACTCCACCGCCGCCGATATCACCGCGTTCTGGCGGTCGCTGTTCACCGGCCGGATCGTGCCCGCCGGATGGGTCGCCGAATTGGTGCGCCCCCGCAGCGACGTCCCCGCGGAGTCGATGCGCTACGGCCTCTGGCCCATAACCCAGCGCCTGGACGAGCTACTGGCCAGCTGACCCGAACCGCGCCACCTCGCCTGCCGGTACGACGCGGATCCGGCCCGTCCGGTGGTCTGGATTCTCGACGGCTGAGGCTGACCACCCTCGAATAGCGGCCATCCGCCGTCACGAGCGGGGTGTCCCGGTGGTGTAGCTGGTGCAAAAGTGGTCTCGTGATGCGCGTCACGCAACAATAACCCATTAAGCACCACAAAAAACACAGACCTCACCATGAACCAAATTCTGCCTAGGCACATGTGTAGCGGAATTCGGGCCGCGCCGGCGGCATTTCCGCCTTTCTGGTACCTGCGCCGGAACATCTTGTGCTTATGATCACTGGGTGGCTAGCGGAACGTGAGCCAAGGGAGGAAACCCTGTGATATCGCATGACACCCCCACGCGGGGGCAGGAGGTGGACTTTACGGGCATCGCGCGCTAGCCAAAAGGCGGTCCCGGCCAGGTGTTCGCAGCACGCGGCCGGGACCTTGTGTCGGACAACCTTAGGAGGAACCCCGACATGTTCAGTATTCCAGCTGTCGGGCTTGCCAAGGCACTGATCGCGGTCACGATTTCACTGCACCCCGCGGCGGCCAAGCACGGCCCGGCGCACTACACGGTCCGGCCGGGCGACACGCTGTCGGACATCGCCCGCCACGAATACGGCCTCGCGGCCGCGTGGCCGGCGCTGTGGTGG
>WNFW01003431.1_pt1 | contig 10997 bp, 9 predicted proteins | sample 5400131 | NCBI WGS metagenome assembly WNFW01 (sample SAMN13153362, study PRJNA577476) | soil metagenome | isolation source: 20 cm soil or saprolite under grassland replicate 1 | place: USA:California | collected 2016-06-15
CGGCTTGAACGCGCTCGACAGGATGATCGACGCCGGGCTCGCCCAGGTCGAGTTCATCGCCGTCAACACCGATATCCAGCAGCTCCGGATGAGCGACGCGCCGGTCAAGATCCACATCGGCCGCGAGCTGACGGAAGGTCTCGGCTCCGGCGCCGACCCGGATCTGGGACGGAGCGCCGCCGAGGAAGCGTACGACCAGGTCAAGAACGCACTCCGCGGCTCGGACATGGTCTTCGTCACGGCCGGCGAGGGCGGTGGCACCGGCTCCGGGGCCGCGCCGGTGGTGGCGCGGATCGCGCGCGAGCTGGGCGCACTGACCGTGGGGATCGTGACGACGCCGTTCCGGTTCGAAGGCACGCGCCGACGCGGCACCGCGGAGCAGGGGGTCGACGAGCTTCGTCGCAACTGCGACACCGTGATCGTGATCCCCAACGAACGGCTGCTGGAGGTGCTCGACAAGTCGACTTCGATGCTGGATGCGTTCCGGATCGCCGACGACGTCCTCCGCCAGGGGGTCCAGGGCATCTGCGACCTGATCACGCTGCCGGGCTTGATCAACCTCGACTTCGCCGATGTGCGGACGATCATGAAAGAAGCCGGAACGGCACTGATGGGGATCGGCTTCTCGACGAGCGACAACCGCGCGCGCGAGGCCGCGGAGCGCGCGCTCCGTTCGCCGCTGATCGACCAGCAGATCATGGGCGCAAAGGGCATCCTGCTCTCGATTGCCGGCGGGGACGACCTCTCGCTGTACGAGGTCAACGAGGCCGCCGAGGTGATCCGCTCCGCTTCCACGGACGACACGAACATCATCTTCGGCGCGACGGTCGACGAGCGGCTCACCGGCCAGGTCTGGGTGACGGTGATCGCGACCGGCTTCGGGATCCAGGGAGCGCGGCAGCGCGTCTTCGGCGAACGGCCACTCCCCGAAGAGGGTCTCGAGCCTCCGAGTTTTCTGCAGCCCTAGAAGCCGTCGTAGCCCTTGCAGCGGCTCGTCCTGCTCTCGTATTTCGAGCCAAAGGACGTTCCGAACCTGCTTGCGCAGGCCCGGGCGGTTTTACCCGCAGATGTCGCGGTGCACGTTGGCAGCTACGGACCCAATCCCGCGGTCGCGCTGCAGGTCGCCGAGCTGCCAAACGGCCGCTATGCGCCGATGTTCGCGCTCGGCGAGGAGTGGTACCGCGAGCGGCGGCGGTTGCCGCCCGAGTACGCCTCCCTCGTTCCGAAGCGTCTGGCCGGTGAGGTGCCGCGCCTTCGCAGGCTGGGCTCGACTTCGGCCCGCGTCTCCTGGGGAGTCGAACTGGGCGCCCGCTATCGCGACGCGATTCGCGCGGCCGCCGACGAGGGTTCGCAGCTCGATGCCTGGCAGCTCGACGAGATCGTGCCGAGCGCGGCAGCGGCCGGGAGCCAGGCCATCCGCGAGTTCACGCGCGGCGTCCTGCGCGGCCTGGTCTTCGGCCGGCCGGTGCTCGGCGATGTCTCGATGCGCGGCTTTGTCTGGGTCGCGCATTCGGCGCTTGCGATCGCCCGGTTGCCGATTACGGACGAGCTGACGACCTTCTGGCGGACGCTCAACCGGGCGGCGCTCGCCTACGTCGGTGAGGAGTACCCCCCGTTCGACGGGGATCCTCGCTCGGTAGCTCGGCGGTATGGCTCCGGCCAGCGCGCGCTGGCGGCCGGCGGGCCCGTGCGACGCGCTCTGGCCCGCAGGTACCTCTCAGGTCTGACGCCCGGTTACGACGCGAGGGCGAATCTCGGCGGGAACGTCCACCGGTGGCCGCGCGCTCAGGTCAACCGCTGGCGTGCCACGTACGTACAAGAGCGGGCCAGAAGCGGGGTTGCCGGGTTCGCTGAGTTCGACTTCCGTTTCGGGAACAGCTCTCCGGCCGTGATGCACGACACGCTGAACGCCGTTTCGGCAGCCTTCAGCTCGAGCAGCTCTGCGGTCGCCGTCCCGCGAAGGCAGCCACGGCGCGGCGTGCGTTGAAATGGAACGTGAGCCGGACGGTCCCCGGCGCGAAGAGCCGCAGCCGGATCATCGAATCGTGACCGGGATCGAGGCAGCCGCTCGAGGCCATCCAGTACGGCGAGTAGCGGATCGCGAGCCGGTAGGTGCCGGCCGCCATCGCCCGAACCGTCACGCGGGTCTCGGTCAGCCCGACGACTTTTGCGGAGCCGGGTCCGGTGATCAGCCGGTGGGGCGACGGCACGGCGTAGATGCTCAGGTGCTTCGTCTTCATGACTCTCGTCAAGCCCGACCGACCGCTCCGCAAGAGCGTCGCCTCGCCCCGCGCGCTGTAGTCGGTGGGTGCGTCCGTGAGGACGACGTAGCGGATCCCGAGTGAGCGCAGCCAGGCCAGATAGGCGGCATGGGCGAGCTCGTCGTCGCTGTAGAGGACCCGGTTCTGCGGAAAATCGTTCTGGCGGAACCAGCCTCTGGCGAGTGGGACGCCCGCCCGCGGTAGGTAGACCGCGTCCCAGTGCCCCGCCGTGTCGACTGCTTCGACACGGTAGGAAAGGCTCAGGTGGCGGTGCAGGTAGCTGATCGCCGGCTGCCAGTACGCCTCGGACGAGGCCGGGTCGGCGGACGCGTTGACGAAGCTGAAGGCGAGCGGTGTCAAGTTCCAGGACGCTGCCAGCGCCAGTGCGGCGACGGCGACCGGCAGCGGCCGCCAGTGGCGGAGCGAGAGGGCGAGTACCGCGACTGGAATCGCGACGTAGCGCAGCCGGTCGACGTTCTCCCCGAGTGACGACGGGATCGCAAAGGCCGTCAGGCAGCCCGCGAGGTAGACGATGAACAACCAGCGCAGGGGGCGAGCAGATTCCACGCCCCAGGTCAGCGCCGCGCCGAGCAGGCAGAACACGCAGGCGGCGAGCAGTTCCTGCAACGAGAAGGGGTAACGGCCGCCGTCGGCGAAGAGGCGCCAGAGCACGACCTCGGTGGCAGCCATCGAACCGATGATCGCCGCCGGTACGAGCAGCCTCCGGGCGTCGCGCCAGCGTGCGACGCCGATCCCGGCGAGAACGAACGTGAGCAGGAGGAAGGCGAGCGGGCTTGCGGCCGCCGTCAGGGCCGCGAGCGCTCCGAATGCCCAGCGCGAGCCTGACTGGAGGGCCCAGAGTGCAAGTAGGGCGAGGGCGGCCCCGAGAGCGAAGGGGAACGCCCCGGACAGGACCATTCCGGCCCAGACGAAGGCGAACGTCCAACTCGACAAGCGCGCGATCGGTCCCCACTCGCGTCGGAGGACGACGGCAAAGGCCAGGGCCGCGGTGGCAACGGTGGCGACGGCAAGCAGCTTGATGCCGAGCAGCGCGGCGAGCGGGTAATAGATGAGGCTGTAGGTGATGAAGCTGTAGCGGCCTGCGTACCAGAAGTTGTTCCAGAGCGCGAAGCCGTGCTGGAGGAACGCGTTGCGCTGGTAGGCATGCGCAGCGAAGTCGGCGCCCGGGGGGCCGAGCCAGAGTAGGAGCGAAGCGAGAGCTGCGGCGACGGCGGCGCAGAGGACGGCTTCGCGCGCAACCGCGGTGGTGCGGACGGGCACTGCGCTGCACGATAACTGCGACGGCGGCCGAGCAGACCGGAGACGTGAGGGCTTGCCTCGTGCGCCTGTCCGGTCGTTACGCTTGCGAAATGAGGGGCGCGGTGGCGGCCGGGCACAGGCTCACCGCCGAGGCGGGCGCCGAGGTGCTGCGCGAGGGCGGGAACGCGGTCGATGCATGCATCGCCGCGGCGTTCATGTCGTGGGTCACGGAGAGCACGCTCACCAGCCCGGGCGGCGGCGGGTTCCTGCTCGTCCGAGCGGCTTCGACCGGGAAGGTCAGCCTGCACGACTTCTTCGTCGCGCTTCCGGGTCAAGGGGCCGACCGGCCCGTCGGCGAGATGGAGGTCGTCGACGTCGAGTTCGACCGGGGCGCCACCCAGATCTTTCGCGTCGGCGGCGCCTCGTGCGGGGTTCCGGGAGCGATCGCCGGGCTCGAATCGGCGCATCGCGCCTATGCGACGCTCCCATGGCGGCGGTTGCTCGAGCCGGCGATCGCCGTCGCACGCGAGGGACACGAGCTCGTGCCGGCACAGGCGTACCTGCACGCGATCCTCGATCTGATCCTGCGGCGCACGGACACGGGTCGTGAGATCTTCGGCCCACACGGGGTCCGCCTCGTCGCCGGCGACCGGCTGCTGATGCCGGAGCTCGCCGACACCCTCGAGCAGCTCGCCGACGAGGGCGCGGGCGCGTTCTATGCGGGCGACCTCGGCCGCCGCGTCTGCGAGTGCGTGCGCGAGGAGGGTGGCAGCCTGACCATGGAGGATCTCGAGACGTACCGCGTCATCTCGCGGAGACCGATCCGGAGCTCGTTCGACTCGTTCGACTTCGTCTCGAATCCGCCGCCCTCATCGGGCGGAACACTGATCGCCTACGCGCTGCTGCTCCTCTCACGCCTCGGACCCGGGGGAAGGCCGGGGAGCGCGGAGGCGATCGCCCGGCTCGCCGAGGTGATGCGGGAGCAGACCCTCGCCCGGGGCGGAAGCTTCTTGGGGGATCTGTATCGCGGTGGACTGGTGAAGCGGCTACTCGCCGATGTCGACGGAGCCGTGGAGCGCATTCGAGCCCGCGAGGCCGGATCTCGGTCGGGCTCGGCGGAGGAATCGATCGGTGCTCCCGGGACCACCCATATCTCCGTCGTCGATGCGGCCGGCAACGCAGCTTCGCTCACGGCGTCGAACGGCTCGGGTTCGGGGGTGATCGTGCCCGGGACGGGCTTCCACCTGAACAACATGCTCGGCGAATACGACCTGAACCCGGTCGGGCGACGTACCCGGGGCGGCGGCATCGGCAGGCGCTTGACGAGCATGATGGCACCGTCGCTGGTGCTCCAAGGAGGCCTGCCGCGGCTAGTCGTGGGCAGCGCCGGCTCGGTCCGCCTGCGAGGCGCGATCCTGCAGCTCGTCCTCAACGTCAACATCCATGGCATGGACGTCCGGACCGCGATCGGGCAGCCGCGCGTGCATCTCGACGGCGAACATCTCCACTGTGAGGGCGGTCACGAACGCGCCGAGCTCGACCGCCTCGAGCAATGGGGTTACGAGCTGGTCCGTTGGCGGCGACGCAATCTCTACTTCGGCGGCGCCTCGGCGGTCGAGTTGCGCGAGGACGGATCGCTCGACGCCGCCGGTGACCCGCGCCGCGGCGGGCATGGTGTCGTCGTTTGAGCGATTACACCGTCAGGCGCGCGGCGCCCGGGGACGCCGGCGCCCTCGTCGAGTTGGGCCGCGCCGTCAGCTCTGAGCCCGAGGCGTGGCTGATCACCGAAGCGGACTGGCGAGAGGTGGGGGACGAGCGCCGCTATCTGCGGGCGGTCCGCCGCTCCCCGCACGCGGCTGTGTACGTCGCCGAGAACGACGACGGGATCGTTGCGCGCCTCTCGCTCGCGCGCGACTCGCACCCGGCGAGCCCTCACGTTGCGGATCTCGGCCTGATGGTTGCGGCGGCCTATCGGCGGCGCGGGATCGGCAGGTCCCTGCTCGAGCAGGCGGTGGAATGGGCGAGGGAGAACGGAGTCGAGAAACTCGAGCTGCACGTATTCCCGCACAACGAGCCGGCGATCAGGCTCTACGAGCAGTTCGGCTTCGAGCGCGAGGGCCTGCGTCGGAATCACTTCCGCCGCGGCGGCCGACTGGTCGACGCGGTCCTGATGGCCTACCGCGTCGACTGAAGAGGCACGATGGCCTCGCTCGTCAGCGATTACGGGCTGTTCCTGCTGTTCGTACTCGTCGCGATGGAGTCGGCGGGGATCCCGCTCCCCGGCGAGACCGCGCTCGTGGCGGCCGGCGTTCTGGCCTCACGCGGCGACATGGACATCGTTGCTGTGATCGCGGTCGCCGCCACCGCTGCGATCGTCGGCGACAACATCGGCTACTGGGCCGGCCGGCTCGGCGGGAGAAGGTTGTTGGAGCGCTGGGAGCCACTGGAGCGCCACGCCTCGCGCGTGCTCCCGTGGTCCGAGCGCTTCTTCCAGCGCCACGGCGGCAAGACGATCTTCCTCGCCCGCTTCGTCGCCGTCCTGCGAGTGACGGCGGCCCTCGTGGCGGGGATCAGCAGGATGCACTGGTGGCTCTTCTTCCTCTGGAACGCCGCAGGCGGAATTGCCTGGGCGATCGCAGTCGGCCTCGTCGCGTATTACGCGGGGCAGGCGGCTGCCGACGCGATTGCCCGCTATGGCCTGATCGCCGGGGTCGCGATCGTCGTGCTGCTCGTGGGCGGGGCGATCGTCTTTCGCTTCGTCCGCCGGCGTATGTTGGGCCCGGAATCCGAGCTCTGAGGCGGCGGAAGGGTTCGGGCGATGCGGCTTGAAATGTGTGAGCCGTGGCAATGTTGGCGGGGCTCTGCGAGGCGATCGATGCTCGTCCCTACATGGAGGGCCATGGCTCGCGCGTCAGCGCGCTCGCCGAGGCGATTGCGCTGCGGCTCGGCTGGGGCGCGGGCCGAATCCGCCGCCTGCGCATCGGGGCGCTCCTTCACGACGTGGGCAAGCTCGCCGTCGCCGACACGGTCTGGGACAAAGCCGAACGATTGAGCGACAGCGAGGTCGCGGCAATCCGGAGCCATCCGGAGGCCGGGGTACGCATCCTCGCGCGCCAACCTGACTTCCGCTTCGCGATCCCGCACGTGCTCTTCCATCACGAGCACTGGGACGGCAGCGGTTATCCCTTTGGGAGGCGCGGTGACGGGATTCCGCTCGAAGCTCGCGTGCTCGCGGTGGCCGACGCCTTCGACGCAATGACCTCGCCGCGGCCGTACCGGCCCGCGCTGCCGGCGAGAGAAGCCCTGGCCGAGATCGACCGGTGTGCCGGGACGCAGTTCGACCCGCTCGTTGCCGGCGTCTTCGTCGAGCTCTGCCGCTCCGAGGCCCCGCGCCTGCTCGCTGCCTACGGCTAGCGACCTACAGCGCAGCCCAGATCTCGAGCTTCTGCCGGGTGCGCCGGATCACCTCGTCGGTGTACTCGCTCGTGCCCGCGTGGCCGCCGAGGTCGGCCGTGCGGATGCCGTCGGCGACGGCCTCGAGGCAGGCCTCGCGGATCGCCCGGCCGGCCAGCTGCGCCGCCTCGTCGCCGTAGCCGAGCAGCGCCGCCGCCGCGAGGATCATCGCCATCGGGTTGGCAACGTTCTTGCCCTGGAGTGACGGGGCCGTCCCGTGCGCCGCCTCGGCCATCACCGTCCGTGGCGCAAGCTCGTGGTCGAGGGCAATCAGCATCGACTCGGACCCCGCGATCGAGCCGAAAAGCGGCAGCACGAGGTCGGAGAGGATGTCGCCGTCGCGATTCAGCGACGGGATCACGAGCGGATCGCCGCTCGTCGACAACAGGAGGGCGAAGGTCGCGTCGATCAACTGGGGCTCGTAGCCGACACCGGGATGTCGCTCGGCCGCAGCGTCCATCTCCTCTTTCAGCATTCCCTCGTAGACCGGGCTGACCGTGAACTTCGGTCCGCCGAACACCTTCGCGCCCATTCGCTCGGCCAGTTGGAACCCGAACTCGGCAACCGCGCGACAGACCGAACGCTCGATCCGCTCTGTACGGAAGGCGGCCTCGTCGTCGCCTTCCCCTTCGCGCCACTCTTTCGCGCCATAGGCGTCGCCGACCGCCATCCGCACTACCGAGATCGGCGCATGGACCCCGCCGAGCGGCGCACCTCCCGGAATCCGCCGGCCGGTGCGGACGATGACGCTCCCCCCGATCCGCTCGCGCAGGATCCGGTTCGGCGAACCAACGTCTGCCGCTCCCTCCGGTGTGATCGTCGCGGCCTTCAGCCCGAGACCAGCTTCTCTGAGGGCGTCGGCTGCCTCGTCGACGACCTGGTTCTTCGTCGCGCGCCTCGACTCGAGCGAAAGATCGAAGCGGGGCAGATCGAGCTCCAGCCCGGTGACATCGCGCGCGACGACGCGAAGCGCCTCTTCGAGCAGTTCCTGCCCGGTCTCGTCCCCCTCGAGCACAACGATGCGCCTGGCGTCCATGGGGGCGAGATTCTAGGTCTAGGACGAGTTGATGGGATTAGGGCGCGCTTGCCGGGGCATCACGGCCGTCGTGGCCAGGAAAGGAGGATGGAGGCGCGTCGGTTCTCGACGCCATTTTCGCTATCTCGACTCCCGAGAGCGGCCGATCACCGATCCCGCGAAGCTCGGGCGGATCGAGGCGCTCGCGATTCCGCCGGCCTGGAAAGACGTTTGGATCTCGCCGCGGCCGACGGCAAACCTGCAGGCGACCGGCGTCGATGCCGCCGGCCGCCGCCAGTACCTCTACCACGAGGATTACCGAGCGGCTCAGGATGCGGCGAAATACGACAAGCTCGTGCGGTTTGCCGACGCGCTCCCGGCGTTTCGCCAGACGATGTCGGAGCATATGGAGCTCGAGCCGCTGTCGCGCGAATGGACGTGCGCCGTCGCGGTCCGCTTGATCAATCTGGGGTGGTTTCGCGTTGGTGACGAGCGATACGTCAAGGCGCACAGGACGTTCGGTATCACGACGCTCCGCCGGAGCCACGTCACGGTCCGCGGCAGCCGGATCGCCTTTCGCTTCCGAGCCAAGCACCAGATCTGGGTCCGAACGGCGGTCGTCGATTTCGAGCTCGCGGAGGCGATGCGTGAGCTCTTGCGCCGCAAGGGGGGTCGGCGCCTCTTCTGCTACCGGCTCGACGACGAGATGTACAGCCTGACCGCTCGCAGGCTCAACGACTACATCGCCGAGTTCATGGGCGAAGAATTCACCGCGAAGGATTTCCGCACCTGGGGCGGGACGCTGATCGCCGCAGTTGCGCTGGCCGAGCACGGCCGGGCGGAGACAGAGACGGAGGCAAAGCGGGCGGTTGCCGCCGTCATGCGGACGGTCGGCGAGCGGTTGGGGAACACGCCCGCCGTCGCGCGCGCCTCCTACGTCAGCCCGGCGGTCGTGGAGCAGTATCTCGACGGCCGGACGATCGAGGATTTCCGGCCGCGCCATTTACGCGTCGTCAGGGCGCGCGAGACCGGGCTGGATCCCGAAGAACAGTCGCTGGTCAGCTTGCTCCGCTCGTGGCGAATACGCCGCGCTCGCAAAGCAGCTTAGAATCGCACTTGCATCTCGACCGGATTTTCTGCTTCTCTGGACGAAAAGGAGGACGAATCGTGGCTCGTAAGACCGTGCTCGTCTGTGACAACTGCGGCAAGGAAATCGAAGAGGGTAAAGGCGCGTCGATGCGCGTCAACTATTCCGATGCGCGTCGAGGCTCCAAGCAGGCCGATCTCTGCGACAACTGCGCGGGCGGCATGCCCGGTCACGCCGCCGCGCGGCGTGGACGCCGGCCCAAGTCAGTCGCTGCGTAACCCCCTGACGGCTCCCTCGCTCTAAGAAGACGTTTCAGAAAGGGGTCACCGGTAGCGGCCTGTCTGCCGGAGTGAAGCGGACGCCCCGGCAAAGCCGGGACGTCCTCCAGGTCGGCGTCGCAAGCGACCGCCTAAGCGAGAAAAAACCAGCCAAATCCCGTCTGGCGGCCGGTCTAGGATGGGCCGATGGCCCTGACGCTGCTCGCCGGGCCCGCGAACGCGGGCAAAGTCGCCCTCCTGCTGGAGCGGTACCTGGCCGAGCTTGCGCAAGAACCATTCCTGATCGTGCCGAACCGGTCGGACGTCGACCGAGTCGAGCGAGAGCTCCTGGCGTCGTGTGGCGCCTTGCTCGGCGGCGAGATCGGGACGTTCGACGACCTCTTCAGACAGCTTGCGAGGGATGGTGGAGAGCACCGCCCGGTCGCGACCGACGCCCAGCGGGCGCTGATCGTCCGTCGGGCGCTAGCGCGGGCCCGGCTGAACGGCTGGACCCGGTCGGCTCGTTTCGCAGGCTTCGCGGACACGCTTTCGGCAGCACTCGGCGAGCTCGAGTCCGCGCTCGTCGAGCCGGCCGAGCTCGAGGGCGATCTCGGCGGGCTCTACGCCGAGTACCGTGCGGAGCTCGATCGGCTCGGGCTCTGGGACCGCGACCTCGAGCGGCGCGCGGCGGCAGAGCGGCTGGCCGGCGAGCTCGGGGCGTGGGCAGGGCGGCCGGTCTTCGCTTACGGCTTCGAGGATCTGACCGGTGCCCAGTGGGCGTTGCTGGAGGCGCTCGCCGGCCGGGCCGAGATCACTGTGTCGCTCCCCTACGAGCCCGGACGGGCCGTCTTCGCGTCGCTGGAGCGCACTGCCGCCGACCTGGCCGAGCTGGCGCGGCCGCGGATCGAGGAGCTCCCGCCCCGGCCAGAGGTCCGGCCGCCCGCCCTCGCGCATCTCGAACGAGCGCTGTTTGCCGACGTCGAGCGGAAGCCACTAACGCACGACCTCGACGGGGCGGTCCGGTTCTTCGAAGGCGCCGGCCGCCGCGGCACCCTCGAGCGCGTCGCCGAGGAGCTGCTGACGCTGATCCGCGGCGGCACCCGGCCGGAGGAGATCGCCCTCGTCTGTCCGCGGGTCGAGCGCTACCGCGCGCCGCTCGAGACGGCGCTCGGCTCGCTCGGAGTGCCGTATGCAGTCGAAGGCCGGATCCGCTTCGATCAGACGGAGCTCGGGCGCGCTCTGCTCTCGCTGCTTCGGTTCGGCTGGCAGGACGGGGGCCGCGGCCTGCTGTACGGGTTCCTCCGTTCCCCTTACTCCGGCCTCGCACGCTCGAGCGTCGACTGGGTCGAGGGCCGGCTCCGGGGCCGCGCGGTGGAGTCGGGCGAACGGACGGAGGAGGAGACGATGCGGCTTCGCGACGGCCACCCGCTGCCGCCGCTCGAGCTGCTCCGCAAGGCCCTGACGCCGCTCGCCGGCATACGCGACGTCTCCCGGTTCATGCTCCGCGCTGCCCACGGGTTGGAATCGCCGCCGGTCGGCGAAGAGTCCGGGCACGATCTGCGCGCGTTCGAGGCGCTCACACGGCTCGTCGACGAGCTGGAGGGATGGCTTGCGCTCGGCGGCTCGCTGACCCACGACGAGATCGTCGCGGCTCTTGAGCGGAC
>WNFW01003432.1_pt1 | contig 10996 bp, 12 predicted proteins | sample 5400131 | NCBI WGS metagenome assembly WNFW01 (sample SAMN13153362, study PRJNA577476) | soil metagenome | isolation source: 20 cm soil or saprolite under grassland replicate 1 | place: USA:California | collected 2016-06-15
CTTGCGGTCAACCAGTAACCTTGCGGTCAACCAGTAACCTTGTGGTCAACCAGCCCGCCCCTATCTAAACACTAATGCCCACAAATGTGGCCCCAGCACAAATAGCCCGATTACCACCGCCAGCATCGCGCTTAATAAAACAGCCCCTGCCGCCACATCTTTGGCAATTTTTGCTAGCGTATTGTACTCAGGTGAAGCCAGGTCAACACATAACTCGATCACCGTGTTAAACATCTCAGCAATGAAGACACTGGTTATCGCGACAAAGATCATCGCAAACTCAACCGCGGAAATGCGCAGTACAATTCCCATCAGAATAGCCAGAATGGCAAAAACAACGTGCACTCTGATATTGCGTTGAGTGCGCAATGCATACCACAGGCCGTTAAATGCATAGCCAAAACCAGCAATAAGCTTCGCCCACTCACTTTCCTTCCCTTCCTGCGGGAATTTCGGTTGGCTCATGAACTCTACGCTTTCCGCCCGGCGCTCTCCAGCACAGATTGCTGTAGTGCTACCATCTTGTGGTAGCCAGCCTCACTCTGATCATCATATCCAACTAAGTGTAGCACTCCATGAGCAATCAGGTAGAGAAGTTCATAGTCTGGAGAATGACCCGCTGACGCGGCTTGTCGTAGCACCGTCGGCCAGGAAACCACAATATCACCCAGGTTGGTGATCAGCTCTGGTGGTGTCACAAATGCTGGTCTGCTCGCCACATCCGCCTCTTGTGATCCTCTCACTCCTTCTATAGTTGCCGCCCACAGTTGGTCCGCTGGAGCATCGACCAGCGGCTTTTCGAGCAAAGGAAAGGAGAGCACATCGGTGGGTTTGTTCTGCTGGCGATACTGGTTATTCAGATCTTGTATGCCTTCGTCATCGGTAATCAGCAGCGTAAGCATCACCGCCTGCGTAACACCGGCACCAAATAAGGTGTTTTTGACGACCTGGTCTAATTCAAGAGCGTCTACTAATTGTTGGATAGCAGCATTTTGTTCATCATTGCCAGCATTAATATAAAGTTCAATCTCTGGATGCTGTTCTTTCATATCGTGGCCTCAATCGGATCTTTATTACAACAGACAATAAAATACCCACAAGGGATTGAGATAACAGTTCTCCTTGTGGGTACTCTCATCTTATCAGCCTTTGTTGGCGCTTTTTCGTCGTCTCGCAGCTTCTTTTCTTTTGCGTTTAGCGCTTGGTTTTTCGTAGTGCTCCCTGCGACGAGCTTCAGCGAGAATGCCATCCTGTTGGATCTTGCGATTAAAACGCTTCAGGGCAGTCTCAAACGATTCGTGATCGCCGACTTTGACTTCCGACACCAGGGCTTCCCTCCCCTCGTGGCCTGTTTCAAACTATAGAAAGTCTCTCAGACTCCTATACTTTGTGGACCTGCGGGAAAATTATAAGCCAGCCTCCTGTTTTGTGTCAAGATTTTTTGCTCGCTTTGTTGCTTGTCTCCCAAACGCGAACATGAACACGATAAACCCAAACACTATCACACTGGAATAGCTGATCGTGCGGTCAAGCAGGATAGCGGCGGTCGTAACGTTCAGCGCATTGGCTGTCCCCTGGTTGAACAATGCGATCATCGCGAGCATACCAGCCTCAACCAGCCCGACACCACCACCGGTTAACGGAACGACCGTTAACAGCGCCTCGCCAAGGGCTATGAAACAGGCTGCCGTGATAACATGTAAGGGGTCGCCAGCAATAAGATTGAGCGCCGCTGCCACGAAGAAGAAGCGTAAAACCTCGCAGGCCCAAACGCCGAATGTCAGTCCTATCAACGTGGGTATATGCTTGAATGAGCCGAGCGTTCCTTCCTGGAATTGGTAAAAATATCTGCGAAAGCGTTCTGGTATCAATCGGGCAATCTGCGTAGGGAATTGACGCATAATAAACAAGGCCGCCATTCCTACTACTACGGCTGCCAGCGTCACTTCCAGTCCTCCTCGCAACACTATCGGCAGGTGTGCATGCAAGCTGATGATCAATGCTGGGATAAAAAGTAAGAGCAGAACAATCAGATCCAGCAGTCTTTCGGCCATGATTGTACCAAAAGTCCGTGTCGCCGATACCCCCGATTCCTGCCGCAAAAGGTAGGCGCGATACAGGTCACCTAATTTGGCAGGAACAATGGAATTGACAAACCAGGAAATGTAAATAATTTCCGTCAACTTCCAGAATTTCGGGAGCTCAACGCCATTTGCTTTGGTAAAGCCCACATTCTCTAACAAGATACGCCAGCGCACCGCGCGTATGGCGAAAGAGAGATAATAGACGACGAAAGCGGCTAGTAAAAAAATGAAATTTGCACTGCGTATTGCTGCCCAGGTTTTTTGCGGATCTATATGTAATTTTTGTACGAAGAAAACAACCGCCACAATGACGATAATTAATGGAACTAAGGTACGCCAGTTGAGCAATTGCTTACTCAGCGACAATTGGTCGCGTGTAATCTCCGGCTCTGCCTGGCTGCTTTCCTCAAGGCGTTTCTGTTCTAGAAGTTCTGTCTGTTTCTTTTCAACTGTCTCAGATTGGTTGTCATCTACAGGAAACACACTATCATCTTGCGATTTCTGCGTAATCAAAATTTCCTCCATTGCCGCCAACGTTTTTAGTTACTCCATCTAGACGGATAAGCACAATAAGGAGTAACGCCATGAGATTGGTAAGACTATGTACATATAAATCATCAACGAGATTATGGACACAAACAGACAAAAGTGCCGCCAATAGTCCTATTGCTAATGCCCGGTCATTCCCAAGCATCAGCGTGAAGTTGCGTATTCCGTGAGAGCGAGTATGAGCGAACATCTTCAATGGATGTGCCAATAAAATGAGCTTGTTCCGCGTACCCAGTGGTGCATGTGCCTGTAAGTTAGGCAGATTGGGAGGCAATGAACCTGATTGGGCCTTCGCCAGCTTATATTTCTTATTGATGTTGGTATACGCTGTCCCTCCGGCAACAAACATCGCCATCAGGAACAGTAAAAAGGCCGTCAATCCTAGAGCGCCTGCTTCGGCGGCGATATTGATGTAGTAGTTATGTGCATGCCCTAATGGATTGACGAAAATCGTTACAAAGTACTGCGGGTACGCGTCTGGGTAGTTACCAATACCAACGCCGGTTAGGGGGTGACCCACGAACATGCGCACTCCGGCGATCCAGTGTGCCAGTCGCTCTGCCGTTGAATAGTCCTCTATACTTGGATTAGTAAAAGAAATCTGAATAACCCCTAGATATTTCAAAAGCGGCGTAATCACGTTGGTCGGAATCCAGCCGGCGAAGAATATCTCTACAACAACGAGCCCCGCCAGTGCTAGCAACGCCACCAACTTCCGCAGGTGCGGCAATCCCACAATCACTATGAACAACAGTGCTGCCGCGATGGCGATTTCTCCCCCACGTGATTTGGTGAGGTAAATCGCTGCCGCGAGAAAAACGCTGGTCAGTCCCCCCAGTATGCGTGTCAACCATGTACTGCCAAGCAACATCAAGGCCACCGCAATACTTAACGGTAGATTGAGATACCCCGCGAATGGATTAGGCTGATCAAACGTACCGTAAACCCGTAGGCTCGTATCGCGAATAAAAGACGCAGGCCCTAGATTAAAAAATGCCTGCGAATAGCCAAAAAAGGCTTGTGTTATCCCGCCCAGGCAAACAAGCACAATAATCGTCCAGACCTCGCGGCGGGTTCGAAGGTATTGTGAGCCAATCAGCACCAGCACCAGAAATTCCAGCCACTTGCTCACCTCTTTTAGACTCGAACTGATGCTGATAGCCCCCCCCATGGAGAGCACCATCGTGCCAATGAGCAAGATCAATGCGATAACGAGATAGAGGGGAACAGTCAAGGCCCCTCGGTCAAGAGGCCCCGCGGCGCCGCTATATGTTCCCCTGCGCCCGTAGGAGATCGTTGGCAGCAGCGTGAAACTCATCAGCCAGCCGAAGCCCAGGAGGACTACCAGGATATCAGCGCTATTCAAATGCAAACCGGCAACATCGATTGTATCGAGAGAACCCCAGGGTACGGCAAAAGCCATCAGATAGAGTGCTGTGCGAGGACGAAGAATTGTCCAGACCAGAAGGACGCAATACAACGGTATGCGAAAATTCCATGGCTCTCGCAGCCCGATCAGGAGAAAAAGCGCGCAAATTGCCCCGCATAAACCTATCAGATTTGGGATCGTCAGGTATTCACGCAAAAATAATCTGGCTCTTTGCAGCCATGAAACCTGGTGGATTGGAGAGAATCCGCCAACACTAGCTTTATGCATGTTGCTCGCAAATTTCTAGCTTGTCGCCATTACACTAACGTCGAAGGCTGAGAGATCGTGTTGCTGAACCATTCAATAGTGCGCCGCAGACCGCTCTCGATGCTCACTTTAGGGGTCCATTCCAGGATGCGTTGCGCTTTAGAGATATCCGGGCGGCGACGTTCTGGATCATCCGTGCGGTTGGGTTCGTATATCAAGCTCGAGCTGGCCTCACACAATCGAATAATGATCCGTGCGAATTCGAGTACTGTGTGCTCTTCGGTATTGCCCAGGTTAAATACCTCGCCTGCTGTATACGGTCGAAACATTGCCCGCATCAAGCCATCTACCAGGTCGCTCACATAACAGATGCTGCGCGTAATACTCCCGTCTCCATAAATCGTCAGCGGCTCATTACGTAATGCCTGCGTAATGAAATTAGGGATCATACGCCCATCGTTTACCTGGCTATTGGGTCCATAGGTATTAAAGATACGCACAATCCGCGTATTGACCTGGAACTGCCGGTAATATTCCATCGTCAGCGTCTCACCAAGCCGCTTACTCTCGTCGTAACATGCGCGCGGCCCAACCGGATTGACATTTCCCCAGTACTCTTCGCGCTGTGGGTGCTCGAGTGGGTCCCCATATACCTCAGAGGTCGAAGATACCAGAAACATTGCATCCTGCTGCTTTGCCTGCTCAAGCATCTGGTATGTCCCCTGGCTATTGGTCAGGATGGTCTCAACAGGGTGTTCCATATAGCCCACAGGGCTGGCGGGACTCGCCAGGTGGAATATCGCATCGGCCTCAAAGTCAAATGGGAGAGTCACATCGTGACACATAAAAGTAAAGTGTGGATGGTTGAGTAGGGGCGCAATATTTCGCTCAGAGCCAGTAATCAGATTATCTACACACAGTACGCTGTGTCCTTCATCCAACAAACGTGTACAAAGATGGGAGCCAATAAAACCCGCTCCGCCAGTAACAACTATTTTCAAGGAACTAGACCTCCGAGTAACAATGTAATAAGCATTTTATCTATTATACCTTATAAGTCGAGACGGTTTGGATGCATATTGGTAACGACTCAGGACTGGCCATGCCATTATCTCGTCGCGGCGTAAAACCTCCGGCTTCAGCCGAGGGGAGGATGTCAATTCCCATGTTTCCGTTTCCAGCGCCTGTACATCACCTCATCGCCCCAACTAAGAAAGCCTGCTGTCGTCAGGCCATGCACAATAATCACTGCCAGGAGCGCACGTGGCGCCGGTTGCACCAGGTAAATCAAGCTAAAGACCAGTCCCGCCAGCCCAACCCCGCCCACGCTTCTCCAACTCCATTTGCCCAATCTATGATAGAGCGTATAAGCTGCTGTACTTACCAGCCATCCCCAGCCAATCCACCCGGTCCATTGCGTCACGGCGCCCCATACAAATCCCCGGAAAAACAACTCTTCAATCGGAGCATTGATAAACAGGTAGAAAAATCCCTGCAAAAAATGATCGCCAACGGTAGGCCGGCGAAACCAGGGACCAACGATAAACATACGATACACCACCGCAAAGGCAGCCATGAAGATACCAATTAGCAAGCCGATGAATAACTGTTCAGGCACATTTCCCCAAATTAACCCCAAAAATGAGAGCGGCAAATGTAAAACAGCAATATACAAAAAAGGTATAACGGCCATGGGGATAATGCGCATCAGCGTATCAGGCCACATCCACCTCCACGTGTCTGCAATAGTCGACCGTACGACTTCAGAGGACTTTATTGACGACACCAACTTCCCTCTACTTGTCTAGTTTTTCTTCTCCAACTTTTCCAACCCTTCCTCAACTTCTCTCTTTGAAAACCCGTTCATCCGTAAGTCTTCCTCGCTTCTACCCCGCAACCTCTTATAAAAAGCCTTTCCCTGCTCAATAATTTTAGGATCAACAGGCCCTTCTGCTTTATTCACCGCCTCATTGAGCATATCACTTGCCCTTGTATACTGACCTGTTGCATCAAAATAACCGAACAACCTGCTATACGTCTCCTGCGGCAGGTCAAATGCCTCCAACTCCTGCAAATCATACTCAATGGCCGAAGCAACATCAATGTCCCTGGCTTCGTCCGCATGCTTTGCAACCTCGAGGAAAAAATGTAACGATTTCAGATACCGGAAGTAGCTCTCGTCCTCGTTACCCATGTCCACATAAATATCCCCCTCTTCTTTGAGCAAGAGCGCGATCCACGCACATTTTTGTACGTTCAAAATGCCCAGTGGCGAAATTAACTGCAAGAGCATCTCTTCTGAGGCGGAATTCACAAAGCTCGCAGTAAACCCGGTAGTCTGCAAAAAAACATCATCGATATAAATAAGCGATTCTTCAAACTGGTTGCTTTTTCGTAACCGCAATATAATCGCCAACGCCCTGCCAAATCGCTCCGCTATTCTCAGAATATAATCTTTGTTCATCATATGGGCATATCCCTCATGATAGTGTGAGTGGCGTCGCATTTCGCCTCCTGGCGAAATGCGACGCCACTCACACTCACACAAAATCAGGCTAATCTCTCGATCGCCCTGTTGATCCTTGCCATGCTGCGCTCGCGCCCAAGCACCTCCATCGTCTCGAACAACGGTGGCGTCGCCGTTCGCCCGCTAATGGCAACACGAATCGCTCCAAAAAGCTGGCCTGGTTTCATACCAAGCTCTGCCGCCAGCCCCCGCATCGGCGGCTCCATCTCCTCGTGCTTCCATGCCGCGAGACTATTGAGCAACTCTCGCGCTCGCACCAGCCCATCACGCGTCCGGTCAAAATCCATCCCCTTCTGCACCAGCATCGTCGTCTCATAGTGCAGCTTGTCGACAAAGAAGAACGATACCACCTCTGCTGCCTCACCGAGCGTTTTCAATCGCTCATGCTCCAGGTGCAGAACCCGCGCAGTATATCCACGTTCAAGCGGCCGCCTGACGCTATCGGGTAGCCCGCCCATGTCCTCAGGGCGCTCCATATATGGCAATGTCCGTTCGACTAATTCCTCTAATGACATCTGCCGGATATACACCCCATTCATCCACAACAGTTTATCAGGATCTAAGATACCGCCGGCGGCCCCGATGCGATCCAGCGTAAAGACACGAATCAGTTCCTCGCGAGTAAAAAGTTCGGTCTTATCATCGTAAGCCCAACCGATCAGCGCCAGGAAATTGAAGACTGCCTCCGGTAAGTATCCCTTCTCCTGGAGTTCTACCCACGACGGTGCGTTGTGTCTCTTGCTCAGCTTTTTTTTGTCTTTCCCAAGCACATTCGGCACATGGTAGAATAGCGGCTGTTTCCAGCCCAGCGCTTTATACATTTGTACGTGCCGTGGCGCGCTGGAAATCCAATCATCTCCGCGCAGCATATGGGTTATCCCCATCAAGTGGTCATCTACAATATGTGCCAGGTGATAGAGCGCAAAGCCATCCGACTTGAGAATGACCGCGTCGTCAATATCGGCATTCCTGAAGGTGATATCTCCATGAATCTCGTCATGCACAACCGTCTCACCATCTTCTGGCATAGCGAAGCGCACCACCCACTTGAGTCCAGCCGCCTCGTTCGCGGCCCGCTCCTCGTCAGAAAGGTAGCGGCAGTGTCGGTCGTAGCGCGGCGGCAACTTTTGTGCCGCCTGGGATTTGCGCATCTGCTCCAGGCGCTCAGCAGTACAGTAACAACGATAAGCGTGCCCAGATTCAATCAACTGGTGAGCATACTGCTGGTAGAGCGCCTTGCGCTGCGTCTGATAATAAGGACCATATGGGCCACCGATAAGAGGACCCTCGTCATAATCAATGTCGAGCCAGCGCATCCCATCCAGCAGTACCTCGATAGCTCCTTCTACCGTCCTGGCAATATCTGTATCTTCAATGCGCAGAATGAATGAACCGCCGGTATGGCGTGCGTAAAGCCAGCTAAAGAGGATGGTGCGGTACCCACCAATATGCATAAAGCCGGTCGGGCTAGGAGCAAAACGCAAACGTGGCTTACCCTCAGTACCTTCAGTCCCCTCCGTACGCTGCTGCTCAACACCATTGTCAATCTGTGTCATAAATGAAAAATCTTCCTCTCCCTTATCACCAAATGTTTTGCCCCATTGTAACACAAGCCTCAAATTCGTATAATAATAAAAACTCACAGGCTCAAACGAGAAAAACGAGTTTCACTCTCTGGAATCCTGGACCTGTGTCTTAGGTTGATGTATATCGGATGACCCTGGCGGTCATCCAGGAGGGGGAGTCCGATCATGTGGCCTCATGATAAATACTTTCAAGAGTTAGATGAACACGATGCGCCAACCGAACCGCTAAACACTATTCATCCACCATCGAACCCTGCAGGCATTCCCGCTGGCGCACCCATCTATCCTGTCTTGCCGCCCTTACCAACGTCAGCTAGAAATAAAAAAAAGCCCAGCTCAATACCAACGATTGTAGAGATATTCTTTGTTGCCGTACAACTCCTGCTACTGGTTCGCTTCGCGCTAAAACTCATAGGGCTACAGGGCAATGTACCTTGGGTATCTCTTGTCTACGCTGTCAGTAATATCTTTGTCTTGCCATTCCGCCTCATCTTGCACAATTTACCCCTACCCATTCCTACATCAATAGAACTCTATACCCTGCTAGCAATTCTTTTCTACGGATTGCTTTCTCGTATCCTCGTACGTATCTTGAAAGCCATCTTGCACTAATTGTGAGAACTTGTGCAGAAAAATCTCAACCCTTTTCGATTAATCTTTACCAAACTCATCCAACACATCCAGGGTATTGATAAAATCGCGGTAGGCATCCAGGTTATCTTGATCGATCTCTATTTTGTCTCTCCTCTGCTCAGCCTTCGATAATGCCTGCCCTTCATCCGTCTCAAGCGCCACACCTGCGCGCTCTAATACACTCTCATCAACAAAAATTGGTGTCCTGACTCGCACAGCAAGGGCAATAGCATCGCTAGGACGTGAGTCAATTTCAACATGTCTACCCGCGACATCTAGCACGATTCGCGCATAAAAAATGTCTTCGATCAGGTCCGAAATGACAATACTCTCAATATTTGCCCCAAGCTCGCTGATGACATTCTTTAGCAGGTCATGCGTCAGCGGTCGAGGCGATGACGTTCCCTGCAGTTCAACAGCGATAGCGTATGCCTCCGCATGTGCAATCCAGATGAACAGGTAGCGTTCCTGCTTAGTAGCTTTCAAGATGACCACACGTTGTTGCGTGGCCAGGTTTATTCGCACACTTTCAACTGTCATCTCAACCATATATTTGAACTCCCTTTTCTATGGCTGGGGCCCGTCGAATCTCTGACGTTTCTTCTGACGTTTCTATTGTACACCTTTTCCTAATCAATTGGACGATGTCTCCATTGTACACTTATCCGAAGCCAGGCGCAAATGAAGAAGATTGTCCCATATCCTCTTTGCGGTCTACCACGACACGAGTAGGTATCTTTCTCTTTCACTCTTCTTTTGAAAGTATAGCAAAATGTTCCCATTATTCCAAGTCCCCGCACCCAAATATGACATAGGAAAAAATATTCTGAAAATACGTTCGATAAAGCTTGAATTGCATCAAAACTTATGATATCATTGATTTGAATGGCCGTTCTATTTTTTGTAGTCTGGCTACAGCAAAACAGGCCGAAACAGAAAGGCGGGAACAAGGCGCTATGTCACCAGATCAAACAACCGACATTCAGCAACGAATGTACAACTTTATTGTAAATTATATGAAAACAGAAAAGATGCCGCCAACCAATCGCGAGATCGGTCGAGAACTAAAAATTGCCAGCACTGGACACGTCGACTACCATCTCACCATGCTGGAGAAAAAGGGGTTGATCACTCGTCAACCCAAGAAAAGCCGTGGCATCAAGCTTACCAAAACCGTTACAGGTATTCCTGTTATGGGTTCAATCGCTGCTGGTCAACCTCTCGAAATCTCCACTGATCCTGAGGAATTGCTCGACGCAGGGCGCGAGTTGGAGCGTGACAATACCTACGCCTTAATCGTAAGAGGTCGCTCTATGATCGAGGATCACATTTGTGACGGGGATTATGTCGTCATCAAACCTCAAGAGACTTGTGATAATGGCGATATTGTCGTAGCTGTTCATTTACAAGAAGGCGAGAAAGGGAGCGCTACCCTCAAACGCTTCTTCCAGGAGAAAGAACACGACCAGGTACGTCTGCAACCAGCCAACTCTGAATTAGAACCCATCCTCATCTCAAAAAGTGAATGGGATGAAGAATGGAAGGTACAAGGGAAGGTCGTAGCCATTTTCCGCCGCCATGCTGCGTAACAGTATCTCTCTCTGTGTAGGCCAACCAGGCGCCTCTTGAGGGTAAGTGTACCGCAAAAACGTCATAGAATACTTACCCTTGGGGGATACTTGCCTGTTTCCATGCTTTACCCCCCAAAAAGTACCATATTTGGTCAATCCTAATGGTGTTTGTATTTTCTCTATCCAATGGGCGGGTTGTCCGTCTCCCCGGCACAGCTCAAGTTGCTCATTTATTCCACGTTTTTCACAGTATTTCACCCTGAATCTGCATAAACCCTCTATTTTCCTTGTACTATCAAGCCAATTGTGGTATATTCTTAACATCGGGTCTTTCATTATAGCAGTGCCAAAACTGTATGTAACGTATCAGTTGGGGTTTCGAACATAGCCCCATAAGTATCTCCACTAAA
>WNFW01007565.1_pt1 | contig 10991 bp, 5 predicted proteins | sample 5400131 | NCBI WGS metagenome assembly WNFW01 (sample SAMN13153362, study PRJNA577476) | soil metagenome | isolation source: 20 cm soil or saprolite under grassland replicate 1 | place: USA:California | collected 2016-06-15
TCACAACGAGCCCGGCACCAACGCCAGGGTCGCAAATCCAGGCAAAAACAGCCGGGATGGAGCGCCGCGATGGCTTCATCCCGTTGTACCTCGATGCGAAGCAGGGAAAAATCTTTCTTGAAATTCCGCGGGACTCCACCCGCGTGCTGATGTTCGTGAGTCTCGCGACAGGGCTGGGATCGAATCCGATCGGCCTCGATCGCGGTGCAAGTGGCGACTCCTATGTCGCACGATTCGACAGAAACGGCGACCGCGTTCTCGTTGTGTTCGAGAACTGGAACTATCGCACGTCGGCGGTCGACAATCCTGCCCATGCACGCACGGTTCTCGAGGCATTTCCGCCGAGTACGGTTGCAGCGTTGCCGGTGGTCGCCGACGATGGCCAGCGGATGGTGGTCGATGCAACCGATTTTTTCATGCGCGACTGGAACGACGTGGCAGGAACGCTGGGTTCAGCCAACGAGGGCGCCTATTCCGTGGCGCGCGACCGATCCACGATCTACCGCCCTTACACGAAGGCTTTTCCGGAAAATACCGAAGTCGATGTCGCGCTCACCTTCGCGACACAGGCCCGCCCTGGACAAACCGTCGCCTCGATCGTGCCGGACGGAAAATCCTTCACTCTGCGCCAGCACATCTCGCTGCTACCGCTCCCCGATCCGGGATATAAGCCTCGAGTGCTCGACCCGCGTGTCGGGTTCTTCGGCCTCGTTTTCAAGGACTACGCGCAGCCCATCCAACAGCCGCTCGAGCAGCGATGGATCGCGCGACATCGTCTCGAGCGCGTCAATCCCGCCGATCCCAATAGCCCGCTCAAGAATCCGCTGGTCTACTACATCGATCGCGGAATTCCCGAGCCGATTCGAACCGCAACCAAGCAGGGTGTCAGCTGGTGGTCAGAAGCCTTCGACCGCGCCGGCTTGAAGGGCGGTTTCCGCGTAGAGGATCTGCCCGAGGGCGTGGACCCAATGGACGCGCGTTATAACGTAGTACAGTGGGAGAACCGCAATGAGCGCGGCTGGTCGGTTGGTGGCTCGCTCGGCGATCCAAGGACCGGTGAGATCATCAAGGCAATGGCCCGCCTGGATTCCCATCGCGCCCGCACTGACTACAACATCTACGCCGGTCTCTTTGGCGCGGACGCTGCCGCAGCCGACACCGCGTTCGTGCTCGCTCGCGTCCGTCAGGTCAGCGCCCACGAGGTAGGCCACACATTGGGTCTGTCGCACAACTACATCGCGTCCACGTACGAGCGCGGCTCGGTGATGGACTACCCTCCGCCCCGGGTGACGGTGAACGCAAAGGGCGACATCGACGTCTCCAGCGCCTACGCAACCGGGCTGGGCGCCTACGACGTGTTCGCCATCCGCTGGGGCTACGGAATTTTCCCGCCTGAGACCGAGCGGGACTCGTTACGCGCGATTGTCGAGGAAGGTCTTCGCCGCGGATTTCTCTTTCTCTCCGATGCCGACGCGCGGCCTGATTTTGCCTCCGATCCCCGCACGAATCTCTGGGACGATGCATCGACGCCGACCGAATTCCTGCAGCATGAGATGGCCGCCCGGCGCATCGCGATCTCCAGATTCGGCGAGCGCAATATCCGCGTCGGCGAGCCAATCGCTCTGCTCGAGGAACGCTTCGTACCGGTCTATCTCATGCACCGGTTTGCACTCAACTCTCTGACGAAGACCATCGGCGGAATGGAATACGCAAACGCGGTACGGGGAGACCACGTGCAGGCGACTCGACCAATCGAGGCGTCGATCCAACGCAGGGCGCTGGCCACGCTCGTCGCGGCGTTGAGTCCGCGCGAGCTCGCGATTCCGGATACTGTCCTGACACTGCTCGGCCCGCGGCCATTTTCGTATCAGCCCAACGTCGAGCTGTTCGCAACGCGTACGCGGCCTGCATTCGATGAGCTCGGCGCCGCCCGAACCCTCGCGCAAATGATCGTTGACGGGATTCTGCAGCGCGAACGGACCGCGCGCGTTGTGGCGTTCGAGACGCGGATGCCAAATCCTCTCACCCTGGGCGAGGTGGTAGACGTGCTCACGGCGGATTGGACAAATGCGAGTCCCGGAAGCCGGAAGCTCGACGCGTTGAAACGAGTCGCCCAGCGCGCGGTCGTCGATCGGCTGCTGCTCCTCGCCGCTGACAAGGATGCGGCGCCTGAGGTCCGGTCGCTCGTCGAGCTCAAGTTGAGCTCGCTTCGCTCGCGGAGTCGCGCGCTTGCATCATCGGGTGACGAGCAGCGGCGAGCGCACTGGACGAGCGTTGCCGCTGACCTCAATCGCTGGCTCGAGCGTCGAGAGCTGCCATCACCAACTCCGGCGCTTCGTCCCCCACCGGGGGATCCGTTCGGGATCGACTGGTAGATCAGTCGCGTCGGAAGTCCTCCCGTCAGTCCGCACCACCGCGAAATCCCGGATCGATTCCGGGTCAGCTGCGCATGGCTGTGGCGTGGCGCAGAGAGCGCGTTGGTCGTCCAATAGTATCTAACTCCCCTTCTCCGCAACCCGTTCTTGGCCAATAAAAAGGCATTGACGAGCCCCGTGAGGCTCGCTGCTCTGCATAAGACAGGACTTCTCGAGACGGGGCCGGAGGATCGCTTCGACGCACTCGCACGCCTGACCGCTCAGATCGTCGGCGTCCCGACAGTGCTTGTCTCGCTCGTCGACGCGACGCGGCAGTATTTCAAGAGCGTCGCCTCGGCCAATGGCTCGATTGCGCCCGGTTGGCATCCGCTCGAGGCGACCTATTGCCAGGACGTAATTGGGACCGGAACCTCGATCGTTTGCGCCGACGGCTGGAATGAGCCCGCGTTAGCCAATCGCGGGACGCCCGCGCGCGCTTACCTTGGCATGCCGCTGGTCACGTGTGACGGCCACATTCTGGGGACGCTTTGCGCGGTAGATGAACGTCCCCGCGACTGGAGTAGCCACGACGTCCAGGTACTCTCAGCGCTGGCGACGGCTGTCATGTCGGAGATCCAGCGTCTGATTGCAGAGCGCGCCGCCCGCGACACGCAGCTCCGCATGATCGCTGAGCGAACCCTGGCTCACTCGGTCCAGCAGCAGATGCCGGTTGGCGTGGTGGTCGCCGAAGTGCCATCGGGTCGACTCGTGTCGGTGAATGCGCAGATGACGGAAATTTTCCTCATCCCGTTCAATCCGGCGGCGAATCTCAATAGCTACAGCCAGTGGGTCGGATTCCATGACGATGGTCGCCCGTACTCCGCAATGGAATGGCCCCTGGCGCGAACGGTCACGACGCAACAGCCGGTGCGCAGCGAAGAAATTCGCATTCGTCGCGGCGACGACACCGACGGGTTCATCCGAATGAGCTCGGCACCAGTTTTCGACGAGGCCGGCTCGATCGTCGCGGCGGTCGGGATCGTCGTCGACGTGACGGATCAGCGCAAGGCGGAGCGCGCAGTTCGAGCAACCGACGAGCGATTCAAGTTCGTCGCAGGAGCGACTCATGACGTCATATGGGATTGGGACATCAAGACGAACTCTTTCGTCTGGAATGATTCCGTTGAGAACGTGTTCGGCCACAAACAGAACAAGATCTACCCCGAGATCCAATGGTGGTACGATCACATTCATCCCGAAGATCGTGAACGAATCATCGCCGACTTGCGTGCCGTGCTCGACAACGGCGGGAATGGCTGGAGCGACCAGTACCGGTACCGGCGCGCGGATGGGACCTATGCGAATGTCGTCGACCGCGGATCGATAACTCGCGACACGACCGGAGCCGCGGTGCGCATGATCGGCGCAATGACCGACGTCACTGAGCGCTCGCGTTCGGAGGCAGCAATCCGTTTCCAGGCGCAGCTCCTCAACGCCGTTCAGCAGGCGGTCGTTGCGACAGATCCCGAGGGGCAGGTGATCTTCTGGAATGATTTCGCGCAGCGACTCTATGGCTGGAGCGCCGAAGAAGCCGTTGGCAAGCCGGTCGAGGATTTGACGCCGTCGCCCTTTCTACGCGAACACGGCGCGGAGATCGTCGAGCGAGGCGCGGCGGGCGAGAGCTGGACGGGTGAGTTTCTCGTCCAGGGCAAATCGGGCAAGGCATTCCCCGCAATGCTTACGACTTCGCCGGTTCGGGACGAGCAGGGCACCGTTCTCGGCTTCGTGCGCGTGTCGATCGACCTCACCGAGCGACGCAATCTCGAGGAGCAGTTCCGGCAATCGCAGAAGATGGACGCGGTCGGCCGACTCGCCGGCGGAATCGCCCACGATTTCAACAACCTTCTGACGGTGATCAGACTCAACACCGAGATCATCATGGAGGGGTTCGATCCGACCGACCCACGCAGCGAGGACGTAAAGCAGATAAGGAACGCCGCCGAGCGGGCGTCGGGACTCACGAGACAACTCCTCGCGTTCAGCCGAAAGCAAATCCTGCAGCCCAGAGTGCTCGACATGAACACGGTGGTATCGACAGTGGAGCCAATGCTGCGTCGTCTGATCGGCGAAGACATCGCTATTGCCTCGAGTTGCGTCGCCCGCGGATACGTCGTGGCCGATCCCGGGCAGCTCGAGCAGATCCTCGTCAATCTCGTCGTCAATGCGCGTGACGCGATGCCCCAGGGCGGAACGATCAGCATCGAGACGCAAAACGTCGAGCTCGACGAGACGTACACGAGTGAGCATGCACCAGTCATCCCGGGCCGCTACGTGATGCTGGCAGTCGGAGATACCGGGATTGGAATGAACAGGGACACCCGTGAGCACGCATTCGATCCCTTCTTCACCACCAAGGAGGCCGGAAAGGGAACGGGCCTTGGTCTCGCAACGGTGTACGGAATCGTGAAGCAGTCCGGTGGGTACGTGTGGATCTACAGCGAACCGGGACACGGGACGACGCTCAAGCTGTATTTCCCCGAGGTCAGCGCCGCGGCGGCGTTCAAGACCGGCGAATACAAAGTCGTGCCCAAAGAAACGGCACGCGGTTCGGAAACGATTTTACTCGTGGAGGACGAGCCGGCCGTACGTGGCCTCGCGTCGCGGATTCTGGAGAAGCAGGGCTATCGGGTGATTGCCGCGCAGCATGGAAAGGAAGCAATGGAAATCGCGACGAAGGAAGACGCCCACATCGACCTCGTCCTCACCGATATCGTGATGCCCGGAATGAACGGCCGCGGTCTCGTCGAGCGGCTGACCGGGATTCGTCCGCGCATTAAATCGCTTTACATGTCGGGCTATACCGACGACGACATCGTGCGACGTGGTTTTATCGAGCCTTCGAAGAGCTTTCTGCAAAAGCCTTTTACGTCGGACGCCCTTCTGCGGACTGTCAGGAAGGTTCTGGACGAAGGCTGACGCCGACGCCTCCCGGCGTCGGCCCAGGCATTGGCAGCGGTTGAGCGCGCCTCTTGCCCCGTATATATAGAAGAATGAGCTCCCGAGCCTACTGCCTCGCGACAGCGGCGTTCTGCGCCCATTTGATTGCCGGACGCCCGGCCCGCGCGCAGGATACTACTGCGGCACGGCTCGAGCCGGTCGTGGTCGAAGTCGGTCGCGGAGCCAGTCGATCGGTGCTGGAGCTACCCTTCGCCGTAACCGTTCAGACACCCGACTCCATGCGGCCAGGCCAGCGTCACCTCTCGCTCGACGAGACGTTGTGGCTGATCCCAGGCCTATCGGTTTCTAATCGGAACAACCCATCCCAGGATCCGCGCATCTCGATTCGCGGCTTTGGAGCGCGCTCCGCTTTTGGGGTTAGGGGCATTCGGGTGTTGCGTGATGGAATTCCGCTCACGCTTCCCGATGGTCAGACGCCCGTGGATTACCTCGATCTCGAATCAGTCGGCCAGGTTGAAGTAATGCGCGGCAGCGCTTCTTCGCTCTATGGCAATGCTGGTGGCGGCGTCATCGATCTTCGGACCAGCGACCCGCTTCCGGTGCCGGTCTCGGCAGCCATTCGGGCGTGGAACGGAGCGTTTGGCTCGCGACGAGTTGTCGCGAAAGCAGGAGGCGCAACGGCTGGATTTGGCTATCAGGCAAACATCACGCGAACAGAGAACGGTGGGTACCGCGACTACTCGCGACAGCGGATGACAAACGGATTCGCGCGTGCGTCCTACGATCGGGACAGTCAATCGTACGCACTCGAATGGCTGGGAGTGCATACGCCGGTCGCGGAGAACCCGGGAGCGCTGACGAGAGCTCAGTTCGAGGCCGATCCGCGAATGGCCGATCCGCTCTCGGTACGGAAGGGCGCGCGCAAGGCCGTCAGGCAGTCGCAGCTCGGAGTCACGGCGCGTCACACCGCTTCACGAGGCGAGATCGAAGCCACGGGTTACGTCGGCACGCGCGCGTTGGACAATCCGCTGACATTCGGGATCGTCGACGTTGGTCGCACGACGTCGGGCGGCAATATCCGCGCGACGCTTCCTTTTGACTTCCTCGCCACGACCCATCGACTCACGCTCGGAACAGAGCTTCAGCTGCAGAACGACCTGCGGCGGAATTACACCAACTGCAACAACGTTCCGGCGCCGACAACTCCGACGCCGACATGCCCGATCGTTGGTGTCGAGCGGGGCACGGTGACGTTGAATCAGCGCGAGATCGTTTCTTCCGTCGGCTCCTACATTCGTGACGAGGTCGGGCTCGGAGACCGATACACCCTGACTGCCTCCGCGCGCGCGGATGCGGTGCGATTTCGTGTCCGGGACAAGTTGATCGACGCCACGAATCCCGATGACTCGGGCCACCGCCTTCTCGCTGCGGTAAGTCCGATGGTCGGTATTCTGGCGAGGCTGTCGGAATCGCACAGTGCGTATGCCAACGTCTCGTCCGCCTTCGAGACTCCGACGGCAACGGAACTAGGGAACCAACCCAGCGGGGCGGGAGGGATAAACCGCGACCTCCAGCCCCAGCGATCTCTCACATATGAGGTGGGCGTCAAGGGCATCGACGCATCAGGCCTGCAATACAACGCTGCGCTATTCGCCTCTACGGTGCACGACGAGCTGATTCCCTTTGATATTCCGGCCAGTGGCGGCCGCCGCTACTTCCGGAATGCGGGCCGAACCTCTCGGCACGGTCTTGAGCTCGGCCTCGGGTATGCACTGAGGCAGGTCGAGCTGGGCGTCGCTTATACGTACGCGAATTATCGCTTCGTGGATTTTACGGTGGACACGGCGCACTACGCGGGAAATCAGATCCCGGGGATCCCGCGTCACATCTTCCAGACGACCGCGGCATTCCACAGCCCGCTTGCGACGCTCGTGATGGAAGCGACGATCTCCGACAGAATGTTCGTGAACGATGCAAACTCGGAAGCCGCGCCCGGCTATGGGATCCTCAACGCGAGATTGTTGTCGAGCGCGCTATGGGGAGTCTCGGGCGCCGAGGTTACAGTCGGCGCTCAAAACCTGCTGAACCGACGTTATGTCTCCTCGGTGACCGTCAACGCGGCGGGCGGGAAATTCTATGAGTCGGGATTGCAGCGGTCCGTGTACGTTGGTCTGACGTTACTCGCGTCGTCAAAACCTGTCCGCTGATGGGAACTACCATCAGATCGTTGGCGCCCGCAATTCTCTGTTCTCTTGCCGCCGGATCCGGAGCGAACGGACAGCAACAAGCAACCCATGACTCGTTGCGGATCGGCTTGGTGAGCTCCAGTGCTCCTGCCCTCGCCCGCTCTGAGGAGTCCGTCGTCCATGGCGTGCGTCTCGGCGCTGCCGCACAATTGCTATCTCAGCGTCAGATTCAGGTGCTGATCGGCAGCTCGCCGCAAAACGCCGACGCGTTATCGAGGTTTGCCGAGGATCACCACATTCTTTTCTTGAACGTCGCATCGCGATCCCAGTCTCTGCGTTCGGCGTGCAGGCGCTACACGTTTCACATCGAAGGGACCGACGCCATGTACGCGAATGCAGCGCGTGCACTGACGCGGGGCAGCGTCGCCGCGGCACTCAGCGCGGCACCGGCCCGTCCCGACTCCGTAGTCCTGTGGGGCTCGACGCTCGAGCGATACGGAGCCAGCCAGATAAATGACCGCTACCGCGCCAGATTCCACGCAGGGATGAACGGCGACGCATGGGCAGGGTGGGCGTCGGTAAAAATCGTCGCCGAGACAAGCTTGCGAACGCGATCGACCGAGCCTTCCAGGCTGTTGGCGTATCTCGAGTCACCGAGTACGCAGTTCGACGGCCACAAGGGATGGCCGCTCAGCTTCCGCCTGGCTGATCATCAGCTGCGACAACCCCTCTACGCGGCCCTCCCCACGACGGGGCCACCCCGTTCGCGCGAGCAGACTCTCCGCGATGTGCCGGAGCTACGCGACATCTCTCTCACAGGAAGCGCAGCTGCTCCGCCGCAACGAGCGAGCCAGGTGCTCGACCGACTGATCTCGTCACCTACAGCGCCACGATGTCCGTGGAGCAGACGTTAATGTCGCTTCCACAGATCAGGATTAGATCACGTGCGAGCCTGCTGCTTCCGTTTGTCGGCGCGGCTTGTCTCGCTGCGACAAGGGCTGAATGCCAGCATGGCGGCCTCATCGCTGTTAGCAACGAGGCTGGCCACTCGGTAACGCTTGTCGACGGGCAAACCTTGAAAGTCACGAGGACGATCGCCCTTCCACAGCGACCGCGAGGAATTCAATTCGCTCCTGGCGGGAAGCAACTCTTCGTAGCCCTGAGTGATCCGCAGAAGACGGTGCGAACCAGTGGCGACGCGATCGTCTCCATCGATGTTGCCTCCGATCGCATCGATGGGATCTATCCTGCCGGTAGCGATCCGGAACGTTTTGCAATCACTCCCGACGGCAAACGGTTCTACGCCGCCAACGAAGACGGCAGCTCCGCGTCAGCGACCGACATCGCAACGCGAAAGATCGTTGCCGCGCTGATCGTCGGCATCGAGCCGGAGGGAGTCGCGGTCTCCCCCGACGGACGATGGGTGTGCGTGACCGCCGAGACCAGCAACAGCGTTTCGGTTATCGACACGAGGGCGAACAAGGTCGTCGCGAATTTCCTCGTCGATGTGCGGCCGCGCGCGGTCGCGTTTTCGCCCAACGGCAAGCGCGTTTATGTGACTGCGGAGATCGGTGGAAGCCTTACGGTGGTCGATGCGAAGTCTTGGATGGTGACGAGCACGATCCCGCTCGAGGGCCGTCAGGGCAAACCCGTTGGCCTGGCCGTCTCGCCTGACGGCAAATTCATCTACGTCGCAAATGGAAATGCGAACGTGGTATCAGTGATCGATGTTGCGAGAAATGCGGTGGTCGGAAGAATTCCGGTCGGCAAGCGTCCGTGGGGAATCGCTGTTTCTCCGGACGGGCGGACGGTCTATACCGCCGACGGTCTATCCGACTCGATGAGTGTGATCGACGCCCGAGGGCGAAAGGTCATTGCGACTGTGAAGGTCGGCCGTCAGCCGTGGGGCGTCGCGGTTTCGCCCTAAACCCGCGCGCTGCGGACCAAAGCTATCGCCTCCCGCTTCCCGACCGGCGGTCTATTGCCTTCTCAGCTCGATGCTGCCGTTCACGCTGCTCGCGCGGATGTCACGACTGCCATTTCCGATAATGCCGGACGCGTGGCGCGGGCCCCACTTCCCCGACATAGTCATCGGGAAGTCGCTGTCGATTCCACCGTGCACGGTATCGAACCGGAAGTGCCCGCCGAAGCTGGCCGGGACGTAGATCGAAACCGATCCGTTGACGGTCTTGAAATTCATGTCTTCGTCGCCCTGAAGTGCTGCCATCCTCGCGTCGACGTTTCCGTTGATCGTCTCAGCGCTTACCGGCCCAATCGATGTGGATACATCAACGCCACCGTTCACAGTATTGGCGCGCACCGGACCACCGCTATTATGGACTACAACGCCGCCGTTCACGGTGTTGGCGTGGACTTCCGCGCCCACGTCGCGCACCGACACCCCGCCGTTCACGGAATGCGCGCCCACCCGCACAGCGCGGGGAACGAGAACCGTGAACTTGACCGATGAGTGGTTCTCGTTGTTTCCGCGGTGGCGGAACTGTTCCAGCCCGTCCTCCTCGCAGCGTGAGCTGTTGTTCCAAATGGCGCAGATCGTCACGTTGCCGCCGGATTGCACTACCTCGAAATGGATGTCGTCGAGCTCGCGTCCGTTCGACCTCTTCTCGGCGGTCAGATGGACCATGTTGTCATTGCTCGGAAGAAAGTCTACCGAACCGTTGACGTTGAACACGTTCATCCAGCGACCGGCCTCCACTCCCTTGCTATTCATCATCTCTCCGGGTGGTTGCGTCTGAGCCGTTGTTGATCACTATTCGCCCGCTGAACGTTTGCGCCGTTACTCTGGCCCTGCCGTCGCCGATCGTGAACTCTACGCGTCCCTCTCGATGTCTACCGCTCGGGCTGGGAGGGATCGTCACCGGAAAATCGGTGCTGAGATCGCCGCTGAATGTTTCGACACTGAATTGCGCTCCGGCGCCGCGCGGGATGTCCAGACGGATCGTCCCCGAGTGGGCCTCGAAGCTGTACCGCCCCGCGGGCTCGATGCTTCCCGCGTAAATGATGTCGCCGCTCACCGTCTCGGTTCGGACATCCTTCGATTGTATACCCGTTAGCCGGAGGTTCCCGCTGACCGAGCTCGCCTCGACGTTGCCGGCCACATTCTGCGCGCTGCAGTCGCCACTGACCGTCTCGGCACGGAGATTCCCATTCACCTGTGCCGCGCGCGCGGAGCCAGACACGGATTCCACACTTACGGTACGCATGCCATCGGCGACGTCGACGTCGCCGCTCACGCTCGTCGCTTCAATCTCCCCTTGCGAGCCCTTGGCGGTTATGTCGCCCGAGACCGCTTCGAGGATCAGCCGCGACCCGCGCGGAACCGACACATTGTACTGCGCGTCGCCGACGTCGTTGTGTCGTCGCCCTCGGCGACCACCTTCATCGGAATCCTCCACGCTCAGCTCTACTCGCGAAGAGTTGGCGCTGAAGCGAAGCACGCCACTCTCGATGGAAGCAGAGACTTTAACATCGG
>WNFW01003957.1_pt1 | contig 10984 bp, 7 predicted proteins | sample 5400131 | NCBI WGS metagenome assembly WNFW01 (sample SAMN13153362, study PRJNA577476) | soil metagenome | isolation source: 20 cm soil or saprolite under grassland replicate 1 | place: USA:California | collected 2016-06-15
TCGGGAACGGCGTTTCTTGTCGGAAACTTGAGAAACGGACGCGATGCAAACCCTGGAGAACGAGATTCGAAGTGCCATCGTCGCGACCGACGCAGGCGCGGATGAGACCGACGGTAGCGAAATGAAAGAAATCTTCCGGGGCGTGCCATTCCGGACAGCTCGGTTTGATCAGCGTCACGCTAAACATGCGATCGCGCTGAAGCGCGTATTCGAGCATGTCGCGATAGCGATCTTCGAAGATGTAAAGCGGCAGCAATGCGTGCGGAAAAAGCACCGCACTCGGCAATGGCATCACCGGCACTTCATCGGGTAAATTTGCCGCCCCGTTTTTCACTTTGATTTACCGTCCCTCAGCAATTTCAATGCGACAACGCGGAAGGCAAGGTTGGATCGGTAATGGTTTTGGCCAACGTTTGAGACGGCTTTGACAGTTTTTGCCCTGCCAGCGAGCGTCCACGTCGAATGTTGTTTAACGTGTTGAGATGGCTCGACGCATCGTCCGTGCACTATTGGTCGGTGGCATGGAGCGCGTTCGCGTTAGTTGCCGCGCTTAGCCTGATTGCTTTCTCCTTCGACCGCGAACGAGCGTGGTGGCAAAATCCAGTTTTGTTTAGTGTGGCGATGCTCGGCGTTCTGCTGGCGTTTCGCTGGCCGATGTTGTTCGACAACCGCCAATACCCAGATCCGGACGAAAGCCAGTTCATCGCCGGGGCACTAAGATTGAGGCACGATCCGGTCTTTTGGCGAAGTGTCGATGGGACGACGTACGGCCCTCTCGTTCAATGGCCGTTACTGGCGGCCCTTTTTCTGCGCGGCTCGCTGGATTTTACCGGCGCGCGATTCGTCACGGTCTTCCTTCTTTGGATCGAGCTGACCTGTGTCTGGCTGATCTTTCGGCATCTCTTCAAAGCGAGCCTCGCCGGCGTGCTCGTTTTGCCATTACTGGCGGTACACTCTTTTCCACACATCTGGAGTTTTGTCGCTTATTGCAGCGAACACGTACCAAGCGCGTTGCTGGCGGTCGGCTGTTGGGCATTGATTACAGCATGGCGGGCGTCGGGCGATGGGAGACCAAATCTCCGACGGCTGTTTGTCGCGGGGCTCTTGTTTGGTGCAATCCCGTTTGCAAAATTGCAGGGCGCTCCAATCGCCGCGGCCGGCGTGATTGCCGGTTTATGGCTTTTGCTCACCGACAGCAATCTGAACTGGCGTCAGCGGCATCGACCGATGTTGATGTTCATTTGCGGGGTCACAACAATTCCGGCGTTGATTGTTGTTTTCTCGCTGGTGTTCGGAGTTTGGCAGGTCTTTTTCGGCTGTTACATTCTCGATAACCTTCGCTACGCAGGAGCAAACCTGTTTCCGCCCGATCGATCATTCGGTTGGACCGAGGCACCGCGGATGTTGCTTGAGCTTGGCAGAGCGATTGCCGGATTTAACGAGTTCGCGCTCTGGATGGCTGGTTTTGGCGCATTTGGATTGCTGTTTGTCCGGCGATTTTCCCGATCGAACCGTCGCTTTGCGATTGCGTCCCTTGCAATCCTGTTGAGTACCGTTTTCGCTGCGATGGCGCGGGGCCGGCCATATCTCCATTACCTGCAGCTGTTGATTTTGCCGGTGGGACTAATGAGTGGACTCGTGGCGGGCGCGCTACTAGCTGGTGCAGATCAAACCGGCTCCGCTGGCAGGCGCTGTCTCGATCCGATGCGAGCGGTGATCGCGTGCGTTTTCTTATTGTGTGGCTTAGGGCCGCAAGTCTGGTGGCGGATCGGTGAGCCGCAGCCGTTCGTCGGATTTTTTACCGCTAATCATGGAGCTTTGGTGCAGTCGGAGGTATCGCGGGAAATTCTGCATCATGCCAGCTTGGGCGAATGCCTCGGGATGTGGGGATGGATGCCGGTGTTTTGGGTTGAAACCGGACTGCTTCAAGCCACCAGGGACGGACAAACCTCCCGGCAGATTGAGCCACATCCACGTCGCGATTATTATCGCGCGCGTTTTTTGCAGGATCTGGTCCGTTCGCGGCCGCCAGTTTTCGTCGATGCTGTCGGTCCCGGGAACTTCGGTTATGAAGATCGCGTGCAGGACGCCCATGAAACATTTCCTGAACTACGCGCTTATATTGCCGACAATTACCATCTCGTTGGCGATATCGAAGGTTCGCGCATCTATGTTCGCAATGATCGATTATAATCATAGCATCTTGATCGCTGCATTTTACAGGTCAGCTTACGTGCAGTGAAGATGCTATCGCGAAATCCCGAAGCGGAGGGAGAGATATTGAAACTGCTCAGCGTCGTCATTCCCGCTCGCGATGAGGCCGATTGCGTGCGGGCAACGGTGGAACACGTGCATTTGGAGTTGGAGTTGAACAAAATCCCCCATGAGATTGTTGTGGTAAACGACGGCAGCACAGACAGGACCTGGCCGATCTTGCAGGAAATCGCGGCCAATAATCCCACCGTTCGTCCGATCAACAATGAAGGTCTGCACGGCTTTGGTCGCGCCGTAATCAAAGGAATCGATGCCGCGCGCGGTGACGCCATGGTGATAACGATGGCGGATGAATGCGACGATTGTCGGGACGTGGTGAAATATTGGCAAACATTGAACGACGGCTGGGATTGCGTTTTTGGCAGTCGTTTTGTGAAGAGCGGTGGCGCTCTTGACTACCCATGGCTCAAACTGATCATCAACCGGCTGGCCAATCTTTTTATTCGCCTTTTGTTCCGAATATCTTTGAACGACACGACCAACGCATTTAAGGCCTATCGCAGAACGGCGCTGGACGGCTGTCGCCCTTTTCTTTCGCCGCATTTCAATCTCACCGTGGAGTTGCCATTGAAGGCGATTGTGCGGGGCTATTCCTGGACGGTTGTTCCGATAACATGGTGCAATCGGCGAGCCGGCGCGCCAAAGCTCAAGATTAAGGAAATGGGTAGCCGCTATTTTTTCATCATTGCATACGTGTGGCTTGAAAAGTACTTCAGTCGAGGAGATTACCGCAAAGTGGGATTCAAACGTGATTTGGCTTTGGCAAACCGCATGGAGAAATCGGCAACGCCTCAGTCTTGATCTGGTATTCGTCGCCTTCTGCGGGTTCGCCTTCATTAAGGCAATCCAAACTACCGCCGATGTGCAGTGGCCTTACGATCTCGACCAATTCCGAGATATCGGCATGGCGCAAGCGGTCCTGGATCACCGCTACGGAACCGACCATCTTTACCTGGGCGAGACCGTTTGGTTTAACCCTCTTGTCTCTGTCGTAATTGCCGGCTTATCACGTGCGGCCGACGTATCCCCCGTTGTCGTTATCACGCACGCAGGCCCCTGCTTGAATGTGTTCGCCCCGCTCGCCTTTTACTTTTTGGTCGCTTATCTGTTCGATCGCTGGGTTGCGCTTGTCGCTGCAGTTGCATTCCTGTTTGCTCCGATCGGTGACGCGCCCTCATGGGTAGCGGCGACCTATTCGCCCTGGCTCCTCACCCAAAACTGTGTCCAAACGTTCTTCTACCTGACGCTAGCGGCTTACTTAAAGGCCCTCGGATCGAACCGCCGACCTTGGTTCGTTCTGGTTGGATTGTTACTCGGCATTACATTTTTGGGACATACCGCCCCGGCGATCATTCTTGGGATTTTGATGGTAATCGGCACTTTCAAATGCTGCATTCAGCAAGCGAAAAATGCCCGGTTTTCGGCCGCAGGCTTACGCGAGGTAAGTAATCTCGTGGTGATTCTTTCGGTGGCTTTTGTAGTTAGCGTGCCTTTTACCTTTTCGATTCTGGGTCGATATCATCTCGCGATTGTCAATCACGCGCCCAATAACTGGAAATACCCGTTGCTGCTGGCAAGTAATTTTTCTGCGTTCGTTTGGGACAACATTTCGTGGTTCACTGCTTTTGCTTTATTAGGTCTTTTTCTTTTGCCGACTGAGGAACCCGGGCGGCGCAGGAAGATGTTATTGCTGAGTTGGCTGGCCGTTTGCTGCGCGGCCCTCGCGATAAATTTCCTGCAACAACTCCTGCCGCCGAAACTGCAACTCGCGATTGTTCCAGCGCATCACTTTCTCTTCTACCTGCGGGCTATCGAGCATCTCCTTTTTGGGCTCGGCGTGGTGTTTGGATGTCGCCTTCTGGCAGCGAAGGTCGTGCCGAGATTTTTTCCGACCTTGGCAATTGAGGAAAATCGTATGCCTACCATCGCGGCTACTCTCATAATCGTGGCGATGATTTCATTTCTCGTGTTTGCGCTGCCTGCTTACCGCACGCGATTTGATTTTACGAATGCACGCAGTCAAGCAATAAGCTTTCAGGAAAGAAAGGCTTACCTTGACGCCTATCACTGGATTTTGACGAACACCAAACCAGTCGATGTTTTCCTCTCCCTCGCGGCAGATTTTGACCTGAGCATTGTAGGGCCAGCAGACCGAAAAGTTGTGGTTACCTGCCAGCCTGAGTTTTCCAACCCCTACGTCGATTGGAAGTCCCGGGCCGATATCGCGTCACACATTGTGGATAAGCTTGCTTCGGCGGCACCTGACGCCCCCGCAACGCTCATCTCCAATCAAGTGGACTACATTATCACGTTGCCTTTGGAGCAATTCGACCAGTCCCGCTTCTTGTCGAAGGTATTCGCTGAAGATGACGTGGTAATCTACAAGGCGCGCTCGAATTGAGCCCGTCGCGAGTTGCTTTTATCAAGGCAGCGCGGAACGCAACACTTCGATCGGCAATTGTCCTTCGACCTGTGCTCGGCGAAGTGAACCGTAATTAAGAACGGATCCGTAGCTGGCAAGCAGCAAACGCGAGATTGCACCAAGCTTGCCGATGCCCATCGCGCTCACCGAAAGATCGACCCCTTTATTCATCACAAAATCGATAAGGCGAGCGAGCTCTGCCGGGGTATCGGTGCGCGTTGCGACTTTGAAGATGTCGGCGCCGTGCGCTTTGGCTGAAGCTGCCCTGGCACGCAAGCTGCGCGGCGATGGAGTGGATTTGAAATCATGGAACGAAAGAATCCGGCGGACATTTTGTTTTCGGGCGCGCTCAAGCAGAGATTTAAATCCCCGCGTCGAACGCAGTTCGACGTCGAGATATTTGGCGTACGGCAAAAAACGCAGGAGCAAGTTGAGGCGTTTCTGGAGCGAAAGATTATTTGCGCCACCTTCTCGCGGATCGCGCGCGGTAATGATGACTGGCGCGGACTTACCACGGCGAATGTCGCCGCGGCGACCGGATAAGATCGCCATCTTGCGTTCGAGTTGATCGTGCGCGCCGCAGAGGTGGTCGAGTCGAAGCTCAAAAAGGTCCGGCGGCTGGCGCATGGCGACGGCAAATCGGAGATCGGCAGGCGAAGCGATGACGCCAACAATCAGCTGGTTCGCTTCTTTGACCGGTCTGCGCGTTGTCATATACTTAGGATTCTGGAAATCAGGGAAGAGCGATGGTTGCTCCTTTTGTAGCATGCTCGCGCGACGACAGGAACTAAACACGGTGGCAAATCAGCGGCCGCAACCAGGTGCGCGATTTTCAAGACTGGGTCCGGCTCGATCTCGATTACATCGACCGCTGGTCATTGGCTCTTGATTTCAAGATTCTGCTGCGGACCATTCCGGCGGTGATCGTGGGTCTCGGGGCTGTACTATATATAGAGCAACGGATTTCAGGCTCTACCGCGGTTCAATCCTGAGGTGCGTAGCGCGCAAGCATTCGCTCGACGTATTTGGCCAGAATGTCGAACTCGATGTTGACCAGATCGCCGACCTCGACGTTCTCGATGTTGGTGTGCCGCTTGGTGTGGGGAATGATCCAGACGGCGAAGCTCTTCCCTAAAAGCTCCGCGATTGTGAGACTGATCCCGTTGATCGCGACCGAGCCCTTGTAAGCCGCGTAATGGGCGAAGTCGGCGGGTAGATCCACCTCAAGCCGATAATCTTCTCCCGTCCTCTCAAAGGAAATAACTTTGGCGCTGCAATCGATGTGGCCCTGGACGAAATGGCCACCCATCGGCGCGCCGGCGGCGAGTGCGCGTTCGAGATTTACCGGACTGTCCCGTCGCAGTCCCTTTAAGTTGGTGCGATCGAGCGTTTCTTCGAGAAGGTCGAATGTGAGTTGGTCGCCGCGATGCGCGCTCACCGTTAGACAACAACCGTTCACCGCTACGCTATCGCCGACCGCAACCGCGGGCGCGAGCTTTGGCGCCGTCAGCTGCAATTGAGTGCCCCGGTCGCTCATCCGAATCCAAAGCATGCGACCTACCTCTTCGATCAATCCGGTGAACACACGGTTACTTTTAGCGTCGGAACTGGGCAAGATCGACAACTTGTTTGCACTCCGGTCGGGGTGAACTTAATTCCTCCGAAATTGTGCGCGCCCAGCTCGTTTTGAAATTCGCGATTTGCGCTGTGTTGATCGCGATTACGTGGGCGGTTTTCGGCCAGACGGTCGGCCACGAATTCGTCAACTTCGACGATCCGATTTACGTCAGCGAAAATGACCACGTTCTTGCCGGACTAAGCTGCCAGGGCGTCGCTTGGGCATTTACCCACATCCATTCCCACAATTGGCATCCGCTAACGACGATGTCGCACATGTTGGATTGCCAGCTTTTCGGTTTGAAGCCGGGTGCGCATCATTTTGTGAATGTGCTGTTGCACAGCGCGACAGCAGTCCTTCTTTTTTTCTTGCTCGAGCAACTCACGCGCAGTCCCAGCCGGACTGGCACTATCTGGAGCAGCGCGTTCGTCGCTGCAGTTTTTGCTATTCATCCGCTCCACGTTGAATCCGTCGCCTGGATTTCGGAGCGGAAAGACGTCTTGAGCGGTTTGTTCTTTGTCCTGACGCTGCTCGCCTATTTGTACTACACGCGAAAACCGAACATCGGTCGCTATCTGACGGTGTCGATCTTGTTCGCGTGTGGCCTGATGGCGAAGCCGATGTTGGTCACGGTTCCGATCATTCTGTTGTTGCTCGACTATTGGCCGCTCAAACGCCTTTCCGGCCCGAGCGCGCGGAGGGTTCTAGTTGAAAAAATTCCACTCGTCATTTTGTCGATCGCCTCTGCCGTCGGGACCCTGGTTGCGCAAAATGAAGGAATCGGATTGGTCCGGCTCGAGGTGCTACCCCTCTCATGGCGAATCACCAACGCTCTGGTGGCTTGTCTTGTTTACATCTGGCAAATGATTTGGCCTGCCAATCTCGCGGTGGCCTACCATCATCCGGGCAAACTTCCGGTCTGGCAGGTTGCCGGTGCGGCGGCATTGTTGATCGCGATTACACTCGGAGTCTTCGCGCTGAGAAAACGAAATCCTTATCTCGTCGTTGGGTGGGGTTGGTACTTGATCATGCTTCTGCCGGTAATCGGATTGGTCCAGGTGGGAGGTCAAGCGCATGCCGATCGCTACACTTATTTGCCGCAAATCGGGCTCTACATCGCAGCGACATGGGGGATTGTCGATCTGGCCAGATCTTGGCGTTACCGTGGTCCAGTTCTTGGCACAGCGGCCGCCATTATAATAAGCGCGCTCGCGTTGCGGGCAGCGGGTCAGACTTGGTATTGGCACGATAGCGAAAGGCTTTGGCGACATACACTGGCCGTGACTACTAAGAATGACGTCGCTCATTTAGGCCTGGGGCAATTATTTTCAGACCAGAAACGACTGGATGAAGCAATTGCTGAACTGCAGCCGCTTGTCTCAAAATATCCGGAGGATCTCGATGTAAGGTTAAAACTCGCCAATGTCTTGTCCGAAAAAAAAGGCCGAATGAACGACGCGATCGCCCAGTATGAAGCGGCGGTCAAGATTGGTGACCCTAATCCGGAAGTGGAAACCACGCTCGCCAACCTGCTTCTGGAACAGGCACGCATCGAGGAAGCGATCCGCTATTACCGCGACGTCGTGCGGTTACAGCCATCCAGTGCACTGGCGCATTACAATCTGGCGGTCGGTCTCCATCGCGATAAACAGCTGTCGGAAGCGATCCTTCATTATAAAGCGGCGCTGCAAATCGACCCGAATTACCCGGACGCCGATTATTTCCTCGGCCGGGCACTTTTGGAGAATGGCCAAGAGGATGAAGCGAAGATTCATTTGGAAAAACGTTGAGTCGTCGTTGAATTGCGGACGGTGAGTATCAAACAGTCGCGTTGGACCCTGATCGGCATCAGTATGTTTTTGATCGCCCTGACCTGGGCGGTGTTTGCTCAAACGGGCAAATACCAATTCGTTAATTACGACGATCCGCTTTACGTGCTCGACAACGCGCACGTGCGAGCAGGGTTAACCTGGCGCGGGATCGCATGGGCTTTCACTCATGTTCATTCCCAGAACTGGCACCCGCTCACAACGATGTCGCACATGCTCGATTGTCAGTTGTTCGGCGTGAACCCGGGCGCGCATCACTTGGTGAACGTCTTTTTCCACAGCATCGCGGCGGTGCTGCTTTTTATCTTGCTCGCGCAGATCACCAACAGCATTTGGGCGAGCGCGTTTGTTGCGGCGGTTTTCGCCATTCATCCATTGCGAGTCGAATCGGTCGCGTGGATTGCGGAACGAAAGGACGTGCTCAGCGGCGTGTTTTTCATGCTCACGCTCCTGGCTTATTTCCGCTGGACCCGAAAACGAACGGTTGGCCGCTACCTGGCGATGTCGATCTTGTTCGCGTGCGGTCTGATGTCGAAACCGATGTTGATTACGACGCCAATCATCTTGCTCTTGCTCGATTATTGGCCGCTCAACCGATTTTCAGAAGCGACATTGAGCAAACTCGTAATCGAAAAGATTCCATTGTTTGCATTATCCGGAGGTTCATGCGTCGCCACTTTGTGGGCCCAGAACTTTGCGCTCGGTTCGACTGAGTTTCTGCCGCTGCAATGGCGGATTACCAACGCCGTCTTCAGTTATTTTGAATATGTCCGGCAAATGTTTTGGCCAGTCGATATCATTCCATTTTATGTCCATCCGGAAAACCGGCTGGAAATTTGGCGGCTGCTGATTGCTGCGATCAGTCTGATTGCGCTGACAGCGATTGTGATCGTCCGCCGAAAACAAAATCCGTATCTGCTCGTCGGATGGCTTTGGTACATCGTTATGCTGATTCCTGTCATTGGAATCGTGCAGGTTGGCTTGCAGGGCCACGCCGACCGCTACACCTATCTTCCCCAAATCGGATTGGACATCGCGCTCGTCTGGTTGGTTTGGGATCTGACCAAATCCTGCTTGCCGCGCCGGAGCGCTCGGGCGAAGGCGGGGCGCCTACAGAAAATTATATTGAGCGCTGCCGCCGCGATCATTCTCGTCACTTTGTCGAGCTTATCCTGGAAACAAACGACGCATTGGCGTGACACCGAAGCGTTATGGCGACACACGCTTGCGGTCACGCCGGACAGCGATGTCGCGCACGCGGGACTCGGCGGAATTTTGTTTGTGCGCGGACAAATCGACGAGTCGATCGACCATTACGAACGCGCGTTGCGTTTGCGCGACGGCAACGTAGCGGCGCATTTCGGTTTGGGCCGGGCGCTGGCCGCGAAACAAAAAACCGACCCGGCGATTTTCCATCTTCAAAAAGCCCTCAGCATTCAGCCGGATAATATCGGAGCGAGCAACGATCTCGGTCTGATGTTTGCGAGTAAAGGTGAAATCAGAGAGGCCATTTCCGCTTGGCAGCAAAGCTTGTCATTCGATCCCGACAATGCGGATGCTGCCAACAATATCGCGTGGGTGCGCGCGACCGCTGCCGATCCGGATTTGCGCGACGGCAGGGAAGCGCTCGAGCTGGCGCAGCGTGCATTGCGAAGCGGTGGTGAAAACCCGGTCGCATTGCGAACGCTGGCCGCCGCGCAAGCCGAGAACGGTCAGTTCGCCGAGGCGATTGCGACCTGCCGGCGAGGCGAGGAATTAGCGCAGAAAAATGGCGATCGCGCGCTGGTCGAAAGTCTACATAATTGCGGCGAATCGTTTCGGCGCGGCGAAGCGTTGCACGGGACCCAGGTTTCGCATTGAGATGACGATTGAGGACGAATCGGCCTAGTCGAGAGTTCGGCTTTTGACGACAAGGTTCGCTCCCAAAACGGGGTCCGTTCAGGGGGCAAAAATTCTTGAATTTTTTTCTAGGCAGCGGCCTGGAAATCCGATAGAACGCCTCAAAACGGGACTCCAGCCGACAATTGGTTGGGTTCGCCCGTTCAAAAAATTTTCAAAAAACTGAAAAAAAACCTTGTCAGCTTGACGATTCTTCAATAATCCCTAGCCAAACCTAACCAAACCCATGGAGAAACCAATGACTAGAAACGTGCAAAAAACGTTGGGAATTCGCGTCGCTCTTGTAGCCGCCGTCGCATTTCCATTAATCATCGCGATGAGCGCCGGCGCCGCCACCGCCGACAGGAACAAACGTCGCACCGGCCGGCGCGCCAGCCGCAACCGAAGCGACGGCCGAACGCGTTATCGTGACCGGTTCGAACATTCCGACGGCGGAAGAAGTCGGCCCAAACCCGGTCGATACTTATCGCCGCGATGACATCACTCGGTTGGGTGTGCGCACTCCGACTGATTTGGTGTTACGAATTCCTGCGGCCACTGGATCGAACACGACTGAAAACAATACCAACGGTGGTGACGGCAGTACCCGTATCAGCTTGCGCGGTATCGATCCAAAAGAGACCCTCGTTTTGCAGGACGGTCGACGACTTACTGCCGCCGGAACGGCGTCGATTGATTTCAACCGGTTCCCGCTTGGTTTGATCGACCACATCGACATCCTGAAGGATGGCGCCTCGCCGATTTACGGCACCGATGCTGTGGCTGGCGTGGTCAACGTCTTCTTGATTCATCGCTTCCGTGGCTTGGAGGTTTACGCCAGCTACGGCAACACGAACCTTGGTTTCGCCAACGATCGCGGTGAAGAAACGGGCTACCTGCTCGCAGGTACCGGTGACGACAAGACCAACATCGTGGTTTACGCGGGGATTTATAACGCGGCGG
>WNFW01005631.1_pt1 | contig 10982 bp, 10 predicted proteins | sample 5400131 | NCBI WGS metagenome assembly WNFW01 (sample SAMN13153362, study PRJNA577476) | soil metagenome | isolation source: 20 cm soil or saprolite under grassland replicate 1 | place: USA:California | collected 2016-06-15
GCCTATAAAGGGGCTTGACAGAACCTCAATATCCTACTACTCTTATGCTTATTCCTGAGAAGGTTACTAACCTTATTGAAACCGTTCAAAACACCACCCAGTGACCAGGATGTATCAACATCTATTTTAGGAATAAGGAAGGTGGCACCACCATGAAACCACCACGATTTCGCTATTGTGCTCCCGACATGCTAGACGAAGCGCTTGCTCTTCTCGACCAATATGGGGAAGACGCCAAGGTACTGGCAGGGGGACAGAGCCTGGTCCCGTTGCTCAACATGCGACTCGCAGGGCCAGCATACGTTATTGACATCAACCACATTTCTGAACTCAGCTACATCGAACCAGAAGACGGCTACCTGGCGATCGGTGCGACAGTGCGCCAGAGGCAGGTAGAGCGATCCTCCCTGGTAAAAGAACGACACCCATTGCTCATTGAGGTGATCAGACACATCGGCCATATGCAGATACGCAATCGCGGTACTGTTGTTGGAAGCATCGCCCACGCTGACCCCGCTGCCGAATTACCAGCCCTCCTCACATGCCTCAATGGCGAAGTAGTGGCACAAAGTGTCCACGGCGAGCGCGTCATGAAAGCAGAAGAGTTCTTTACCGGCTATCTCTCAACAGCCTTAAATCCAGGAGAAATGCTGACAGAGGTGCGTTTCCCATGGATCGTCCCACAATCAGGCTGGGCCTTCATAGAATTCGCTCGTCGTTCGGGTGATTACGCCCTGGTTGGCGCTGCCGCAGTTGTCACTCCCGGCCTGGACGGCCATTGCATGTTCGCCCACATCTCTTATCTCGGCATATCCGGTTCTCCCATTCGCATGCACGAAGTCGAAAACATCCTCATTGGTACACAACTTGATGAACAGACCCTCGAACAAGCAGCTGAGATAGCGCGATCTGCCGTCAGAGTATTACGAGCTGCCTGGGCGCGGCGCAAAACGACGTAGGGGCGATCCCTTGTGGTCGCCCGGGAGGCTATTATGCAAGAGACTTCCACCTTCAGTGAGGAACAGTTTATTTCTATGACTGTCAACGGTCATATTTACGAACAGCACGTGTTCGCGCGCATGCTGCTTTCAGACTTTCTCCGCAACGAACTCCACTTGACAGGGACGCATGTTGGCTGTGAACATGGCGTCTGTGGCTGCTGTACTGTGTTGCTCAACGGGGAAGCGGTGCGTTCCTGTCTCATGTTTGCAGTTCAAGCCAACGGCATGGCACTGACGACCATTGAAGGAATGGCTGGAACCAACAGCGAATTACATCCTATCCAACAGGCTTTTCAAGAGAAACATGGCCTGCAATGTGGCTTCTGTACTCCCGGTATCATTATGTCTGTTCACGCTATGCTTCATGAGAATCCCAACCCCACTGAGCAAGAGATTCGTCATGAACTCTCAGGAAATCTTTGCCGCTGCACAGGCTATCAGCATATCGTAGAAGCAGTCCAACTCGCAGCAGAACGTTTACGAGAGAGCCATAACAAGGAGGTTAACTAATGGCAACACGTTGGTTTGGCGCCCCTGTCCAACGTTCAGAAGATCCGCGCTTACTCCGTGGTAAAGGCAACTACGTTGACGATATCGACCTACCCGGCACACTACACGCTGCAGTACTACGCAGTCTACATGCCCGGGCACGCATCGTCAGTATTGACGCGGGCGCAGCCCGCGAACTACCAGGCGTCCATCTCGTGCTTACCGCTGCAGACCTGGGCGAAGTGCTTGAGCCATCCCCGCTCCTTATCCCACACAACGCCCTGACACATCCCCATACACAATTACCCCTTGCGCTTGACGAGGTACGTTATGTAGGCGAAGCTGTAGCGTTTGTCGTTGCGGACGACCGCTACATTGCAGAAGATGCCCTTGAGCTTATAGATATCGAGTACGAGCCCCTCCCCGTAGTACACAACCTCGACATCGCCTCCTCATCTTTGGTAGGGGTGGCTGCGCGGATCCCTGGCGGTCACCCGGGTACTACGACCACGGTAGAAAATGCACCCCTTGTCCATGCAGATGCCCCTGGCAATGTTGCAGCCCATTTCATACAAAGCGTTGGCGATCCAGATGGCATATTCGCCACCGCCCCTCATACCATTCGCGAAACGATGAATATAGAACGTGGAGCTGCTATGCCAATGGAGGGCCGAGGCGTACTTGCACGCTGGGAAGCCCATGAGGGTACGCTTACCTGCTGGATATCCACGCAGGGACCAATTCCCTTACGCAATGGCCTGGCTGCAATATTCCAACTTCCCGAACACAAAGTACGAGTTGTTGCGCCTGACGTAGGTGGTGGCTTCGGGATCGACGACCAGGGTGTGCTCCTCGCCGTCCGTGACACATTTCTCCACGATACGGGGGCCTACACACCCTACGGCATCATCGTTCCAATCATCACTGCCTGCAGCCTGCCCGGGCCGTACCGTCTGAAACATTACTACAGTGAATTTACTGTCCTCTACACAAACAAAGTCCCGGTAAGCCCCTACCGTGGCGCAGGTCGCCCTCAAGCCGTCTTTGTCATGGAACGTATCATGGATCGCATCGCCCGCGAACTCCATATAGATCGCAGCGAAGTTCGTTCACGCAATTTTATCCAGCCAGACGAGTTTCCCTGGGATGTCGGGTTCGTCTACCAGGACGGCGGTCCCACCAAATACGACAGCGGAAGCTATCAAGCTGGCCTCGATAAACTGAAAGCGATGCTGGACTATGATAACTTTCCGAAGTTACAGACCGAAGCACGCCAACAGGGACGCTACCTGGGTATTGGCATTGGCTATTACGTTGAGGGCACATCGATTGGCCCATATGAGGGAGCCAATATACGGGTGGAATCGGATGGCCGAGTCTTTGCTTCAACAGGCACTTGCTCGCAAGGACAGGCACATGCCACCACGTTTGCACAAATTGTAGCGGACCAGCTAGGTATTCATCCCCGCGATGTTCTCCTTAGCGAAGGGGATTCCCAGGCATTTTACTGGGGAGTGGGGACCTACGCTAGCCGCTCCGCCACAGTTGCTGGCTCCGCTCTCCACCTGGCCGCCGTGAAAGTACGAGAAAAGGCTATCAAAGTTGCAGCAGACCTTTTTGAAGCTGCACCAGAAGACATCGAAATTGCCGACGGCAAAATATTCGTCAAAGATGCTCCACATCGTTCTCTTACCCTGGGACAGCTAGCCATTTCCGCGAACCCGCTGCGCTACTCTTACGGTGAGAATGCGCGCAAGCTGATGTCAATGAAACTTGCGGGTCCCCGTCCAGGACCAGCCTTACCGCCTGAACGGGGCGCACCAGGTCTCGAGGCAACAGAGTTTTACAGCCCTCTCCATGCCAGCTTTGCTAGCGGAGTACATGGCGCAATTATCGAAGTCGATCCAAAAACAGGCATGGTTTCATTTGTGAAATATGCAGCAGTCCACGACTGTGGGCGTGTGATCAATCCTATGGTTGTTGAAGGACAGGTACATGGCGGCGTCGCACAAGGAATAGGAGGGTCATTTTATGAGCGACTCGTCTTCAATGAGGATGGACAACTTATCAATGCCAGCTTCATGGATTATCTTATACCGACCTCGGCGGAGGTACCCCCTATCGCCGTTGACCATATCGAGACACCATCTCCGCTCAGCCCTCTTGGTATGAAGGGAGCAGGTGAGGCTGGAGTCATTCCAGTGCCTGCCCTTTTCGCCTCAGCCATTGATGACGCGCTCTCGCCATTTGGCATACGCGTTCTCGAGATGCCTTTACACCCATGTAGAGTATATGAGTTACTTACAGAATCACGGAATGTGTAGCTATTGCGGGTGTCCCTATATTTCATCAGGCACCCTCATTGACGTTTTCTGAGAAGAGCTGGAAATAAGGAAGTACCTACGGTCAGCGGGGATGCAAGGAAGCACGAGACTTAACCAAAAATACTATGTCAGTAGACGTTCAAATAGTAATATGAGATACTTCCTCGAATCGTTGCTGACTGTTGAGTAGAAGCACTAGCTTCGTTGCAGCGATGGATTTCAAACACTCACCAGGACGTATCGCCTAGTACTGTTGGAGGATTTTCACTATGTCCTCGATCTATCCATCCTATGGCAGCGCTCCTACGCAGCTCTGTCAGCATTGTGGTAGACCGCTACCCCCGAATGAAGTATATTGTAGCAACTGTGGCCTGGTCAATACTCCGTCTCAGCCAAATAATGCTCCTACGCAGTCGCCTTCTGGTATATCTTGGGGTAGCACTCCACCTGGCACAGATCAGCCTGGAGGACAACCATGGAGACAATCTCCAGCCCAGCCTTCTCCAAATAATGCATTGAACGGTTTTTCCGTTCCACAACAGGCATTTGGGCCACCAAATCCCTATCCAGCGGGCAACGATACTGTTTTTGGCTCACCAGGTCAACAATCCAATCCTAACAATTTCTACGGAAACGGAGCCCCGGCACCCCAGCAACCTTTTTACCCTCAGCCTTCTCCGCCACTTTCGGCAAGTGGGTTTCAGACTAGCGGCTATGCCCAACCACCAGCTATGAACGGCTATCAGCAACCTCAGCAACCTGGTTTCGCAAATACACCAGCCATGAAGGGGTATCAATCCGGTGGATTTGTACCGCAGGCAGAAGAACGCAGCCGCCGTCCAAAAATTGGCATGATCCTCACCATTGTGGTCATTCTGCTTGTCGTTGTCGGGGGAAGTATTGGTGGATTTACCTATCTGAAGAGGCATTCGGCTAGCACGACCACCCAGGTATCTCCTACCGTTGCCTCCACACCTATTCCTCAAGGGAAACCCTTATTTAGCGACCCCTTCCAAAATAACAATGCTGGCTGGGATCTGACGAGTAAGCCTGGGGAATTTTCAATCAAGATTAGCAATGGCTCTATGGTTTTGGAGGACGACAATAACAAGTTGTTCTCCGAGTTGATCCCGGGTGGGAGGAACTTTAACGATTTCTTCCTCACAGTTGATGCCACCCTTTCAAAAGGGACCCAGAGTAATGGATACGGTATCTATTTTCGAGGCGCCTCAAACCAGTCATTTGATATAGCCACTTATTATCGTTTTGAGCTCTATGGCGATGGGACCTTTGCCATATACAAAGGCTCCGTCGACAGCACTGGAACATCCACAAGCACCTTCCTTGTAAATTATTCGCAGTCTCCCGCTTTACAAAAGCAGGGAAATGTGAACCACATTGGAATCAGCGCCAAAGGACCGACGATGACCTTCGTCGTCAACGGACAGACGTTGAAAATTGTTACAGACAACACATACAGCAGCGGATCAATTGCTCTTTTTGTTTCAAATCTCCCGCATACAACACCAGGCGCCCAGGCAACATTCTCAAACCTTGTGATTTATCCACCACAGTCATAGAAAAATGAAAGGCAGGGACGACGGGGGCGCTGTTGTCCCTGCCTTTCATTTCAAATAGTCTGCGTTATGAGTTTTCCAACAATGCCTGCGCGTACACGACAGGATCAACATTTCCTCCACTGACGACACAGCAGACGCGTTTCCCATAAAACTGCTCTGGTTGGAATAGCATAGCACCAAGTGCAAGGGCCCCTGTTGGTTCAACTTTGAGGTTGACATGTTGGAAAAAGCACCGCAGTGCGTTCAATATCTGTACATCCGGTACTTCGATAATATCAGTCAAGCCATTTTTCAATATCTCCCAGTTGAGATGACCAAGGCTCAACGTTCGCGCTCCATCAGCAACAGTGTCAGGCTCTTGTTCATTGGAGAGTAATTGCCCACTTCGTAGAGAGCGAGAGGCATCGTTACCCAATTGAGGTTCGGCTCCAATGATCTTTGTATTCACTTGCAAGTAATCACGCGCAATAACCAGTCCCGAAGAGAGGCCTCCCCCACCAACAGGGACAACAATCACGTCAAAGTCAGCCGCGTTGAGAATCTCTTTACCTAGCGTCGAATTGCCAGCGACCACGCGATAGTCATCGAAAGCCGGAGCGGCAAACGCCTCAGGATGCTCAGCAAGCAGTTGTCGCATGCGCTCTATACGACTGATTTTTTGAACATCGATTAAATCAACAATACCCCCGTAAGATTGGATAGCTTCGATCTTCACTCGAGCAGATGTATCTGGCATAGTGACGATGCATCGCCTCCCCAATAATTTACTGGCATAGGCAACTGCCTGTCCAAAATTTCCTGAAGAGGCAGCAACAACCTGTTGTTGGGGGATACTTGAGAGAAGATTATAAGCCGCTCGGAACTTGAAACTGCCAGTAAATTGAAAAGTTTCACTGGCGACCGTCAAGTCACAACCGAGTTGGGCAGAAAGTGTCTCACTGGGGAGCAGCAAAGTGGGTCTTAGATGTTGTGGAAGATCGATCCATACAGTAGAAATATACTCGTCAGTCAGTTCAGGAGCCAAATGATAACGTGGCATAGCACAACTCCAGATACATTGCGAACATCGCTTTGACCTTCGCATACTTCCTTACATCGCTGTGCATCGCTGTTGAGCTTTGTTAGAAGCACTACAAGAGAGCGGAGTTGCAGCGATGTTTTTCAAATTGTACCACGCTTAGATACCATCCTTGCGTTTCTCAAGCTTTTCAGGCATACTAATTACGTACCCAACTACGATGTGAGAGTACACATAATCAAATGATCTAACAAACGTTCGTTAGTCCGGCAGAATGAAGAGAAGGAGATATAGGATGGAGAACTCTCATCAATACACATCTGCGCTTCGAGTACGGTTGAGCGCAAGTGATGCGCATTATGGAGGTCAACTCGTCAAAGGAGCACATATGCTCTCGCTTTTTGGCGACGTGGCCACCGAGCTTGCCATTCTTTGTGATGGTGACGAAGGTCTGTTGGTTGGCTATGATAACATCGAGTTTCTAGCACCATTGTACGCGGGGGACTTTATCGAAGTCACCGGACGTATTACCAGGATTGGACGTACCTCGCGGCGCATAGAATTTGAAGCACGGAAAGTAATTATGGCAAGGCGTGATATAAGTGATTCTGCTGCTGATGTGTTAGAGGCCCCTATAGTTGTGGGACGCGCCACTGGTACAACGGTCGTGAAGGCTGAGCAACAGCGTAAAACTCGTACCGCCTGATAGTAGTTTGTCTCAATGGGTGTTCATGCTGCCATATTTCTGCTAAAATAGCAGCATGACACAGAAAAAACTGGAAGAAAAGACACAACAAGAAGGCCGCTCCGTGCGAGAAAGTATTCTCACAGCTGCCGTGCAATTGTTCGCAGAGTACGGATACCATGCAGCTCCTCTGCGTGATATCGCGAGGATCGCAGGTATACAGGCAGCGAGTATCTACTACCACTATGCCAATAAAGAGGCTTTGCTGATTGAAATCATGGAAACCCATATGCGGCATTTGAATGCAAATCTGGAACGTATTTTACGCGAACAGCATGATCCTCTCATTCGACTCTACCAGGCCATTGCCAATCATATCCGCTTACATACCTCTTACAAGAACGAGTTTTTTATTATTGATACTGAGATACGTGCTCTTGAAGGCGATAATCGCCGTTATATCCTTTCTTTACGCGATCACTACGAGTCACTTCTCCAGGACTTGCTACGAGATGGTATGGAACGAGGCGTCTTCCGTGTGAGCGATGCGAAGGTCTCATCATATGCCATCATTGCCATGTGTACGGAGGTATCAACATGGTTTCGCCCCAGTGGTCGTCTCACCGTACAGGAAGTGATAGATATGTACAGCCAGATGATTACTCAAGGCTTGTTGACTTTGCCAGCGACAGCTCAAACGCCGCAGGAATCAGCGCATACTTAATTCCCTGCTTTCGTAGTAACATGTCAAACACATCCAGAGTGAAAGCTAAAGGAAACCGGGCGGTGATCAACCCCTCTACATCAATACGGTGATCGGTTATAAGCTCTAACGCCTGTTGAAAAAATGCCGGTGTATGGTGGAAAATGCCTTTTGCCGTTAGTTCTCCATAATGTACAGAACGCGTATCAAGAGATACCTCGGTTCCAGATGGGCACCCCCCAAAAAAATTGACAAGTCCCCCATGGCGGGCTATCCTGGCTGCTAGTGCCCAGGTTTCTGGAGAACCTACCGCTTCAATGACCACATCTGCACCACGTTGTTCATCTGTGTGAGAGCGAACAGCAGCTTCTTGTTCTTGAGAAGACATAGCGTTTGCGTCAATAACCACATCTGCACTATAATAATGGGCCAGAGAAAGTCGTTGAGCTCCTCGCCCTGTGATGACCACATGTGCACCGTGCAGTTTAGCTATTGCCGCCAGTAATAGCCCTAGTGGACCAGCACCTATAACCACAACGGTATCCCCAGGATGAATGTCACTGGCTTCAATACCATGGAGAGCGCAAGCCAGTGGTTCCGTCATGGCCGCGGCAACAAACGATGTGCCTGGCTCAAGCTTATACAGGTTTTGACGAACTATACGCTCAGGGACAAGGAGATACTCCGCATAAGCTCCGTTCAGGAACAGCAGGTTCTCGCATAAGCTATAGCGCCCACGCCGGCAGTAGAAACAATATTGGCATGGGGCCGAATTTGCCGCCACCACGGAATCCCCTTCATGAAAACCTGTCACATCTTTGCCTATTGCCGCGATGACTCCGGCAACCTCATGGCCGAAACCAGCGGGTACCTGTTGAAAGAGCAAAGGATGACCCCGACGAAATGTTTTGACATCAGTGCCACACGTCGTAGCAGCGGCGACTTGTATCAATACCTCACCTTCTCCAGGTAGGGGGATTGGTCGCTCCTCCAGGCGTACATCCATCGGGCCATAAAACATAGCAGCAAGCATGGTCATATTGAATCCTTTCTTTTATACAGCAAGCTGGTAGTCCGGTAGTCTTAGTGAGTTGTTCAGGGTTCTGCAAAAGAGTATAATACTCTGGACTTTTATTACAACACGCCAGAATTTGTTCACCTACATCGGGAAGCATGCCGCAGCGTTTGCTCTATTCCTACTTAGATCAGGAGAACGTGAAAAATGGGATCACTCAATCGTATCTGCCCACAATGTGGTGTACCACTCACTGCAAATGAGATGTTCTGTAACAATTGCGGTACTCGTTACACGGAACAGACAGTGACAAGCCCGACACGTTCTGCGTCATCACCTACTCAAGAATCTTCAAATCCTGATCAACTGTCTATTATCGAACCAACGCAATATGCTGGACCTTCGTCACCATTAACCTCCGGTAGTTTCCTTTACAGCAATTCGACTGAGTCTACAGGACTCAGTGATTCGCCCCCACCATCATTGTCGGCCCATCTCTACATCGCGCAAGAAGCATCTGAAGAACAACCGCCAATACAGCCAACTCCAGGAGACTACGTCCAGGCTCCCCGGCGTAGAAAAAGGCCAAACGTTGCGCTCGTTATTGGAATGATCGCACTGCTGCTCCTGGTAGTCGGAGGAGGCATTTTCTACTTTGTGAAAAGCAAGGGAAGTAATTCAAATATAACAAGCAAGGGCATACCTACATTTACTACGAATGGGGCAAGGCCCTTGTTTTCTGATAATTTTGCGGATAACAGTAAAGGTTGGGGGCTTGCGAGCGCGTCTGGATACAGCAGCACCATTAGTAATAATACGATGACGCTGGCCGATGCCAACCATAAAATCTTAGATGTGGCTATCCCTGCTGGCAACAATGTTTCCGCTACCTATAGTGACTTTGTGGTAACAACTACCTTCACACTTTCAAAGGCTGACCAAAACGACAGTGCAGGCCTCTACGTACGGGGCGATAGTAATCTTGGTCAGGGCTATTTCATTGATATCTTTGGAGATAATTCTTTCGATATCGTAAAGATCTTTGCTGATCCCAATAAGGATTCTTTCCTGGTAAGCCCGACCAATTCTTCTTCCATTCATCCAGTTGGTCGACAAAATATATTAACAGTGATCGCAAAAGGACCCAGGATAGTATTACTGATCAACAATAAGGTTGTCAGTACTATTCGTGACAATAATGGCTACACCAGCGGCACTATCGAGCTATTCGTCGAAAATGGTCAATCATCAAATGGTGCGCAGGCTTCTTTCAGTTATGTTGCGGTCTATCCCGCCCCGAGTTATCTACCTGGCTAAGCGATCTTTCTGGTTCACAAATGCGTATGAGACAAACACAGAGTCTTTTCTATGATGAGCAAATACAAATCTAAGGGTATTGTTGTTGGATTAAGCGTGATTACTATGTGTGTATTGTTAGCGCTTATCGGTAGCAGGTTCTCTTTTTTGTTTCAGCAGCAATCCAACAGTGCCACAAAAACTGTTGGAAATAGTACCAGCAAAACAGCTATTATGGCCACACCTACGCCAACATCAACCGCGTTTTCAACACCTCAACCACTATTTTTCGACAATTTTGCCAATGCCAGCAAGGGATGGTCTCTGGGTAATGTCCCCGGTTATACACGTTCAATTGACAATAATACCTTGACTTTAGCTGATGCCAATCACAATGTTCTGACCGAAAGTCTTCCTACCAATACCCTCTATAACGATTTTATGATCACTGTCTCATTTACTCTTCTTCAGGCGAATAATGATGACAGTGTGGGACTCTATCTTCGCGGCGATAGTAACCTTGATCATGATTATCGCATTGATATCTTTGGGGATAGTAGCTATGCAATCAGTAAAGAATTTTTGGATAGGAACAATACTCCTCAAGTAAAGGCACTTGTCAGTCAGACCAAAACAGATGCCCTTCACCCGACCAGGCAGCAAAATAACGTCACTGTGGCGATGAAAGGTTCAGTGCTTGTATTGCAGATCAATGGGAGTTTCATCAATTCTGTCGTTGATACAGACTATACCACTGGTCAGCTAGCTCTGTTTGTACAGAATAGCAATTCATCAGGTGGTGTCAAAGCTTCGTTTAGCAGCGTGGCTGTCTACCCTGCTCCTCAGCAATTGCCTTCCAATTAGCTTGTTT